>Ga0134126_10002295_pt1 | contig 24193 bp, 22 predicted proteins | sample KB31752_FD_96881 | JGI IMG/M metagenome (GOLD analysis project Ga0134126, IMG submission 96881) | Terrestrial soil microbial communities with excess Nitrogen fertilizer from Kellogg Biological Station, Michigan, USA - KB3-175-2 | ecosystem: Environmental > Terrestrial > Soil > Unclassified ... | reverse complement strand
GCCAGTCCGAGCTGGTCAAAAAGAATACCGCCGACAATTGCACCAATGAGGCCCACCGCAAGATTGTGGAGAAGGCCGCCGCGGCCGCCGAGAATTTGACTGGCGAGCCAGCCCGCGATCAGGCCTATGACGATCCAGATCAATATACCCATGCGAACCCCCGAGTTGGAATTTTACGCCAGCGGCAAATCTATACAAAAACGGGGCAAATACGAGCGCATCGCGCGCCGGCGCTAAAATTCCTTAGGCCGCTTTTGGCGGCATGCGCTGGCTAGGCGTTGAATTGGAGATGTTCAACTCGTCGTCGTTCATATCGACGCCTATTTCGGCAAACAGCGGCGTGGAAAGATAGCGTTCCCCGGTGTCAGGAAGCATGCACAACACTGTCGAGCCTGCCGGCGCTGTCCGGCAAACCTCCAGCGCGCCCGCAAACGTCGCGCCGGCAGAGATCCCGACGAATATTCCTTCCTTCTGCGCCAGTTCGCGGCTCCATTTCATAGCGTCGGGGCCGACGACTGTGATGATGCGGCTGATGACACCCATGTCCACGGCGTCGCCCGCGATCTTTGGAATAAAGTCTGGACTCCAGCCTTGCATCGGGTGCGGCTTGAATGCCGGATTTGCCTTGGCCGGCGTTCCGTCGGGGTTGCGTTCCTGTTTGGCTCCGCTCGAGAGCATCGGCGCGTCGGCCGGCTCGCACACGACGATTTTCGTCTCCGGCCGTTCCTTGGCAAGGATACGCGCAACGCCTTTGAGCGTGCCGCCTGTACCAAATCCTGTCACCCAGTAGTCCAGTTTTTCGCCTTTGAAGTCATCGACGATCTCGCGCGCCGTCGTGCGCGAGTGAATATCGGGATTGGCCTCGTTCTCGAACTGGCGGGTCAGAAACCACCCGTGCGTTTTCGCGAGCTCGCTGGCTTTCTCAACCATGCCCATCCCGCGTCCGGCAGCCGGCGTGAGGATAACCTTGGCTCCCAGGAACCGCATCAGCTTGCGCCGCTCAACGCTAAAAGTTTCGGCCATCGTGACCACCAACGGATAGCCCTTCGCGGCACACACCATCGCAAGCCCGATGCCGGTATTGCCGGATGTCGCCTCGATGACAGTCTGGCCGGGTTTGAGCTCCCCCGATTTTTCCGCTGCCTCAATGACCCCGAGCGCGAGCCGATCCTTAACCGACCCGAGAGGATTAAACGCTTCAACTTTGACGAGGAGATTTACCCCTTTGGGAGCAAGCTTGTTGATGCGAACAACCGGCGTGCGGCCGACAGTTTCGAGAATGCTCGCGAATTTCGCCATCGCTCAATCCCCATTGCGGTTTAGATGTTCAATGCGCGTCCGTATGCATCCAATACGGCTTCCTTCATCATCTCCGACAAGGTCGGATGCGGAAACACGGTATGCATCAGTTCTTCTTCGGTGGTCTCCAGGTTCATTGCAACGACGTAGCCCTGAATCAATTCTGTTACCTCGGCGCCGATCATGTGCGCGCCGAGCAACTGGCCGGTATTTTTGTCAAAGATGACCTTCACGAGACCCTGATCCTCGCCGAGCGCGATCGCCTTTCCATTGCCCATGAAAGGAAACCGGCCGACGCGAATATCGATTTTTTTCTCCTTGGCCGCCTGTTCGGTCAGCCCAACGGAAGCGATCTGCGGTGAACAATAGGTGCAACCGGGGATCATCGCCTTGTTCATCGGATGCGGATTGAGTCCCTTGATCGCCTCGATGCAGACAACGCCCTCGTGTTCGGCCTTGTGGGCGAGCATCGGAGGACCTGCGACATCACCGATGGCATAAATGCCGGCAACGTTGGTCCGGTTGAATGAGTCGACGGCAATAATCCCCCGCTCGGATTTCACACCCAGCTTTTCGAGTCCAATATTCTCAATGTTGCCCACAACGCCGACCGCTGAAATGACTCGTTCGACCGTGAGTGTTTGGGTCTTGCCGCCCTCTTCGATGCTGGCCACGACGCTGTCGCTCTTGCGATCGAGTTTCGTCACTTTGGCGTTGGTGTAAATCTTGATTCCCTGTTTTTCGAAGCTCTTGCGGGCAAATGTCTGGATTTCCTGGTCCTCGACCGGAAGAATCTGCGGCAGGACTTCGACGACGGTCACTTCCGAGCCAAGCGTGCGATAGAAAGACGCAAACTCGATGCCGATGGCGCCGGACCCCACGACCAGCAGCGATTTCGGAACACGGTCGGGAGCCATTGCCTCGAAGTAAGTCCATATCAGTTTTTTGTCGGGCTCCAGGCCGGGCAGCACGCGCGGTCGCGCCCCGGTGGCAATGATGATGTGCTTCGCCTGATATTGACCGGCGCCAAGCGCGCCTTTCGGCGCTTCGCTTTTTGCTGCTCTGACGGTGACCTTGCCCGGCGCATCGATTGTTGCTTCGCCCCAGATGACGGAAATTTTGTTCTTTTTCATTAGAAATCCGACGCCGTCGTTCAGGCGCTTCGACACCGCGCGAGAACGCGCAACCACTGCTTTGGCGTCGTAACCGACATTCTCGGCTTTCAACCCGTAATCCCTTGCACGCTGCATCGCATGGAGGATTTCAGCCGAACGCAACAGCGCCTTGGTCGGAATGCAGCCCCAATTGAGACAGATGCCCCCGAGATAGTCGCGTTCGACGATAGCCGTCTTGAATCCGAGTTGGGCCGCGCGAATGGCGGTAACATAGCCACCGGGGCCGGAGCCAATGATGAGGACATCGAAAGAAGTATCCGCCACGTCGGTCTCCGCGCATGGGTTGCGAGCGTCTTTCGTGTCCCATACGAAGCCGTTTCAATCAAGCGCCGCGCCCCATTGAATTGTAGGGCATTCGGGAATCTAATTCCTGCGATCGCTAAGACTAAGTATGGGGAGGCAGCGCCATGGCTACCTTGATCGTTCGACTTGTTGCGTTTCTGGCTCTCATTCTGGCGCAGGTGAGCTGGGCCAATGCTGCAGAGGTCAAGGTATTCAGCACAATTGGCGTAAAAAGCGTGCTTGAGGAACTGATCCCGAAGTTCGAGAAATCGAGTGGCCATAAGCTGAATGTGACATGGAGCACGGCGGCGCTGTTGACCAAGCGCGTGGAGTCCGGCGAGCAGGCCGACGCATTGATCCTGATCAGGAGCAATGTCGAAACATTGCTTAAGGCGGGAAAGATTGCGCCCGGCACAGCGACAACATTCGGCCAGTCAATTTTTGCAATCGGCATCAAGTCGGGCGGACCGAAGCCCGATATTTCCACTCCCGAAGCGTTCAAGAATAGTCTGCTGGCGGCGAAGGGCGTGAGCTATTCCAATCCGGCATCCGGCGGCGCGAGCGGCGTTTATATATCAAAGCAGATCGACAAGATGGGCATCGCCGAGCAGCTAAAAGGCAAAACCAAATTTCCGCCGTCCGGCGGCTTCTCCGGCACGCTTCTCATAAGCGGCGACGCCGACATTGCGATCCAATCGAAGCCCGAACTTCTTTCGGTTCCCGGCGTCGAAGTGCTCGGTCCGCTGCCCGGCGAATTGGCGTTCACTGTCATCTATGCAGGCGGAGTCCAGTCGGACGCCTCACAGTCCGAGGCGGCGAAGGCATGGGTCGAATTCTTGAAATCTCCGGAAGCACAAGCCGTGTTCAAGGCTAAGGGATACGACCCGGCCTGAAGGCGCAACGTCTAACCGGGAGGCGACGCGCGCCCACGGACATCGCGTCAAACTCAAACCACCATCATAACCGGGTTTTCGATCAGCTGCTTGAACGCGCCGATGAGTTCGGCTCCGAGCACCCCGTCAACCGAGCGATGGTCGCAGGACAGCGTCACGCTCATAATGTGTGCGACCTCCAGCTTGCCATTGCGCACGACAGCGCGCTCCTCCCCTGTGCCCACCGCCAGGATGGTCGACTGCGGCGGGTTGATGACGGCAGTAAAATCCTTGATCCCGTACATGCCGAGATTTGATACCGACGAGGTCCCGCCTTGATACTCGTGCGGTTTTAGCTTGCGGGCTCGCGCGCGTGCGGCCAGATCGCGCATCTCATTGGAAATAACCGACAGCGATTTAGTCTCGGCGTTTCGAACGATTGGCGTAATCAACCCGCCGGGCAGAGCAACAGCAACGCCGATGTCGGAATGTCTGTGCACGAGCATGCCCGCATCGGTCCAGCTCACATTTGCGGAAGGCACCCGCTGAAGTGCAAGCGCCAATGCCTTGATGACAAAATCGTTGATAGAAAGCTTGTATGCGGGCTTGCCATCTTTATCCTTTGGCGCCGCCGAATTGATTTCATCCCGAGCGGCAAGCAGCCTGCCGATGTCGCAATCCATCGTCTCATAAAAATGAGGGATCGTCTGAACGGACGCGGTGAGCCGTTGCGCAATCGTGCGGCGCATCCCATCGTGCGGGAGAAATTCGTAGCTGCCGTCTTCGTAAAGCGCGCGGACCTGCCGGTCGGAGAGACTTGCCGCAATTCCCGCGCCGCCACTTGTCGCTGCAGGTTCAGCACGCATTCCCTTGCCGGATCTTGCGGCGTCGATGTCACGCGCGATCACGCGGCCATGCGGTCCCGAGCCTTGCACGCGGTTGAGTTCAATTCCCGCTTCTTTTGCAAGACGACGTGCAAGTGGAGACGAGAAGATGCGATTTGAACCTGACGCAGGTGCTCTTTCACCCGATGCCTTCGGTGGAGACCTCGTCTCAACAGACACAGACGAAGGGCTCGGCGCGCGCGGCGCGGCACCGCCTGCGCCGGCTTCCCGTTGCGGAGAGGGTTGAGTTGATGGGGGTCCTGATGCGCTCTTCTTCTCAGCAGCTTTTGGCGGCACCGACCCGGCCGCACTCGCCGCGGTCTTCACATCTTCGCCTTCTCCCACGAGGACTGCGATTACTGAATTTACCGCCACATCCTGGGTGCCTTCCGGGACCACAATTTTTGCAAGTGTACCCTCGTCGACCGCCTCGTATTCCATGGTGGCTTTGTCGGTCTCGATCTCGGCGATGACATCGCCGGATTTGACCTTATCGCCTTCCTTTTTAAGCCAGCGCGAAAGGTTGCCCTTCTCCATCGTGGGCGAGAGCGCCGGCATGAGAATATTGGTGGGCATTGGTTCGGCCTACCGGTAACAAACCGCCTTCGCGGCCTCGACGACCTCGGCAACGGACGGCAATGCCAGTTTTTCAAGGTTCGCGGCGTAGGGCATCGGGACGTCCTTGCCTGAAACGCGCAAAACCGGCGCGTCGAGATAATCAAATGCACGTTCCAGAATTCTTGCCGCGATCTCGGCGCCGACACCGTTCTGCTGCCAGCCTTCTTCCACGGTCACGGCACGGCCCGTTTTCTGCACCGAAGCAATGACGGTTTCGGTGTCCATCGGCTTGAGCGTGCGAAGGTCGATGACTTCTGCATCGATGCCCTGACCGGCTAATTCATCCGCGGCTTTGAGCGCGTAAGTCATACCCATCGACCAGGCGATGATCGTCACATCACTGCCGGACCGCGCGATCTTTGCTTTGCCAATCGGCAACACAAAGTCGTCAAGCTTCGGCACTGGCGAGGAATGGCCGTACAGAATTTCATTTTCGAGAAAAATAACCGGATTCGGATCCCGGATCGCGGCTTTCAAGAGGCCTTTCGCATCGGCCGCCGTTGATGGTGCGATCACCTTCAGCCCCGGAATGTGCGAATACCATGCCGAGTAATCCTGGCTGTGTTGGGCCGCTACTCGCGCCGCGGCTCCATTGGGACCGCGAAATACGATCTGGCATCCCATCTGGCCGCCCGACATGTAGAGCGTCTTTGCCGCGGAATTGATCAGTTGATCCATCGCCTGCATGGCGAAATTGAATGTCATGAATTCGACAATGGGCTTGAGTCCGGCAAGGGCGGCGCCGATGCCCAGGCCCGCAAAGCCATGTTCCGTGATCGGCGTATCGATCACCCGTTTGGCACCAAATTCTTGGAGCAGCCCCTGCGTGACTTTATAGGCGCCCTGATATTCGGCGACCTCTTCGCCCATGACGAACACATTCTTGTCCCGGCGCATTTCCTCGGCCATCGCATCGCGAAGCGCCTCACGCATGGTCATCGTGACCATTTCTGTGCCCTGGGGAATGTCCGGGTCATTCGCCGGCCGGGGCATTTGTGACTCCGGCGCTGTTGCCGGCTTCGCTGTCGGTTCGTCCCCGGTCCTCGCTTGCTGTTTCTGAGCCTTGGCCGGAGGCGCGGACTCGGTCGCTTTTTGTTGCGGGGCGGGCCTGGATTGATTGATGGCGCTCTTGTCTTCGCCCTCGCTCAGGATGACCGCGATCGGCGTATTGACCGCAACGTCAGCCGTCCCTTCGGGGACGAGAATTTTTCCGAGCGTTCCTTCGTCCGCCGCCTCAACTTCCATCGTTGCCTTATCGGTTTCAATTTCGGCGATGACATCGCCGGACTTGACCTTGTCGCCCTCTCGCTTGAGCCATTTGGCAAGGTTGCCCTTCTCCATCGTCGGCGAGAGCGCGGGCATGAGGACTTCGGTGGGCATGGCGCGACAGGGTTCCGAAATAAATGATCAGCGGTAAACGTCGTTATAAAGTTCGGCAGGATCCGGTTCGGGGTCATGTGTGGCGAATTCCGCGGCCTGGTTGATCAGATCGCGCACCTCGCCGTCGACCTTCTTCAGGGCGTCTTCACCGGCAAATTTCCTTTCTAAAATTCGGTGGCGCGCCATATCGATAGGATCATGATGCGCACGAACTTCGTCCACTTCCTCGCGCGTGCGATACTTCGCCGGATCCGACATCGAATGGCCGCGATAGCGGTAGGTCAACATCTCCAGAATATAGGGGCCCTTACCCGACCGGCACCATTCGGCTGCTTTGTTTCCGGCCGCATTGACCGCGCGCACGTCCATTCCATCGACTTGCTCGCCTGGAATATTAAACGATAACCCGCGCCGCGAAAGATTCACTTCGGCAGACGATCTCGTGATGGCAGTGCCCATCGCATAACGATTGTTCTCGACCACATAGACGACCGGCAATTTCCAGAGCTCCGCCATATTGAAACTCTCGTAGACCTGCCCTTGGTTTGCCGCTCCGTCGCCGAAATATGTGATGCTGATGCTGCCGTCGTCGCGATAGCGGTTGGCGAACGCAAGACCGGTGCCGAGCGGAACCTGGGCTCCGACGATGCCATGACCGCCATAAAAGCCTTTCTCGACGCTGAACATATGCATCGAGCCGCCCTTGCCTTTGGAGTAGCCGTGCGCCCGCCCGGTAAGTTCGGCCATGACGCCTTTCGGATCCATTCCGCTTGCGATCATATGGCCGTGGTCGCGGTAACCGGTAATCACCTGATCGCCCGGCCGCAGTGTCATTTGCATGCCGACAACCACCGCTTCCTGCCCGATATACAGGTGGCAGAAACCGCCGATCAGGCCCATGCCGTACATCTGGCCAGCCTTCTCTTCGAAGCGGCGGATGGTCAGCATGGCGCGATAGGCCGATAGTTCCTGCTCCTTGCTGAAATCGGCGACGGGTTTGGCGTCTGCGCTCGGGGTTTTCTGGGCGACCGCCATTGGCACTCCCTGCGAAAGCGTCCGGCAATTGTGTCGGGGCGTCGGTGAGCTTTCCGGAACCCCAATAGCTTAAATCCCCCCGTGGCGAAAGCGCGAGGCCGCCACCCGGAATTGCGGAAAACGCCCGAAAATTGGCTGAAAATTTCAAGGCGCGCGGTGGATAACGCCGCCGCGCCTTCGCGGTTGCTAGCGTGGATCGAGCAGCAGGCTCAGATCGCGCGGATCGACATAGCCAAGGAGGGTCCGGGCCCGTTCATCCAGCATGTCCGGGTCGATACGATCCGCACGGAGCAGCGAAACGCGGCGTTCCCACACTGCCCTCTCGGCCTTGAGCTTATAGAGTTCGCCTTTCATCGCCGTGAGTTGCAGCTCGAGGTCCTGCTGTGCGCGCAAACCATGATTGCCGGTAAAGGCGTTCGCGGCGAAATAGCCGATGTACAGCGCGGCAAAAGTGTAGAGACCAAGAACGGTCAGAAATGTGCGCCGGCGGCGGTGGGTGACCATGCCGGCAAGATGAGCCAAGCCAGTTAAGGGGGTTTTAATGCACGGCGCTGCCGGCCCGGGACCACCCGGTCGACCCGGACAAATTCCCCAGCGCTAAGTCCGGTGACGAATTTCGTTCAGGACGAAATTTCCGATTCTCTTCCCGCGATTGCGCAGGACCTTGAGCAATCCCTGGTCGACAAAATAGGTCAACAGAATCGAATCGCGCGTCTTTACGCGATTGTGGACGGGATCTGCCGAGTGCCAAGTATCGGTGCCCACGGCAAACGCGTACCCGGTATTGGGAGCAAAGCGCATTTGCGTCTTCTTGGGCAGGGAACCGTCCGGCAGTTTTTCGTGGAAGATGGTTCCGATGTCGGTGTTGGCGTCGTCTTTCGGCAGATAGAGCTGGACGGTAATCCCTTTCCAGCGCGTGTCGGTATGGGGCGTTATCAGATAACCGGGAATATCGCGGGTCAAAATCGGAATCGGATACATGCCAACTTTGGCAAAGTCTTTGCCGAAACGTTTCAAGAGTCCGGGTGCCAGTCTTCGAATAAAGGCCTGCTTGACGGTCTCCGAGCAAAGCGCGCGACCGACGACATCCCAAAACGCGCGTTTCTCCGTCGGCAAATTGCGGATGTATTCCGGAAAGAGGTCGATCTTGACCCGCGTATGCGTGCCGTCCTTGAGGTCGTGGCCTTTGCTGCGCCCGTGCATGGGACGGTAGTCCGCCGACTCCGGCATAAGCGCAAGAATTTGTCTGTAGATGTCTTCGGGAAAGACCCGATCAATCTCGAGATGGAAGAACGGATTTTCTACAGCGCGAGCCCCCTCAACCGATTCAGCGATGAAGGCCGCCAGGCGATCGGCTGCTCGTCGGCGATCGTACCGGGAAAGCGTCGTGGTCTGGTCCATTCTGGGCACTCACAGTCCGGTTGCGCCGCCAATTTGCGGCGAGTTCGCGGTCAAAGGCAAGATGCCGCGCAAGCCAATTTATCGTCCCGCCTTGAGAACGTCACGGCCGGCAAATTTCGCCTGCGCGCCAAGCTCCTCCTCGATACGCAGAAGCTGATTGTATTTCGCAATCCGATCGGACCGGGCCAATGATCCTGTTTTGATCTGCCCGCAATTGGTGGCCACGGCGAGATCCGCAATCGTGGAATCTTCCGTCTCACCGGATCGGTGCGACATCACTGCGGTGTATCCTGCCTTATGCGCCATTTCGACAGCTGCAAGAGTTTCCGTGAGCGTACCGATCTGGTTCACCTTCACCAGAATTGAATTTGCGACGCCGTCCCTGATGCCTTTCGAAAGCCGCGTGACATTCGTGACGAAGAGGTCGTCGCCGACTAGCTGGCATTTATTGCCAATCAAATCGGTGAGCGTCTTCCAACCCTCCCAATCATCCTCGGCCATGCCATCCTCGATCGAAACAATCGGGTAGCGCGAGGCAAGATCGCCGAGATACTTCGCCTGGTCCTGCTTTGAACGCTTTTTTCCCTCGCCTTCATAGACATAGACGCCATCTTTGAAGAATTCCGTCGCGGCACAATCGAGCGCAAGCATAATGTCGGTGCCGGGCTTGTATCCTGCCTTGGCAATCGCCTGCATGATGAAATCAAGTGCGGTTTCTGCCGACGTCAGGTTGGGGGCAAAACCGCCTTCGTCCCCGACATTGGTGTTGAGGCCTGCCGATTTCAGTGCTGCCCGGAGCGTATGAAATATCTCGGCGCCGGCGCGCAAAGCTTCGGCAAAATTCGATGCCCCGACCGGCATGATCATGAATTCCTGGAAGTCGATCGGGTTGTCGGCGTGCACACCGCCATTGACGATATTCATCATCGGGACCGGCAAGACCCGCGCGGCGGTTCCTCCGACGTAGCGGTAAAGAGGCGCTTTTTTCGAAACCGCCGCAGCTTTGGCAACCGCAAGCGAAACCCCCAGGATGGCGTTGGCGCCGAGCCGGCCCTTGTTGGGAGTACCGTCAAGCGCGATGAGCGTCTCATCGATCTTCGCCTGCGCTTCGGCGTCCATGCCGCCTAGCGCGTCAAATATCTCCCCGTTGACGCCATCAATTGCCTTGCGCACGCCTTTGCCGCCGTAGCGGGTCTTGTCTCCATCGCGAAGCTCGACAGCCTCGTGGGCGCCGGTGGACGCCCCCGATGGAACCGCGGCGCGGCCAAGGGAGCCGTCCTCCAGCCGGACGTCGACCTCAACAGTCGGATTGCCCCGGCTATCGAGGATTTCGCGGCCGATAATGTCGGTGATGGCAGTCATGATCTATCCGCGTTGATGTTGCTGGGCTTCTACAGGATCGAGAACCCCCTTGTCATGCCCTGCGAAAACCGGGCATCCAATCATGCACGAAACCTGCGGGAAACCCTCATGGGACGGAAATCATTGCAATTAGGGCGGCGTGCCCAAATTCCCGCTTCGCCGGAAAAGGCGGTTCTCGATCGCGTGCCAAATCCGCATCCCGGGACAAATTACGTCGCGCGCTTCACCGCCCCCGAATTCACCACGCTCTGTCCCATCACCGGTCAACCGGACTTCGCCCATTTGGTGATCGACTATGTTCCGGCACGCCACCTTGTCGAATCAAAATCTCTCAAACTTTACCTGAACAGCTTCCGCAATCACGGCGCTTTTCACGAAGACTGCACCGTAGCCATCGGGAAAAAGCTGTTTGCGCTCCTAAGGCCGAAATGGCTGCGCATTGGCGGCTATTGGTATCCACGCGGCGGAATGCCGATCGATGTTTTCTGGCAGGCGGGCCGCTTGCCGAAAGGTGTCTGGGTGCCGGACCAAGGCGTCGCCCCTTATCGCGGGCGCGGTTAGGCCTTCAGGTTCGCCCGCTGCATTCGTAACGCGCAGACCCAGCCGGTCGCCGCCAATGCCAATGCGCCGGCGATCAACACCGGACCGATACCGCCGCGCGTCATGCCCGCGCCGTAGACGACAGGGCCGATGGCCTGCCCAAGGAAAAAGAAAAACGAATGTGCCGCAGTCGCCGATCCGCGGGCGGTAGGTGCAAGTTCGGTGACGTAGACCTGAATGCAACCATGCAGCAGATAGAAGCCGAAACCCAGAAACATGAAATTCACGAATTCGGCTGGCCACGGCATCCGCAATGCTATTCCGACCAGACACAAACCCATCGTCATGCCGCCGGCCGCCATGAGCCATCTTTCGCGGATATGCGCGACGAGCCATGCGACCATTACCGTATAGATGACTCCACCAATACCAAATCCGGCGATGACGATACCTGCGATCGACGCGTGCCCTTGTCCCTCGCTGCGAAGCAGGACCGCCATGTAGGGAAATACGCCGAACATGAAAACCGCTTCGACGAAGACCGCGCCGAAGCAATACTTCGCAAGCGGATTACTGAAGACCGCCCGATAATTCGGAATAAAAGTCGAGAGATCGAACTGGCCCCGCTTCTCATTCATGCTGCGAAAGCCGGGCATTGCGACAGCGAGCGCGACGAGGTCGATTGCGCCGGTCACAAAGAAAACACCGCGCCAGCCGACGAGATCGCCGATGACCCCGGCACCGGACGCACCGAGCAGATTGCCGCTCATGGCCGCAAAAAGCAGCCGGCCGATGGCAACCTGCCGCTGTTGCACGGGGACGCGATCGCCGGCGACCGCCAGCGCGATCGGGAAAACACCGCCGGCCGCGATCCCGGCGATAATGCGCAATACCATCAATGTTTCGAAATTCGTCGCCACGCCGCATGCAACCGTGGCCACGCCTACCACGAGCATGCACAGCGCGATCAACCGTGTTTTGCTGAACATGTCGGCAAGCGCTCCCAGCACCGGTTGAATCAGCGCATAGGGTAATGTGAACCCGGTCGAGAGGAGCGCCGCCGTCGCGGGCGTCACGTTCAGGCCATTGGCTATTTGCGGAATAACAGGATCGATCGAACGCATGAATAGCGTCGTCGCAAAGATGACGAACGCCATGAGATTGAGGGGGCGGCTCATGCGAATTAAATCTGCGCGCGATTAGCGCTTTGCCAATCCATCAAATTCGATCAACTTGCGCAGCAGTGGCTCCATTTCCTTCAGCGGCAACATATTCGGGCCGTCGGATAGCGCCTTGTCGGGATCCTGGTGCGTTTCGATGAAGACGCCCGCAACGCCCACGGCGACGGCCGCTCGCGCAAGAACCGGCACAAATTCGCGCTCGCCGCCTGACTTATCTCCACGTCCGCCGGGTTGCTGCACCGAATGCGTCGCATCAAAAATCACGGGTGCATGGGTAGTGCGTTTCAATATCGGCAGCGCACGCATATCGGAGACAAGCGTGTTGTACCCGAACGATACGCCGCGCTCGGTAACGAGGATGTTGCGGTTACCCGCGCCGGAAATTTTCGCAACGACGTTCGTCATATCCCAGGGCGCGAGAAATTGACCTTTTTTGACGTTGACAGCCTTGCCGGTCTTTGCGGCGGCAATGAGAAGGTCTGTCTGCCGGCAAAGAAAGGCGGGTATCTGCAGCACGTCAACAGCCGGCGCGACTTGCGCACATTGCGAAGATTCATGCACGTCGGTGAGCACCGGAACCTTCAGCCGCTCGCGGATTTCTGAAAAGATCGGCAGCGCCTCATCCAGTCCCAGTCCGCGTGCTGATTTGACCGAGGTGCGATTGGCTTTGTCGAAAGAGGTTTTGTAGATGAATCCAATCCCCACGCGCTGCGTGATTTCCTTCAGCGCCGCCGCCATTTCCAAAGCGTGCGCTTTGCTTTCCAGTGCGCACGGCCCTGCAATCAGCGACAGCGGCAAATGATTGCCAATGCGCGTCGCGCCCACGGAAACGATCGGATTTGGTTCAAGATTCAAGCTTTAAGTCCCTCGCGGGCCGGACCATGAAGCGACGAGGACCTTCGGTCAACGGCCCTTTGGCGTTGCATTTCCTGGGGTTACACAAGGCGGCTTTGCTCGACCGCCGCACCGATAAATGACGAAAAAAGAGGATGCGGCTCGAACGGCCGCGACTTGAGCTCGGGATGAAACTGGACGCCGATGAACCAGGGATGATCTTCGTATTCGATGATCTCGGGCAAGATGTTATCCGGCGACATGCCGGAAAAGCGCATGCCGCGTTGCTCCAGACGTCCCTTGTACGCCGTGTTGACCTCGTAGCGGTGACGATGACGCTCTGAAATTTCAGTTGCACCGTAAATTTGCGACACGCGGCTTCCGCGGGCCAGAATTGCATCATATGCGCCGAGTCGCATTGTCCCGCCGAGATCGCCGCTTGCGGTACGTCGCTGCAATTCGTTTCCCTTCAGCCATTCCGTCATCAAGCCGACCACCGGCTCCGATGTTGCCCCGAATTCCGTGGAATTGGCCTTTTCGATGCCACACAGATTGCGTGCCGCCTCCAGGACGGCCATCTGCATTCCAAAACAGATGCCGAAATACGGGACGTGGCGTTCGCGCGCGAACCGCGCGGCCTTGATCTTTCCTTCCGCGCCGCGCTGACCAAATCCACCCGGCACCAGGATGCCGTTCACGTGTTCAAGAAACGGAGCCGGGTCTTCGTTCTCGAATACCTCAGATTCGATCCAGTCGAGATTCACTTTCACCTTGTTTGCGATTCCGCCGTGCGAAAGCGCCTCGATAAGAGATTTATAGGCGTCTTTCATGCCGGTATATTTGCCGACAATCGCGATGGTGACATCGCCTTCGGGATTGCGCACGCGTTCATTGATCAAACGCCAGCGATCAAGTTCCGGCGCCTGTTTCGGTTCGACTCCGAACGCCGCCAAAACCTCTGCATCAAGTCCTTCGGCCGAATAGGCTTCGGGAACGGCATAGATGTTGTCCACATCGCGGGCCTCAATCACGGCGCTTTCACGCACATTGCAGAAAAGCGCGAGCTTGCGCCGCTCGCTTTCTGGAATGGGCCGGTCGGTGCGGCAGAGCAGAATGTCGGGCTGAATGCCGATCGATCGCAATTCCTTGACCGAGTGCTGTGTCGGCTTTGTCTTGAGTTCACCCGCGCTCGGAATAAAAGGCATCAAAGTGAGATGAATGTAAACCGCGTGTCCGCGCGGAAGATCATTGCCAAGCTGGCGAATGGCCTCGAAGAACGGCAGTCCTTCAATGTCACCAACCGTGCCGCCGATCTCGCAAAGCACGAAGTCGAAGCCCTCGTTGCCCTCGCGGATGAAATCCTTAATCGCATTGGTGACGTGGGGGATCACCTGGATGGTTGCGCCGAGATAATCGCCTCGCCGCTCCCGTGTGAGGATGTCCTGGTAGATGCGGCCGGTCGTAATGTTGTCGTGGCGCGTCGCCGGACGTCCGGTGAAGCGTTCATAGTGACCGAGATCGAGATCGGTTTCGGCGCCGTCGTCGGTGACAAAAACCTCGCCATGCTGGTAGGGCGACATCGTGCCGGGATCGACGTTCAGGTATGGGTCGAGCTTGCGCAGCCGAACCTTGTATCCGCGCGCCTGGAGAAGCGCGCCGAGCGCCGCCGAAGCAAGACCCTTGCCGAGTGAGGAGACCACGCCGCCGGTGATGAAAATGTACCGCGCCATGGGACCTACCCTCTAACCCCCGTGAATCGATTCGACGAGTGCGAAATCCTCAAAGCCGCCTTGCGCCTGTGCGTGGCCCGATAAGTAGCCAGCTTTCCAGGGAGTTGCGACACGATTTGCATAGTTTTCTCGAACTTGCTCCGGCTTTACCCACAACTGTGCACCTACAATGCTGAAGGGGCCGGATTTCCCGACCCCTTCTGCGTGATTTCATTTCGACTGCGGCACCTGCGGCCCGGATGGGGCGGCGGGTGTGGCGGGCCCCGATGGAGGTGTTCCGCCCTGCAGCTGGTTAAGCAAACCGCCCCCACTTCCTAGCGGCGCCGGCGCACCCGGCGCGGCGGGAGAACTCTCGCCTCCTTGCAGGATCGACGTCGGCTTGCGGCCGATACCCGCAAGAATCGAGAGCAAGAGGCTCGTTACGAAGAACAGCCCGGCCAGGATCGCGGTCGCGCGCGTCAGGACGTTGGCCGTGCCGCGGCTGGTCATGAACCCGCCCGACGATCCAATCCCGAGCCCACCGCCTTCCGAGCGCTGCAGCAAGACCACTCCGATCAATGCCAGAACAAGCATCAGGTGGATGACGATAATTACGTGTTGCATCAGTCGAAAATCCGTTCAAACCAAACCGGTCCGGGCTTCCGGCCCAGGCGGCGCCATCCGGCAATATAGGAATTCGGCGCGGTCTCTACACGATCGTTGCGGATATTTCCACCCTCGCCGCTCCTAGCGGTAAACTGCGGCAATACCTAAGAAATCGTCGGCTTTCAGACTTGCTCCGCCGACCAGTGCGCCATTGACGTCCGTGACTGTCAAAAGGTCGCGGGCGTTGGAAGGCTTCACCGAGCCGCCATAAAGGATGCGGATCCGCGCCGCATCGGCCGGAAACCGCGCTACCAGGCGACTGCGGATAAAGGCATGCACCTCCGCCACGTCGCCTGGAGTAGGCGTGAGGCCCGTTCCGATGGCCCAGACGGGCTCATACGCAACGACAAGCCGCGCGGCTGCCGCGCCATCCGGCAACGACCCATCGAGCTGGCGGCCTACAACTTCCAGCGTTTTGCCGGCTTCGCGTTCCTTACGCTGTTCACCGACACAAACAATCGCGAGCAAGCCCGCGCGCCATGCCGCCTGCGCCTTGGCGCGCACGACCGCGTCGGTTTCAAAGTGATCGGCGCGCCGCTCGGAATGCCCGACAATCACGGCGGAAGCTCCGGCATCGGCGAGCATCTCCGCGGAAATATCGCCGGTGTGGGCGCCGGACGCGTCAGGATGGCAATCCTGCGCACCGATCCGCACGGCGGAACCGCGCGCCGCAGCTGCAAAAAGTGCGATCAGGGTGGCAGGCGGACAAACCATGAGCTCCGCCTTCCCCAGGAGCCCGGTTGCCCCGGCAACAATTTTGGCAAGCTCGCCCGCGGACGCGGCGACGCCGTTCATTTTCCAGTTGCCCGCAATCAGCGGAACTATCCCGGCTGCCGCCATCGAAAACACCTTTCAGCGTGCGGTTATCAGACCCACATTCGCAACGCCAGTACGTCCACGCCGAAAGCCGATCCTTCTTGAGTTGCAAGGAGTTGGCCCCTATGGTGCGCGCCGCGCGCCTGAGCTAGACAGGCGCAGTTATCCGCTCAATCCACATTCTAGGTCACGAAAAACCACGCGCATGCTTCGCGGTCTTCACAAAGCTTCCTCGACCTGGCTCGGCAAAGGCCTCATGGCCGCCGTCATGGGCTTTCTCGTCATCAGTTTTGCGATCTGGGGTATCGGCGACATTTTTCGCGGATTTGGTCTCAATGCGGTTGCAACCGTCGGCGGCACCGAAATTTCGATCGAGCAGTTCCGTCAATTCTATAACGACCGGCTGCAGCAGTTGGGGCGTCAGGTCGGCCGGCCGATCACGCCTGATGAAGCGCGTGCGCGTGGGCTTGATCGCCAGCTGCTCGGCCAGCTGATTGCCGAGACCACCGTCGACGAGCAGGCCAAGAAACTGCACCTCGGCCTTTCCAACGAGGAGATCGCCAAACGCATCACCACTGACCCGTCGTTTCAGGGCGTCAACGGTCAATTCGATCGCACGCGCTTCGAGCAACTCATCCGCCAGGCTGGATTCACCGAGGGCCGTTTCATCGAGGACCAGCGGCGTTCGATGCTGCGCAAGCAGATTGCGCAGAGCGTGTCCGGAGACCTCAAGGTGCCGGCGGCCGCGCTGACCATGCTCAATCAATACCAGAACGAAAAACGCAAGATCGAATATGTTGCGCTCGCCTCGGCTCAGGCCGGCGCTGTTCCGACGCCGACCCCGGAAGTGCTGAGTAAATATTTCGAGGAGCGCAAAAATTTGTTCCGCGCACCCGAGTATCGAAAGGTCACGTTGTTGGCGCTCGCGCCGGCCGACCTTGCGAAAGCCGGCACGGTTACCGATGCCGACGCCAAGGCATATTTCGAACAGCGCAAAGCGAGTTATGGAAAGCCCGAAAAACGCGAGCTCCGCCAGATCGTTTTCCCGAACGCCGACGACGCAACAGCGGCCTACGACCGCATCACGAAAGGTGCAAAGTTCGACGACATCGCTAAAGAGCGCCAGTTAAAAGAGTCGGATACCGACCTGGGCATGGTAACGAAAGCGGACATCATAGACCCCGCTATTGCCGATGCCGCCTTTGCGCTCAAGCCGGGCGTCACCAGCGCGCCGGTCAAGGGGCGGTTTGGCACCGTGCTGTTGCTGGTCAGCAAGATCGAGCCGGGCGAGGAAAAGACCTACGAACAGATGGCGCCGGAAATAAAACGCGAGATCGCCGAGAGTCGTGCCAGATCGGAAATTGGGACTTTGCGCGACAAGATTGAAGATGAACGGGCGGCCGGCTCGACCCTCGCAGAAACCGCAAAAAAGCTCGGACTGAAAGCCATCTCCGTTGACGCTATCGATCGATCCGGGCGGGGACCGGACGGGAAACCGGTGACGGGTTTGCCGCAAGCGCAAAATCTTATCACCGCCCTCTTCGCAAGCGACGTCGGTGTCGATACGGATGCGCTCCAGCTGCCCAATGCCGGCTATCTTTATTATGACGTGACCGGGATAACTCCATCGCGCGAGCGTTCGCTCGATGAAGTGAAGCAGGAGGTCACGGAGCGTTGGCGGGATGACGAAATCGCCAAACGGCTCCAGTCGAAATCCGACGACCTTCTGGCCAAGCTCAAAGCGGGCACTTCCTTTGCGCAGGCCGCCAGTGAGGCCGGTCTCAAAGTGCAAACAGCGGCCGACCTCCAGCGGGGAAAGGCGGCTGGTTTTGTGCCGGTGAAAGTCGTCGAGGCAGTGTTTCGAACGCCAAAAGGCTCGACCGGCAGCGCCGCGGGTGACAAGGAAACGGATCGCTTCGTGTTTCGCGTGACGGACGCCATTGATCCGGCTTTCGATCCCGCCTCCGCACCGGGCAAGGCGATTACGACAACCCTGGAAAATTCCTATGTCGACGATCTTGTCAGCCAATTCATCGCGCGGCTCGAAAACGATTTCGGGGTGAGCGTCAATCAAGCGGCGCTAAACCAGGTTATCGGCGGCAGCACGCAGCAATAAATCATCCCATGCAGATCGAGCCGTCGGAAACCGTCTTCGCCGAACGTTACGGGCGCGGCGCGGCACAGGTCGTATGGACCACACTGGTGGCCGATCTCGAAACTCCCGTCTCCGCCTATCTGAAACTCGGCAGCGGCAAACCGAGAAGTTTTTTGCTTGAGTCTGTCGAAGGCGGCGCCGTGCGCGGCCGGTATTCGGTTATCGGGTTGGAACCGGATTTAGTCTGGCGCACGGATGACGCCAATGCAGAGATCAACCGTTCCCCTCGTTCCGCCCCAAATACGTTCATTCGCTGCCCTGAACCGCCCCTGCAGGCGTTGCGTAATCTTCTTGCCGAGAGCCGCATTGAATTGCCCGAGGGCTTGCCGCCGATGTCGGCCGGCGTTTTTGGCTATCTCGGCTACGATGTCGTACGCCTCATGGAGGAGCTACCGGCGCCGAATCCGGATCCGATCAGGATTCCCGATGCGGTGCTTGTTCGTCCGACCATCATTGTCGTTTTCGACGCCGTGAAGGACGCGATCACGATCGTTACTCCCGTACGCGCGGAAAAGAACATTGATGCAAAAACCGCGCTGACACGAGCGATCGAACGGCTTGCGGTCGTTGTTGAAAGTCTTGATCGTCCGCTCGACAAGTCGCTGGCCGGATATGACGCAGGTCCAATCGACGTACCGGCCGTATCAAATACAACGGCCGAAGAATTCAAATCCATGGTGCGCAAGGCCAAGGATTACATTGTCGCCGGCGATGCATTCCAGATCGTGCTGTCGCAACGCTTTGAGGCGCCATTCAGTCTGCCGCCGTTTTCGCTCTACCGCGCACTGCGCAGAACCAATCCATCTCCTTACCTCTATTTTCTCGACTTCGGTGATTTCGCGATCGCGGGGTCGAGCCCGGAAATTCTCGTCAAAGTGTCCGGTGACGTTGTCACGATTCGGCCGATTGCCGGCACGCGCCACCGTGGCGCCACTCCTCATGAGGACAAACAACTGGAAGAAGAGCTTCTCGCCGATCCGAAGGAGCGTGCCGAGCACCTCATGCTGCTTGATCTCGGCCGAAACGATGTGGGCCGGGTTGCGGCGATCGGCACGGTGATTGTCACGGATCAGTTTTTCATCGAGCGCTACAGCCACGTCATGCACATCGTATCCAACGTGGTAGGCAAGCTCAGCGGCAAGCACGATGCGCTCGACGCGCTTGCCGCAGGGTTTCCCGCCGGCACGGTTTCGGGCGCGCCTAAGGTCCGCGCCATGCAGATCATCGACGAACTTGAGAAGGAGAAACGTGGCCTCTATGCCGGCTGTGTCGGCTATTTCTCCGCGGCCGGCGAAATGGACACATGCATCGTGTTGCGCACCGCTTTGATCAAGAACGGTAAAATGTACGTCCAGGCCGGAGCGGGCATCGTCGCCGACAGCAATCCGGATTTTGAACAGCAGGAATGCATCAATAAAGCCAAAGCGCTGTTTCGGGCAGCCGAGGAAGCCCGCCGCTTTGCCAGCGCGGCCAAACGCGGCCAGTAACCACCGCGAACCCAGGCTCCTTGACCCCCCTCCGGGCCCACCGTAAACCCTTGGCAAAGCGGTGAAACATGGTCGTCCTGATCGACAACTACGACAGCTTTACCTTCAACCTCTTCCATTATCTGGCAGGGCTGGGAGCCGATGTCGTTGTGCACCGAAACGACAAGATCACAACTGCCGAAATCATGGCATCAGAACCGGATGCGATCGTGCTTTCGCCCGGCCCTTGCACGCCGAACGAGGCCGGCATTTGCCTCGATCTCATTGCAAAGGCCGCGCCTACTGTACCCATCCTCGGCGTTTGCCTGGGTCACCAAGCCATCGGCCAGGCTTTCGGCGGCAAGGTGGTCCGCGCGGCGCCTATTCACGGCAAGGTGTCCGACATCACCCATGAAGGCGGCGGAATCTTTCGCGGTATCAATGCGCCGCTGAAGGCAACGCGCTATCATTCTCTCGTGGTCGATCGCGCGAGCATGCCGCGTGACCTTTTGGTCAATGCAGAGACCGCCGATCGCCTGGTGATGGGCCTGATGCACGCGAAATTACCGGTGCATGGCGTGCAATTTCATCCTGAAAGCATTGCGTCCGAGCACGGGCATCTGATGCTGAAGAATTTTCTCGATATCGCTGCGGCGTGGAATGCCAAACGTGGGCGCCGTGTGGCGGCTCCGCGCATGGCGGCACCGCTGCACGCGGCGACTTGAGACGCCCGTCATGGCCGACGATTTCAAAGCGCTCATCGCCAAGGTCGCGACCGGTGCGAGCCTCACACGCGAGGAGGCTGCCGGCGCATTCGATCGCATGATGTCGGGTGAAGCGACACCTTCGCAGATGGGCGGCTTGCTGATGGCTTTGCGCGTGCGCGGTGAAACCGTGGACGAAATCACCGGCGCGGTCACCACGATGCGCGCCAAAATGCTCGGCGTGAAAGCGCCGCCCAATGCAGTGGATGTTGTTGGCACGGGTGGTGACGCGTCCGGTTCCTTCAATATCTCGACCTGCGCGGCATTTATTGTGGCGGGCACCGGTGTTCCGGTCGCAAAGCACGGCAATCGCGCACTCTCGTCCAAATCGGGTGCGGCCGACGTCTTGCAGGCGCTCGGCGTAAATATCGAGCTGGATGCCGATCAAGTCGGAGCGTGTATTCGCAATGCCGGCATCGGCTTCATGTTCGCGCCGGCGCATCACCCGGCAATGAAAAACGTCGGCCCAACGCGCGTCGAGCTCGGCACCCGAACGATTTTCAATCTGCTCGGGCCGCTGTCGAATCCGGCAGGCGTCCGTCGGCAAATGATCGGCACGTTTTCGAAGCATTGGGTCGAGCCGATGGCGCAGGTATTGAAAAACCTGGGTTCGGAAAGCATCTGGGTGGTCCATGGCTCCGATGGCCTCGACGAAATCACCACGGCCGGCCCTACCAGCGTGGCGGCCCTGGAGAACGGCGCCATCCGCACCTTCGAGATCACTCCCGAAGATGCAGGACTGAAACGGTCAAAACCCGATGCTTTGCGCGGTGGAGACGCCGAACAGAATGCAAAGGCATTGCTCGACGTGCTCAAGGGCAAACAAGGGCCCTTTCGCGATGTATCTCTTCTCAACGCCGCCGCAGCGCTCATCGTTGCGGGCACGGCGAAGGACCTCAAGCAAGGTGCTACATTGGCGGCAAAATCGATCGACAGCGGTGAAGCCGAAGGCCGGCTCGATCGATTGATCGCGGTGTCCAACGCCGTGGAGGCGTAAGAACGCATGGCGGACATTCTTGCCAGAATCGAAGCCTACAAACGCGAGGAAGTCGCGGCTGCAAAGCGTGTGCGTCCGCTCGCTAATCTCGAGCGTGATGCGAAGGCCGCATCCCCCACGCGCGGATTTCTGCGCGCGATCGAAAAGCGGATCGCCGCGGGGGACTTTGCTTTGATCGCGGAAATCAAGAAAGCAAGCCCGTCGAAAGGTCTGATCCGCAGTGATTTTGACCCGCCGGCTCTCGCGAAAGCCTACGAGGCGGGCGGAGCCGTTTGCTTGTCGGTCTTGACCGACACGCCCTCGTTCCAGGGCAAACCCGAATTCCTGACCGCCGCCCGCGACGCCACGAGCTTGCCGGCGCTGCGCAAGGATTTCATTTACGAGCCCTACCAGGTCGTCGAATCGCGCGCGCTTGGAGCCGATTGCATCCTCATTATTATTGCCGCCGTCGATGACGGCGCCGCCAGCGAGATTGAAGACGCTGCGTTCAGCTATGGCATGGACGTATTGGTTGAAGTTCACGATGAAGATGAACTTGCGCGTGCTCTCAAGCTCAAATCACGTCTGATTGGCATCAATAATCGCAATCTGCACAGCTTTGAGACATCCCTTTCCGTCAGCGAACGCCTCGCGCCCCGGATTCCGCGCGAACGGATCGTCGTCGCCGAAAGCGGGCTCAATGTGGCTGCCGATCTGGCGCGCCTCGAGCGTATTGGGGTTTCGACATTTCTGATCGGCGAAAGCCTCATGCGGCAGCCCGACGTTACGGCGGCAACACGTGCCCTGCTCAAGCGCGAGCCACGCCGGGCTGCGGCGGAGTAGAAATAAATGGCGCGGCAAAAGAAACCGGTTCCCCGCCGCAGCAAAAAAGCCGGCAGTGCAGGTCTAGAGGCAAAAGTCCAACCTGCTTCGAATTCGACAGCCGATCCAAAATCAGAACACAGCGCGATACCGGAAGCCGCCGCCGCGACACCAGCCGCCGGCGCCCTCACCCATATCGACCAACGCGGGGAAGCCCGTATGGTCGACGTTTCAGATAAGGGCGCCACCGAGCGGATTGCCATCGCGGAAGGGCGCGTGTTTATGCGCAAGGAAACGCTCGATCTCGTTCTCGCAGGCAATGCGATGAAAGGCGACGTTCTTGGCGCCGCGCGCCTCGCGGGCATCATGGCTGCCAAGCGCACGCATGGACTGATCCCGCTCTGCCATCCGCTTCCTCTGACCAAGATTGAAATCGCGATCAATCCGGAACACGCATTGCCCGGTTTTCTCGTGCAGGCAACGGTCAAGGTGACAGCTAAGACGGGTGTTGAGATGGAAGCGCTGACCGCCGTGTCGATCGCCTGCCTGACGATTTACGACATGGTCAAGGCAGTGGAGCGAGGGATGCACATCGAGGGCATCCGCTTGCTGCACAAGAGCGGTGGCAAATCAGGCGAGTGGCGCGCGGAGTCCTAGTCAATGGCCCTCATGCCGGTTGCTGACGCGTTGCAACGCGTGCTCGCCGAGGCGCGGGCCCTGCCGGACGAAATGGTACCGCTCGACGATGCGCTTGGCCGTGTCCTTACCGCGGATGTCGCCGCTCTCCGCACGCAACCCCCAGCGGCAGTCTCAGCCATGGACGGATTTGCGGTGCGCGCGGCCGATATCGCAAAAACGCCGGCGACACTTAAAGTGATAGGCGAAGTGGCCGCCGGCCATCCCTTCCCTGGAAAAGTCGGACCAAACCAGGCCGCGCGGATATTTACCGGCGGCGTCATGCCCGCCGGCAGTGATACCGTCGTGATCCAGGAACTTGCGACGCTTAAGGACGACTCGGTCATTGTCCAGAAGTCTGCCACGCAGGGCAGAAATGTTCGCAATCAAGGGATCGACTTTGCGCAGGGCCAGATTCTTCTGAGCAAGGGACGACGACTCACCGATCGCGATCTCATGCTGGCCGCGGCAATGAATCATCCGCGCTTACGGGTGCATCGGCGGCCGAAGGTGGCGGTGCTGGGTACTGGCGATGAATTGGTATCGCCGGGGCAGATTCCGAAACCCGGCGAGATTGTCTATTCCAATGGTTTCGCGCTGACAGCTCTCGCGCGCAACGAAGGCGCGGACGTGCTCGATCTCGGGATCGCGCGTGATCGAATTGAGGAGATTGCCGTGGCGGTTCGCCGGGCGCGCGAGTGGCAGGCTGATGTACTTGTCACGTCCGGAGGCGCTTCCGTCGGAGAACATGACCTCGTCCAGCGCGCACTTGCCGCCGAAGGGCTGGATCTGTCGTTTTGGCGCGTTGCACTTCGCCCAGGCCGGCCGATGATGCACGGGCGGCTGGGCGACATGCAGGTACTGGGCGTGCCCGGGAACCCCGTCTCCTCGTATGTATGTGCGTTTCTTTTCCTCGTGCCATTGCTCAGGCGGCTTGCCGGTAGGCTCGATATCGAGCCCCAACCCTGCACGGCGCGCCTGGGCCGTGACCTGCCGGCCAATGACGAGCGCGCGGACTATTTGCGGGCGACCCTTGTCGAGGGTCCAAACGGCTTTGTGGCTCATCCCGTGGTTTCGCAGGACAGTTCCCTGATGGCTCCCCTGGCCCGGGCCGATTGCCTGCTGATTCGGCTGCCACATGCCCCGGCGGCGACCGCTGGTTCAGACTGTGTCATCCTTAAGCTAGGCCTTTAGCCGCCTTTCGAGTTTTTCACTCCAAATTAAACAGTTGCGGAACACATATCGAACAGATAGTGTCCGTTCATGATTTGTTTCTGGCTT
>Ga0134126_10002294_pt1 | contig 24193 bp, 18 predicted proteins | sample KB31752_FD_96881 | JGI IMG/M metagenome (GOLD analysis project Ga0134126, IMG submission 96881) | Terrestrial soil microbial communities with excess Nitrogen fertilizer from Kellogg Biological Station, Michigan, USA - KB3-175-2 | ecosystem: Environmental > Terrestrial > Soil > Unclassified ... | reverse complement strand
TTCATACCGAGCCGTCGCGCCACCCAATAATGGCCCAGTTCGTGGAAGAAAATCGCCGCGCCAAACAGCAATAAAACCGCGAAAACCACGTAAATAATGGTAAAAATAGTCATTACATCCAATCCGGTTGCCCGGTAACGTGAAAAATGTAACTGAGAAAACCTCCCCTGACAATCAGCGAAGATTAGGCCGGTTTAGCCTCCCGCCGCGCCCACGAGTCCGCCTCGAGAATCTGCTCCAGCGTCGGATGCGCCACTACTTTATGGGCATCCATTGTCCGGCGCACCGTTTCCGTGATCTGGGGAAAACCAATCTTCTTGTTCACGAACCCTTCGACCGCCACCTCATTCGCCGCGTTCAAAACGGCAGGCAAGGTGCCGCCAATTTCCCCCGCCCGCCGCGCCAGCTCCAACGCCGGAAATCGGTCCACGTCCGGCTCCTCAAACGTCAGGCTGCCCAGCTTCGCCAGGCTCGTCTGCACCCGGTCGCTCAAGGCGCGTTCCGGATACGTCAACGCATATTGAATCGGCAGACACATATCCGGCGTCGAAAGCTGCGCTAGCATTGAGCCGTCCACGAATTCCACCATCGAATGCACCACACTTTGCGGATGCACCACCACGCCTACGCGCGCCATTTCAATATCAAACAACCACCGCGCCTCAATCATCTCCAGCGCCTTGTTGAACAACGTCGCCGAATCAATCGTGATTTTTCGCCCCATCACCCACGACGGGTGTTTCAACGCCTGCTCCACCGTGATGGACGCAAACTCCGCCTTGGGCGTTTTCCGAAATGGCCCGCCCGAAGCCGTCAGCCACAATTTGCGAACGGACTCCGACGGTTTGCCATCGAGGCATTGGAAAATCGCCGAATGTTCGCTGTCCACCGCCAGAACGCGCACGCCATATTTCCGCGCCTCGCTCATGACCGTTTCGCCCGCCATGACCAAAATTTCCTTCGATGCAATCGCGATATCCTTGCCCGCGCGAATCGCTGCCAGCGCCGGCTGCAATCCCGCCGTGCCCACGATGGCAATCAGCACAATATCCGCCGCCGGCAACGTCGCCAGCTTGATCAATCCGTCGTTCCCGGAAAAAACCTCCACGCTCGACCCGAACACATCCTGCAACTCCCTTGCCTTGGCCGGGTCCATGATCGAAATCGCCTGCGGCTGATGCTTGCGCGTCTGTTCCGCCAGCAACCCGACATTATTTCCCGCGCCCAACGCCAGCAACCGAATCCGATCCGGCAAATCATCCGCCACCTTGACAGTGCTGGTGCCGATGGAACCGGTGCTTCCTAAGAGAACAACATTCTTCATTTGGATTTACGATATACGAGCCTACGACGCGCGAGCGGTCTTGGCTGATGAAACGGTTATTGCGAGAATTTCGCCGGCCTCTTTCACTAGCGCCGCCAGGTGAGAGGGCTTCACGATAGCATTGTCCACCAGCAACTCCATCCAAAACAACGACTCGTCACATTCCTCCTCCACAACGCGCAATTTGTTTATAAAATCCGGGGTGGATTTCGCGCGACAAACCGCACGATAATTCGCGCCGACCGAAGTTCCGCTTCGCAATAGCTGTTTTCCGAGCGTTTGCGCCACCCAATTATTCGGCAAGGCCGAGCAAAGTTTTACCACACGATTAGCAAATGCCTTCGTCCTCCGCTTCATCTCTTCGCGTGTCATATTTTCAATGATGTGGAACTGCGATTTCGGCGCGTATATCGTAAATCGTATATCGTAAATTATCAGGGATGCGTGAGCACATGGCGCAAATACAAATACATAATGGGCGCGTTAAAGAGCAGGCTGTCCAACAAATCCAAAATGCCGCCGATGCCCGGAAAAAACTGTCCCGAATCCTTCACGCCCGCTTCCCGCTTGAACAGCGATTCGATCAAATCTCCCACCACCGCGCAAACGCTCAGGATCACACCCAAAATAACCGCATGGTGCCATCTCATTCCATATAGCTTGCTCGCAAAAAAATGCGCAAACACCGCGCTCGCCAGCGTCGACACCGCAATCGCGCCGCCAAATCCCTCCCACGTCTTGCCCGGGCTGATGCGTGGAATCATCTTGTGCCTGCCGATCAGCGATCCCACCGCATACGCCCCCGTATCGCTGAATTTCGTCACGAGGATAAAATACAGCACGTAATACTTCCCATTATTTTCCAAGCCGGAGAAGAAATTGATCTTTTGAATGAAATTCAGCAGCCACGCCACATACATCAGCCCGAACAACGTCGTTGAAATCGCGATAATCCCCGCCGTGTTGCTCTTGGAAAAAAATTGCCGCAGACAAAGCCCGAGCACGAACAAAATGAGGAAGCTCGTTTCAAAATCATTCACCCGCGCGGGCGAACCCTGCATCCCGATGTGCCCCGTCAGCTCGAAAAAAGTTCCAATGATGAGCAACGCCCCGCCGAAAATTCCCCAGCCGCTGAAGCAAACCAAATCCCGTTTCGCCGCGATGCCGTAAAATTCCACCAGGCCCGTCACGACCAGGAAAATCATCACCACCAGGAACGAGTAATCCGCAATTGCCTGGTTCCCGCAAAATAGCGCCGTGAGAATGATCGACCACAACACCACCGTGCTCAGGAGGCGCCGAAAAAAAGTCTTCAGCTTGGACGAAGCTGCTGGAGGTGCGTCAGGCATGGGATATTTGCATTATCCTCCCAAACTCGTCCCCACGCACCGCGCGCTTTCAATCCACGGGTGGTTCGTCGGCACCTGCTTCAACTTGCCGGCCACTTCCGCAATCGGCACGGGCTTTGCGCCGTCGCCACGCGCGGCAACCATCACGCCAAAAACCTTGTCGTTCACCAACTCCACGCACATCGTGCCCAACCGCGTCGCCAGCAACCGGTCCGCCGCTGAAGGCGTGCCGCCGCGTTGCACGTAACCCAGGATCGTCACGCGCGCTTCCAGGTGCGTCAATTCCTCCAGCTGTTTGGAAAGCCTCAATGTGTTCCCGGAATGCCGCGCCGTCAGCACCGTCAATTCCGTCTTGGCGCGCTGCCGCTCGGTTTTCGTCTTCGAATTTTCCTTCCGCTTCGCCGCCGCCGCGAACGCCGCCGCATCTTCCTTCGACATTGCCCCCTCGGCCACGGCCACAATGCTGAAATTCGTCCCATGCTTGCTTCGCGATCGTATCGCCGAGGCGATCTCTGTCACGTCATAAGGAATTTCCGGAATTAGAATCACATCCGCGCCGCCCGCAATGCCCGCCCCCAGCGTCAGCCAACCCGCGCGATGCCCCATGATCTCCGCAATGATGATCCGATGATGGCTGTGCGCAGTGCTGTGCAACCGGTCAATCGCCTCCGTTGCGATTCCCAACGCCGTATCAAAACCAATCGTCGCATCGGTCAACGCCACGTCATTATCAATCGTCTTCGGCAGCGTAATGATATTCAGCCCTTTCTGGACCAATCGCAGCGCGTTCTTGTGCGTCCCGCCGCCGCCCAGGCAAACCAGCGCCGCGAGCTTCTCCTTTTCGTAGTTGCGCACAATCGCATCGGTCATGTCGGTAACCTGCCCATCGACTTCCATGCGATGCGGCTTGTCGCGGCCGGTCCCAAGAATCGTGCCGCCAATGGTTAAAATCCCCGCCAGCGCGCGTTTGTCCAGGCGCAGTTTCAGGTTCTCCGCCAGGCCGCGAAATCCGTCGCGAAATCCAATCACCTCGATGTCGCTGCTGAGCGCCGCCTTGCCCACACCGCGAATGGCCGCGTTAAGTCCCGGACTGTCACCGCCCGCCGTGATAATGCCGATGCGTTTTGCCATGCGCAGCAATTTACGATTTACGATTTACGATTTACGAGGAAATTTTTCTCGACCTCGTAAGATGGACAATGTGACTGTCTCCATATCCTCACTTTCAGAGGCGCGATACGCGGTTGACCATCAACAAACCAATGGCGCGTAAATCGCAAATCGTAAATATCAGAGTCCTCCAAATCTTCGATGCCGCCTCGTATATTCCTCCAACGCCGCAAAAAACTGCGGCTTGCGAAAATCCGGCCACAATGTCGGTGTCACGACCAGTTCCGTGTAGGAAATCTGCCACAGCAAAAAATTGCTGATGCGCATCTCGCCGCTCGTGCGGATCAACAAATCCGGGTCCGGCACATTGCGCGTCCACAAATGCTGCGAAATCGCCTGCTCATTGATGTCCGCCGGGTCCAGCTTGCCCTGCTTGACCTTTTCCGCGATGCTCCGCACCGCCTCCACGATTTCAATCCGGCTCCCATAGCTCAACGCCATCACGAGCGTGAGACCGTTATTTTTGGAAAGCGTCGCAATCGATTTCTTCAAATGCTCCTGCACGTTTTCCGGCAGCCGATAAATCTGCCCGATCACCTCCAACCGCACGTTGTTCTTGTTCAACTCCGGCGTCTCGCTCTTCAGATAATGGATGAGATACTTCATCAACGCATCCACCTCGTCCTTGGGCCGGTTCCAATTCTCCGCCGAAAACGCGTAGAGCGTCAGATACTTGATGCCCAACTCGCCCGCCGTCCGAATAATCACGCGCGCCGACTCGGCCCCCGCGCGATGCCCCTCCACGCGCGGCAAATGCCGCTGCTTCGCCCAACGCCCGTTTCCGTCCATGATAATGGCCACGTGCTTGGGCAAATTCGCCTTCGCTTCGACTGAGAGATGCGTGGATGGTCCACTCATTTTCCGCAGGTTACGCGCCTCGCCCCGGTGCCGCAAGGTCGGCTTGCATTCGGCACCGACGCCGCGCCGCGGCATCGAGATTCAGCGGACGGAGAAAGGCGCCGAAACATCCGAATCGCTTTGGTTGGAGCGCGGCTGTGCTGAAACCAGCCGCAGCGACGTCCGCAGTACAAGCAGTCATGGCCAACCTGCAAGCGTTCCCGCCGGCAACCGTGCTGCGGCTGGTCTTCGACCCAGCCGCGCTCCGTTTTGAAGAATTTTGCCTCACACACCCGAAAGCGCGTCGGGTCTTTTTCGGCTTGTTTTCATCTGCATCCCCCCATACAAAAAACTCATCACCAAACCCATCAGAAGCAGGATAACCTTATGGCAACCAAATCGTTCTATCCAAGGCTCGCGCTGCTATTGCTCACGTCCTTGTTCCTCGGTGTCCAGGCTCTCACCAGCCAGGCTCAAGCAACCGCCTTCACCTACCAAGGCCGTTTCAACGACGGCGGAACAGCGGCAAACGGCACCTACGATTTCAGCTTCCGTCTCGCCACCGATCCCGCCGCCAACAATTACGTCGGCGGTACCGTCCTTACGAATGGCGTGCCCATCGCCAATGGCCTGTTCACCGTCACGCTCGATTTTGGGCCCGGCCTGTTCGTGGGGAGCAATTACTGGCTCGAAGTGGACGCCCGCACGAACGGCGCGACCGCTTTCACCACCCTTTCGCCGCGACAGGCCGTCACACCCGCTCCTTATGCCATCATGGCCAATAGCGCCAGCAACCTGCTCGGCAATCTGCCGGCGGGGCAAGTGAGCGGCCCGCTCGCCAACGCCAACCTTCCTGCCAACCCCACATTTTCCGGCACCGTGACGGCCACATCGCTTACGGGCAATGGCGCCAATGTCTCCAGCGTCAACGCGCTGGCTTTGAACGGCCTGAACGCCACAAACTTTTGGCAAACCGGCGGCAACAATGTCGGCAACGGCCAATTCCTCGGCAGCACGAACAATCAATCAGTCGAAGTCCGCGTCAATCGCCAGCGCGCCATCCTGATTATCCCCACCGCAATCGATGCGCCCAATATCATCGGCGGCGCGCCGGTGAACGTAGTAGACGCCGGCATCAAAGGAGCGGTCATTGCCGGAGGCGGCACCACCAATTTTCTCGGAGTATCCTCTTCCAATCGCATCTCCGCCGATTTCAGCGCCATCGTGGGCGGCAGCGGGAATTCAATTCAAGCGGGAGCCGACCACGCCTTTATCGGCAGCGGTTGGAATAACACCGTGAGCAACAGCTCTTACCAATCCGTGATCTCGGGTGGTCAAAATAATTCGATTGCCGCCATCTACTCCGTCATTGGCGGAGGCCTCAATAACGTCGTGCCGTCCGGAAGCACGTATTCGACCGTTGGCGGCGGCGACAACAACGTTGCCGGCGGCGCCAATGCCCCGGGGTATTCGGTTGCCTCTACTGTTGCCGGTGGCGAATCGAATAGCGCCCTGCAGCCATATGCCACCATCGCCGGCGGCTTGTTCAACACCAACTCAGCCTTTGGCGCCGCGATTGGCGGCGGCTCGGGCAATCTGATTTTGCCCGACTACAATGGATCGGCGTACGCCACCATCGGCGGTGGATGGAACAACTGGAACTTTGCCCTTGAAGGAACGATCTCCGGCGGCAGAGAAAACATCATCAACACCAACGGCGCTGGAGCCACCATCGCGGGCGGAGTAATGAACAATATCGCGGCAAACAATTTCCCGGGGACTTACAATGGTTCCGTTATTGGCGGCGGGCTGGAAAACACGAACAACGGCAACTATTCAACCGTGAGCGGCGGCGTTCTGAATACCATCCAGTTCGGCGCGGATGGCGCCAGCGTTGGTGGGGGCTCCCTCAATACCATTTATACAAATGCCAACCACTCGGTGATCAGCGGCGGCGCCAACAACTCCGTCCTGCCCGGCGCGATTTATTCATCGCTCGGCGGCGGCCAGAACAATTCGATTCAGACCAATGCCAACTATTCGACGATCGGCGGCGGCCAGAATAACTCCATCAACTCTGGAATTAACACCGGCACCATAGGCGGCGGCCTTGGCAACGTCGTCAGCGGCTTGTCAGGCACCGTCGCCGGCGGAGAAAATAATCAAGCCTCGGCATTTCGCGATGCCGTCGGGGGCGGCATTCTCAATTCGGCCAGTGGCGGCATCAGTACCGTGGCCGGCGGCTGGACCAACACTGCCAGCGGGAACGCTTCCAGCATCGGCGGCGGCGACCATAATCTGGCGAGCGGCTTGGAAAGCGTCATCTCAGGTGGCTCCGGCAATCAGGCTACAAACATTTGGGCGGCTATACCCGGCGGCCAGAACAATGTCGCGGGTGGCGCCTACAGCTTCGCCGCCGGGCAACGCGCCAAAGCCACCAACGATGGCGCCTTCGTCTGGGCGGATGCCACCGGCGCGGATTTCACCTCCACCAACGCCAATTCTTTCAATGTCCGCGCCGTGGGCGGCATCCGTTTTCTGACCGGCGGCGCAGGCCTGTCCCTGGATAACTCGGCCGTGGTGGTGAATAACAATTCCACCGCCGTCACCGTAAACGGTTCATTCAAAGGCGATGGCAGCGGCTTGACCAATGTTTGGCAACTCGGCGGCAACAACATCTCGCCCGGCCAGTTCATCGGCAGCATCAACAACGAACCTGTCGAAATTTGGGCCAACAATCAACGCGTATTCCGCATCGAACCAGCGGTCGGCGTCGATGGTGCCCCAAATATCATCGGCGGTTTGGCTTACAACAGCGTTTTCGGCAGCGCCATCGGCGCCGTGATCGGCGGCGGAACGCTTAACACCGTAAGCAACGATTACCCCACCATCGCTGGCGGCGCGGAAAATATTTCTGACGGTTATGCATCAACGGTCGCCGGTGGCTATTTCAATTATGCTACGAACGATTTCGCGACCGTCGCCGGCGGCGGTAACAATATCGCATCCTCTTTGGGAGCAACGATCGGCGGTGGTTCCCGCAACGAGGCGCTCGCCAGTGAGTCAACCGCAAGCGGCGGTTTTGGCAACATCGCCAGTGGAGTTGGTTCAACCATCGCCGGCGGCGGCTATGATGGCGTGACCTTCGGAGGCAATTTCGCCACCGCCTCGGCCAGCGCGATCGGCGGCGGGATCGGTAATCACGCCACGGGCGACTATTCCACCGTCCCCGGCGGCGAAAATAACGTCGCCGCGGGCTTCTTCAGTTTCGCCGCCGGCCAGCGGGCCAAGGCCAACCACCAGGGCGCCTTTGTCTGGGCCGATTCGCAAGCCGCCGATTTCGCCTCCACGGCCGCCAATCAATTCCTCGTTCGCGCCGCGGGCGGCGTCGGCATCAACACCTCAGCCATCATCGACAACGACTTTTGCATCAACACCAATACCTATCTCTTCTCCCACGCCATTTATCTGCGCGGCGAGACCGGCTCGGACCATCATCACGGCCTCGCGTATTGCGGCAACGGCGTCACCAACTTCGGCACGGTTCTACCCGATGGCCCGGTGCTTTGGGGCTTTGGCGGTGGCGCGCTGGGTTCGTCGAATCCAACCAACCACTCGGTTTTGACCTGGGATAATATCGGGGTCAGCGTCAGTTCCACCGCGCAAAGCCAAAATTCAGAACCGGAACTGACCGTTACTGGCCTGCGACAGGGCGGCTTTGGAACACCGGTGGCGTACGTGCACAATAATTATTCGCCGGGCATCCTTGCCGCAGCGCCAGCTTTGCGGGTCGTCAACGACGGCACCTCTCTTGACGGCGCTTTGAGCGTCTCGACCCAGGGCACCGGGTTGATCGCCGAATTTGGCAACGCCAGCAGCTTCGTCGTGACGATCAAAACCAACGGCACCGTCGTCGCCAATGGCGTGACTCTGACCAGCGATCGCAACGCGAAGGAGAATTTCACCGACGTCAATCCCGAATCGATCTTGGAAAAAGTCGCTTCCCTGCCGATGTCCGAATGGAATTACAAAATCGACGATGCGGCCCAAAAACACATCGGTCCCATGGCCCAGGATTTCCATGCCGCCTTCGGATTGGACGGCGCCGACGACAAACACATCTCGGTCGTCGATGAAGGCGGCGTCGCCCTGGCCGCGATTCAAGGCCTGAATCAAAAGCTCAATGAAAAGGACGCCGAAATCCAGAAACTCAAAACCGAAAATGAAACCCTGGCCGCGCGCTTAAACGACCTGGAAGCCGCCGTCAAATCCCTCGCGAACAATCGCCCGTAGCCACCGACGAAATGGAAATCAAAGCCTCAGGAAAAGCACGGACGAATACTTGCGCTGGATTGAGTCACGTGGCACTGGACTTTCAAAAGCGTTCCAAAGCTTCCCCCTCTCCCATCGGATGGGAGAGGGCTGGGTGAGGGCGAGCGTAAAATATTATCCGTTTGTCGGCAGGCGGACCGACGCGTAAAACATCCGGAGGTGGTAGGGCGCGTCACTCCGTGCGCGCCACCCTACACAAAAATCGTCTGTTCTCTTCCCGGCCCGACTGACGCAATAAACAACTTCGCATCGCTCAACTCCGCAATCGCCTTCAAATAACTCCGCGCCTTCGCCGGCAATTCCTTCCACGACCGCGCATTGTGCGTCGGCGTGCGCCAGCCCGGAAATTCCGCATACACCGGCACGCACCGCGCCAGCGTCTCGACATCGTTCGGCACGTGATCGAACTTCGTCTTCCCATCGCGATAACCGATGCAGACCTTGATCGTCTCCACCGTGTCGAGGCCGTCGATATTCGTCACCGCCAAATCATCGATGCCATTCACCATCGTCGCGTGCCGCGTCGCAACCGCATCAAACCACCCGCAACGCCGCGGCCGGCCCGTCGTCGCGCCGAACTCGCGCCCCATCGCGTGCAGCATGTCCGCCACCTCCGCGTTCTCCGTCGGCAACGGCCCCTCGCCCACGCGCGTCGTGTAAGCCTTCATCACGCCCACCACCCGGTCCATCCGGTTCGGCGCCACGCCCGACCCCGTGCAGGCTCCGCCGGAAGTCGTGTTCGACGAGGTCACATACGGATACGTGCCATGATCGATGTCCAGGAAAGTCCCCTGCGCGCCTTCAAACAAAATATCATTGCCGCGCCGAACCGCCTGGTGCAGCAACGTCACCGTGTTCGCCACGAACGGCTTCAAATAATCGCCCGCCTCGCGATACGCCGCATGCACTTCCTTGAACGAAAGCGGCTTTGCGCCGAACGCCTTCAGCACTTCATTGTTCTCCTTGATCTTGGCCTGCAACTTTTCCCCGAAACGCTTGGCATTGACCAAATCAATCATGCGCAAACCCACCCGCGCCGCCTTGTCGCCATACGCCGGCCCGATGCCGCGCTTGGTGGTGCCGATTTTATTCTTCCCCTTCAGCACTTCGCGCTGCGCATCCAGCTCGCGATGATACGGAAACACGACATGGGCCGTCTCGCTGACGAACAAATTTCCGTTCACTTTGATGCCGAGCTTGCGCAACCCCTCGATTTCACTCACCAATCCCACCGGATCCACCACCACGCCATTGCCAATCACGCAAATTTTCTTCTTGCGCAGAATTCCCGAAGGAATCAGGTGCAGGACATATTTCTGCTTGCCGATGAATACCGTATGGCCGGCGTTGTTGCCGCCCTGCGTGCGAACCACCACGTCCGCCTGCTCCGTCAGCACGTCGATGATTTTGCCTTTGCCTTCATCGCCCCATTGGGCGCCGACTAAAATTGTATTGGCCATGTCGTAAAAATGTTTCAACCGCGGGATTGTCACTGCAAGAGAAACCGCCGATCCACCCGAGGCTCTCCGGCAACAAAAATCCCCGAATTTTCATTCGGGGCAAAGCGCACGGTCTTTGCCGTGCGAAACTAGAGAAAGACCCGCTTCACTGTCAATCCCGTTTCCAATTTTCGAACCATTGCGATGGGGCGAGCGCCCCCCCGAGCCGGAGCGCGGACTTCACTCCGCGTGACTGCAATTCGCGAAAATGCTGAAAAAGCTATCTTTCGCCTGAACTACTCCATTCGTCATTCGCATTGTCGTTTGAAGCTTGAAGTTTCCCTGGAGCTTGGACGCTTGGAGCTTATTTCAGTCATTCCACTTGCGCCCCGAAACTCAAAACCCGAAACTCGCAACATGTCTTTGCCGCCCGACCTGCACATGCACACGCCGCTTTGCCGCCACGCCACCGGCGAACCGGTGGACTACGCCCGGCGCGCGCTCGCGCTCGGCTTCCAAGAAATCGGTTTTTCCGATCATTCCCCCATGCGCCGCGATGATTTCGACGATTGGCGCATGCGCTTCGATCAACTCGGCGAATATGTCGACAAAGTCCGCCGCGCGCAGAAAGATGTCCCGCAACTCACCATCCGCCTTGCGCTCGAAGTCGATTATTTGCCCGGCCAGGAAGATTGGATTCGCGAACTTGCCGCGCAATACCCCTGGGATTATTTCATCGGCTCCGTCCATTACGTCTCCGACTCCTGGGCCATTGATAGTCCCTATCAACTCTCTCAATGGAAAAATCGCGACGTCATGGAAGTCTGGGCCGCTTATTTCGAACGCCTGACCATGGCCGCCGAAACCGGCCTCTTCGAAATCATCGGCCACGCCGACCTGCCCAAAAAATTCGGCCACCGCCCCACCGCCGATTGCGCGCCGCTCTACGAAAAATTTCTGAGCGCCGCCAAAAAACACGGCTGCGCCCTCGATGTCAACACCGCCGGCCTGCGCAAGGATTGCAAAGAAATTTACCCCAGCAGCCAAATCCTCGAACTCGCCCGCCGTGCCGGCGTCCCCATTACCTTCGGCTCCGACGCCCACGCCCCCGAAGAAGTCGGCCTGAATTTTAAGGAAGCGATGGAACTCGCCCGCAGCGTCGGTTACACTCAATGCCTGACCTTCAGCCAGAGAAAACGGCAAACTATCGCATTTTGACTCAAATAAATTCGCGCCAATTCGCGAATTCGCGTAAAACCCATGGACATCAAAAATCTCGCCGACGTTCCCGCCTTCGCCACCAAGGACGGCTCCGAAATCCGCGAATTGCTCGCGCACCGCAATTCCACCATTCGCAATCAAAGCCTGGCCGAAGCCCGCCTCCCTGTCGGCGCCAGCACCCAGGAACATTACCACCCCAAAACCGAAGAGATTTACTACATCACCCACGGCACCGGCCGCATGCGCATCGAAGGGGAACTCCGCGACGTAAAACCGGGCGATGCCATCGCCATCCCGCCCGGCCAAAAGCACAAACTCTGGAACACCGGCCCGGACATTCTGCGCCTCCTCTGCTGCTGCGCCCCCGCCTACGAGCACGACGACACCGTAATCACGGAAACAATCCCGAAACCGTAGCGCAGGCTGCCGAGCCTGCGCGGGTGAACAACAGCAAAACTTCGAACTCCAAAACCGCCCGCATTTGGCGCTTGGTGCTTGGAAATTCTCTGGAGCTTGGTCCTTGGACGCTTGGAGCTTTTTTCCGCCGCGTTGTCTCGACACCAAGCACCTAATTTGAAACACTTCGCCGCCGTGAAACAATCGATTGTCACCTTGGACATGGAAGGCGTGCTCACGCCCGAAATCTGGATTGCCGTCGCCGAAAAAACCCGCATTCCGGAACTCCGCCGCACCACCCGCGACGAACCCGACTACGACAAACTCATGCGCGGCCGCCTTCAAATCCTCGACCAGCACGGCCTGAAACTTTCCGACATCCAGGAAGTCATCGGCACCCTCCGTCCCCTCCCCGGCGGAAAGGAATTCCTCGACGAACTCCGCACCCTCGTCCAGGTCATCATTCTCTCCGACACCTTCGAGCAATTCGCCGCGCCCTTGATGAAACAACTCGACTGGCCCACGCTCCTCTGCCATCGCCTCGTCGTCGAAAACGACTGCATCGTCGATTACAAACTCCGTGTTCCCGACCAGAAGAAAAAAGCCGTCGCCGCCTTCAAACTTCTGAACTACCACGTTATCAGCGCCGGCGATTCCTTCAACGACACCGCCATGCTCGCCGAAGCCGACATCGGCTTCCTCATCCACGCCCCGGACAACGTGAAAAAACAATTCCCCCAATTCAAACCGGTCGAAAGCCATGCCGGCCTGCTGAAGCTGATCAAAGCCGCCATCGCTTGAAACTCACCCGTGCCGGCGAAGCCCGAAGCGCTTTCGCCATCCAATTTCGCAATTCAGTTTTCATTCTGCGATTCTTCATTAAACTCCCGGCGTGCATTGGCTTTATTCAGCAGATGTGAGCGTGTTCCGTTTCATCAACGGAAGATTGAGCAATTCTGTCTTTGACGTGGTGATGCCGTTCGCAAGCGGGAATAGATATTTTTTTCCGGCGCTGATTGTCTTGGGGTTCTTGCTGCTTTGGAAAGGCGGCAAGCGCGCCTGGCTTTGCGGGATGATGCTGGTGTTCATTCTTTGGCCGGGAGATTCCTGCATTACCAATATGCTGAAGCACGCCATCGCGAGGCCTCGGCCTTTTGTCGCACTGCAGGACGTCCGGCTGCCCATGAAGAAGTTTGGGAACGACATGGCCAACGCCGCGGCCGTTGAACGGCGGCATAAGAATGCGCCCCCGTACGGCGAGCCGCCCGGCCACAATTCGATGCCCTCCTCGCATGCCGCCAATTGGTTCGCCGCGACGATGATTCTCTATGTGTTTTATCGGAAGAGCTGGCGGTTCATGCTGCCGCTGGCGTGCCTGGTTGCGTTTTCGCGCATTTATAATGGCGTGCATTATCCCAGCGACGTGCTGACCGGGGCGCTGTTGGGAGCCGGTTATGCCGCGGCGGGCTTGTGGTTTTTTGAATCACTGTGGAGATTCGCCGGGCGGCGATGGTTTCCGCTTTGGTGGGAAAAATTGCCGTCCTTCGTTAACATCAAACCGACGCCGCCGCCGGCGCCGGTCGATTCGGAATTTCCGGAGCAGATCGAAGAACCGACCGGCCCGCGAAACGCCACGCTCGATCAGCATTGGCTGCGGCTCGGATATCTGTTCATCGCGATTTCCCTCTTCGCAAACCTGGCGTATCTCAAAAGCGGACTGATTGAGCTGAGCGAAGACGAGGCGTATCAATGGGTCTGGTCGAAGCACATCGCGCTTTCGTATTACAGCAAGCCGCCGCTCATCGCCTACACGCAATGGCTCGGGACGCACCTGTGGGGCGACACGGAATTTGGCGTGCGATTTTTCTCGCCGATCATCGGCGCGATTCTCGGATTTTTATTGCTGCGGTTTTTTGCGCGCTACGTGAACGCGCGCGCCGGCTTTTTTCTGGCGCTGATCGTGAGCGCAACGCCGCTGCTGGCGCTGGGCTCGATCCTGATGACGGTGGACCCACTGTCGGTTTTGTTTTGGACCGCGGCGATGCTTTCCGGATGGCGGGCGGTGCAGCCGAACGCGAAAACGTCGGATTGGCTTTGGACGGGGCTTTGGCTGGGACTGGGATTTTTGAGCAAATACACGGAACTATTGCAATTGGTGTGCTGGGTCGTGTTTTTCATCCTGTGGAAACCGGCGCGGGCGCAATTGCGAAAACCCGGCCCTTATCTGGCGCTGCTGATCAATTTGATTTGCACAACACCCGTGCTGATTTGGAACCAGCAGCATCATTGGATCACGGTCACGCACGTGGTGGAAGGCAATGCCGGAGGAAATAAACCGTGGCACGCGTCATTAAGTCATCTCGTCCAAATGGCCAGTTTCACGGTGGTCGAAACGGTGCTGTTGAACCCGATTTTCTTCGTGGCAACAGTCTGGGCGGCGATTGCCTTTTGGAAACGTGGCCGGCGCGATCCGCGCATGGTCTACTTGTTCAGCATGGGAGCGCCGCTGTTTTTGATTTATTTCCTGTTCACACTGCACTCGAATGTTTTGCCAAACTGGATCGCGCCTTCAGTGCTGCCGTTGCTCTGCCTGATGGTGGTTTATTGGGACACACGCTGGCGGTTGGGCGCGCGCCGCATCAAAGGCTGGCTGATTGCAGGTCTCGTTATTGGTTTCGCGTTTGTCGGGTTTCTCCATGAAACGGACCTTATGCAACACATCGCGGGGCGTCCATTGCCGCCGAAGATCGATCCGCTGACACGCGTGCGCGGCTACGGCGCGATGGCGGTCACGGTTGAACAGGCCCGCGAGAAATTACTCGCCGAAGGCAAACCGGCATTCATCATTGGCGGCCATTATGGAACCACGGGGCTGATGACGTTTTACATTCCGGAAGCGCGCACGAACGTTGTAACGGACCCGTTCATTTATTATCAAACCTCGCCGGTTCCCGTGAACCAATTTTATTTTTTGCCCGGTTACAAAGGCAATCGCACCGGCCAGAACGCCATTTACGTGCGGGAAGTGGGCATGCCGCCGCTGGTCAAAGACTGGGTGATCCGCTGGTTAAGAGGCGAGCCGTTCGAGAGCCTGCCTCGCTATCAGCCGCAAGCCAAACCGGCGCCGGATTTCTTGGTGCAGGAATTTGATTCGGTGAAGGACCTGGGATTGTTCGATATTTATTATCGCGGGCGCATTTTTCACACCATCCAATTGTTTGAGTGCCACAATTTAGAGCCCATATCAAAATGAGGAACGGGCGCGTTGCCAGAGATTTGACGGTGCTGCAAGGCGCGAGGAGGGAGAATATCCTTTATGGATCTTCGACCGACGAGCAACGCCGCAGCAGCGTCAAAGATCGGCAACCCAGAGTGCTGTTTTCTGGCGGGCGGCTGGCGGCGTTGCTCCTCAGTCACAGAGCGCTGCGGCTATGCTCCTTCGTCGCGCCTTGCCAGCCGCCCGCCAGAAAACAGCGCGCCCATTTCTCATTTTGATATGGGTTCTTACATTGAGCCGGATGCGGCTTCGGCGGTGTTTCCGGTCCGCGATTATGACCTCGCGGCCACGCTGGAGTCCGGCCAGGCGTTCCGCTGGAATTTGGTCGATGGCGGCTGGAATGCTGTGATCAGCGGACGCTGGGTGCGCTTGCGGGCGGACGAATTCTCAATCACCGCGGAAACGGCGCAACCCGTGATGGATTGGAACTGGCTGACCCATTATTTGCAATTGAATTTGGACATCAGCACGGTCGTGGTGACATTTCCCGACGATGAACCGATACGGGCGGCGGTGAATGCCTGTCGCGGCCTGCGGCTGTTGCGGCAGGAGCCGTGGGAATGCCTGGCCTCGTTCATTCTTTCCTCGACCAAGCAAATTGTGCAGATCCGGCAAATCGTGTCACTGCTTTGCGAACGATTCGGCGAGCCGCTGCCCGCCGCGCCGCAATACGCGCCGGCATTTTCGTTTCCCTCCCCCGCCCGGCTGGCGCACGTGAAGGAAGCAGACTTGCGCGCGTGCAAAATGGGATTCCGTGCCCCCTATCTCCTCGCCGCGGCACGGGCGGTGGCGGAAGCCCAACTGGACCTTGAGCGATTGCGTCAACTGCCGGTGGAAATCGCCCGCGAGCAACTCATTCATTTGCCGGGTGTGGGCCGGAAAATTGCCGATTGCGTTTTGCTGTTCGCCTATGGATTTCAAACGGCGTTCCCGGTGGATGTGTGGGTCATGAAAGCGCTGCAGAAGCTTTATTTTCCCAAACGCCGCGCATCGGAGAAACGATTGCGGCATTTTTCGGAAACCCATTTCGGCGTGAACGCCGGCTACGCGCAGCAGTATTTGTTTCATTACATGCGGACAAAACATGGCAAATCGCGAACGCGCGCATTTTGAAATTTCTAAATGAAAATCCTGGAAGTTCTTTTCACGCCCGCTGATTTCGCGGCCTTGAAAAACCATAACCTCGACGAAACGTTGTGCGTGGTGTTCGACGTGTTTCGCGCCACCAGTTCCATGGTCACCGCGCTGGCGAATGGCGCGGAGGCGATCATTCCAGCAAGCGAAATTCCCGAGGCGCTCGCCATCAAGGAGCGCGCGCCCGCGGTGCTGCTGGCCGGAGAACGCAACGGCGTGCGCATTCGCGCCGCGCTGGCGGGTGGGACGGATTTTGACCTCGGCAACTCCCCGCGTGAGTTTGCGAAAGAAAAAATCGCCGGCAAAACGATCGTGATGAGCACGACGAACGGCACGCGAGCCTTGCGCTCGTGCGCTCACGCGAAGACGGTTCTGGTTGGTTCGTTTTTGAATCTGCAAGTCACGGCGGATTTTGTTTTGCGGGCTTCGCCGGAAAACGTTTTGTTGATCTGCAGTGGCACCTATGAACAGGCCGCCTACGAGGACGCGCTCGGCGTGGGAGCGTTGTGTGATTTGTTGTGGAACGCCGCCGAGAAGACCGGGATTTCTGATTCCGCGAAGATGGCGCGCGACCTCTATTCCATGGCGAAGCACGATTTGCTCGGCGCAGCAGCGCAATCCCGCAATGGGCTGCGGCTGAGTTCGATCCCGGAGTTGCGTGAGGATGTCCCGTTTTGCGTGCGGCGGGATATTTTTCATTTCGCCGCCGTTTTAAATAAACAGGGCGAAGTGAAGCGCGCGAATTAAAACCGCCACCCCTCATTTAACCACTTTACCCGCAGGAGACGACGCAAGGAGTCTCTCAAATTTTCGGAGCGTGGAGCATCGCTCCGCACAAACGCACACCAATAATTCGTGTCCATTCGTGGTTTCAGCTCAACTCCCGCCGCGATAGCTGGCCACGACCATATCGCTCAAGACCTTGTCCGGCGCTTCCACGGCATCCCGATCAAAGACAAACTCCCGCGGCCCGGAATTTTGGGTGATCAGTTTCAATCCAAACTGAAAATCCTTGAAACGTTTCGCGCAGAGATCGCGCACGGATTGCTTTTTATCGAGCGCTTCATTGACGAGGAGATCCGTCGCGGCGTCGGTGAAGCGGATGTGGATGCCGTGGTTTTCCTGGAACCGCCGCGCGAATTCCTCCACCAATTGCCGCGCCACGATCCGCTCCTCGTTGTCCGGATCATTGACAATTTTCTTCAACTCCGCCGCCGGGTTTTCAACCAGGTCGGGCGTGACCACGAAGCGCCGCACATTCGTGGAAGGCAGTTCAAATTTGATTTCGCGGAAAACGCGTTCGCAGATCGTCATCAAACCGCGCGCGCCCGTTTGTTCACTCCCCGCGCGCTCGGCAATTCGCCTAAGCCCTTCATCCGAAAACAACACTTCGATGCCGTACGCCGCAAAATCCTGTTCATATTGGCGGATGATGCTGCCCTCGGAGCTTTTCAAAATCTGAAAGAGATCGTCCGTGTTCAACGAATGGCACACCACGCGGACCGGCAGGCGCCCGATGAATTCGGGTTCGAAACCGTACTCGATGAAATCGCGGGTCTGGGCAGCAGCGAGGACTTCCTCCGGAGCCTCCAATTTTTGTTCCCTGGCGGCGAAACCGATCGCGGCATCGCGCAGGCGTTTGCGGGCGATTTTTTCCAGGCCGTCAAAAGCGCCGCTGACGATGAACAGAATATGTTTCGTGTTGATGGTGCTCGGCGCGCGGCGGCCGCGCTGAATGTCCATCATCGCCTGGATTTGGCCGGCGATGTCGTTGGCGGAGCGGGACGGCACCTCGGTTTCCTCCATCAACTTGAGCAAATTCGTCTGCACGCCGCGCCCGCTGACATCGCGCCCCCCGGCGCTGCTCGCGGCAGCGACTTTGTCTATTTCATCGATGTAGATAATGCCGTATTGAGCGCGCTGGATATCGCCATCGGCCAGGCGAACCAAATCGCGCACCATGTCCTCGACGTCGCCGCCCACGTAGCCGGTTTCGGAAAATTTCGTCGCGTCCGCTTTTACGAACGGCACGCCGATCAATTCCGCCGCGCTGCGAATCAGGTAGGTTTTGCCGACGCCGGTGGGCCCGACGAGGATGACGTTTTGTTTCGCGTAATTGGGAGATTCCTTGCCCTCCAGCGCGAGCCGGACGTGATGATAATGATCGCAAAGCGCGACGCTGAGGACCTTTTTGGCTTCGTCCTGCCGGATGACAAACCGGTCAAGATACGCCTTCACGTCGCGCGGTTTGTATTTGAATTCAAAGTCCTCCGGTTTATTGGAACCCGGCTCCGATTCCGGTGCAGCCGGCTCTTCGGCGGGCGCGGCATTGGCATCGTCCTTCTTTGGGCCGGCCTGGAAATGCTGCCGGACAAAATCCGTCAATTGCCTCTGAAATTCCTCCGGCGAAAGCGGCGTGTTTGAAAATGCGGGCTTCATGCCATTCATTGAATCTCTTCCTAAATCACCTTGTCACAATAGTCCACTTTTGCAATAAGACCAGCGCACGTGAGCCCTGAATTTCAACCAGCCGATATGTCGCGATTTGAAGCGGCCCTGCGCCGTTTTGACGAGGAAAATGCAAAGGACCCAAATTCTGAAATCATCGACGGCGCACCGCGCCCGCGAGAACTCGCCCATGCGCAATGGCTGACGGATTGGGTGCTGAAATTATGCCCCCACGCCTCTGAAACGCTGCGCCTGGCCGCGCGTTGCCAGCATTTGCGACGTTGGGAAATTCCGCGCGACTCCTACCCGATGACGCGGCCCGGCTATCTCAAGTGGCGCGCGGATTTAAAACGGTTTCACGCGGAAAAAGCTGGAGAGATTTTGCGCGAAGCAGGCTACTCCAATTTCATGATCGAAAGCGTGCAAGCATTGAACCTGAAGACAAATTTTCCAACCGACCCGGAAAGCCGCGTATTGGAGGACGCGCTGTGCCTGGTCTTTTTGGAACATCAATTGGCGGACTTTGCCGCGAAGACCTCGGACGATAAAACAATGGTCGCGCTGGAAAAATCCTGGAAGAAAATGACGCCCGCGGGACAGGCGGCGGCTTTGAAGCTCACGCATGGGGCGCGGGAAAAGGAGTTGATCGACCGTGCGCTGAAAGCCGGCTGATCGTTCCTTTAAAATTGCAGGAGCCGACGTGAGGAGGCTCACGAATTCTGTGGGGAATAGAATCAGAACCCTCTCACGTCGGCCTGAGAGAACACCCGGAGAGCGCATGGTGGCGCGAGCGTCTCGCCGGCGCGACTATTTCCGCGGATGGCAGAAATGGTTCTTGCGGTTTTGATGATACGTTGTAACTATTTCGGACCTGGTAACGGGGTCGTAGCTCAGTTGGTAGAGCGTCTCGTTCGCAATGAGAAGGTCAGGGGTTCGACTCCCCTCGGCTCCACATCCAATATTTTCTGGATATATTCTGCTTTTTTACGATTTTCTTCTCCTGTGGCAACATGCAGTGGCAACACATTCCCCCGCGCTTACCGGTGTTTCCATGTGTCGCGGTTCGAGTCCGACCACCGGCACCAACCTTAATGCCGCAATTCCGGGCATTTTTGAGAGGTTGGAAGGCGAATTGCCAGTGAAATTGCCAGTAAACTGGGCGCTGAAATCGTTTCAAGCGATTAACAAGAAGACAGCAAGCGGCCAGCAATCGACCGGCAAGTTAACGGTCAACCTTCGGACTGATTCACATTACCTGCAAAAAGAAAGGTAATGTATGAAACAGCGATTCATCCTGTATCGGCGCAATAACGGAAAGTATTACGCCGAGGACACCGTGACTCGAAAACAGACGAGTCTGAAAACGCGCGACGAGGCCGAAGCTCTCACCCTCCTCCATTCCAAGAACGAGGCATTCCGCCAGCCGATCCTAAACCTGCAAATTGCGCGCACGTACTTGAGCGCCACCGATGCCAACGCCGCCAAGCGCACGTGGCAAACGCCGATGGACGAAATGATGGCAACCAAGACCGGCGACACGCGCGTCCGTTACGAGCGGGCGATGAAAGACAAAGCCTTTGACTCCATTCGCAATGTGCCGATTCTGGAAACGCACGCCGAACACTTTCTAAAAGTGCTTCACAGTGGAACAGTCTGCACCAATCTTTATCTGCGCCGTATTCATAATTTCGCGCTGGACATGGATTGGCTACCGAAATCAGTTCTGCCAAAAAAAACAATGGCCGAAAATATCTTTTGGCGATAAACGAGGCATCACATCAGATGAGCATCGGCGCATCGTGGAGCGCGAAAGAAATCCCGAACTCAAAAAGTTCTATCAACTGGCGTGGCACCTGGGCGCGTCGCAATCTGATTTGGCCAACTTGCAAGCGGAGAATATTGACTGGCAAACGCAGATTATCTGTTTTGAGAGAGCAAAATTGCGCGGGCGTAATCTGCCACCGCCACAAATCCGATTTGGAGACGAAATTGCATCAATCCTCCGTACGCTGCCTACCAGGGGGCCACTATTTCCGCGATTGCGATTGATGCACGAGAAACATCGAGCGAAGGAATTCAAGCGGCGATGTGTCGGTCTGGATATTGAGGGAGTCACATTGCATTCCTATCGTTACGCATGGGCAGAACGGGCGAAAACCGCGGGTTATCCTGAACGGTTCGCGCAACAGGCATTGGGACACAATAGCAAAGCATGGGCGCGAGCGTACTCAAAGAAAGCACAGGTGTTGCTTCCGCCATTGGAAGAATACGAAAATAAAATCATCCAGCTTCATTCACAACAGGTTGAAAAGAATGGAGGAAAGAAAAACGGCATCGGAATTTGAAGCCGCCTCGCAGACGCATCAGGAGAAATTGGGGGCGTGTTGCTCAAATCAAGTTGAGAGATGAAACTTTGAAAAACGGTTCGTCCCTAACCGCATGAGCAATTCTTCACCCAACGTCGCATCCGCTAGGCCAAGAGGCCATCCGTCCATTCTTCAGTCAGTGAACGCGCCGCTCACCAATGAGCCCATCAATCAAGAAATTCACGAGGCTCTTCAAGGGAAAGCGTATCTCTTGCGATCTGCCTCGTTTTGTCATCGTGTGCAGCATCCAAAAGCAACTTTCCACTACCGCAATATTTGAGTAACCAGTCCCGCACCCCTCTTCTTAATCTTTCACAATTGTCCCATTGAGGCCAATGTGATTCTAATAACGGTAACTCCTGACCTAAAAGAATCCATGATTCCCAAGGATAGGATGACTTCGCAAGAGCTTCATAAACGTCGAAATACCCACACAAAATTAATTTCACTGCGTCAGGCTGACTGTGCCGCAACCCCAGTGTTACCAAGAGGAAAGCAGTCGATTTACGCAATGGTTGTGGCAACGCCTCGGTTCCTTGTTTGGCGAGTTCTACTACATCACTTCGCGCAGCCGAAAGTGTGCCTCGTATTACGTCAGGTTCCACAAACCATGTACAAAATGCAAGTTCTTGAGGACTCAAAGCTTCCTTACCATTGAGTTTTTTCGCTGCGGACGTTGCAATTGCTTCACGCCAAATTTGAGATGGCAATAAATTTTTGGCAATATCAGTGTCAAGCCATCGAAATGCCCCCTCCATCACGTAATCTCCTGCTCTCGCTACCGTCTCTCGCACTGCTACGCCGGTCGCGGCAATAAATTTCGCAGCGAGAATTTTACTCCAGTCCTTCTCGTTTAAGGCCAAAGTATCCAACACTTCGTGGATTTGCCACTGCACGGTCTCTGGTAATTCCCAAGTTTTTAATTCAAATGCCAACGATGGGCGTTTGCCAATTAAAATCGGAATCAATTCCGGATGATCTTGGAGAACTGTCTGAAGATCAGAAGCGTCAATTGAATGCGATATGGCCGTCGCGAATGAAGATAAATTACCGCTCTCTTTGCGCCGAACCACGCGGGCTAACAATCGGAGAACGTCAACTTTATTCCATTGCCACAAGCGGGGCATAAGCTTTTGATGGTCAAAAGAAACTTTTGAAAATGCCCGTGCGTCTTTTGAATTAAGGAGAAATGATGTGGCAGCCCACGCACGTTCTAGATCAAATGAAGGAGTGTCAGCCGTAAGTAAGGATTCTTTCAATCTGATAGCATCGTTTTCCTGTGGAAACAATTCTGCAATTAGATGAAATTTCGTTGTCCACGTGAGATCTGGCACAAAACGCCACTGATGAAAAACTGTTACGAGTCTCGTAAATGCATTCCGTAGTCCATCAACGTCGGCCCCATATGTTGTAAGAAACGAACGGAGGCCACTGACATTGGACCTTGAGAGATCTTCACGAGCAACTGTTAGCCATGAACAGTCAAAAAGCGGCTTCGGATTGTCAGCTTTTTGATGCGAGATTGTTTCTTCCTGCTGCCGGCTACGCAACGTTCCAGTCGGCATCAATTGCAAATCAAATGGGATACCAATTCTCGAACGATCTGCAAAGGAGCCGGTCGAAAATGCAAAATTTCTTCGCAACTTTGGCCATTGCTGTGACCATAATGCAAAAACTAGGTCTTCATACTCTGATGACCGCGGAGTTTCTTTTGTAAATTGGCTTTCCGGGTGTTCATATAGGGCGCTCAAGAATGCCTCACAACATTTTTGAGACCAAGAATCTTCGATAAAAGATGTTGAGGTTGGTTGTAAATATGCGATTCGATTTCTGTAAGGCTTTTCTTTGCTCTTCACCGGCCGTCTAAACAGTGGTCTTAGCCCTCCCAAATTTTTGATGCTCGCGAGGTCTGTCAGCTCAATTAAGAGAACGTGGCTCCATACACAACCTGGCCGATGCATTTCAGGCGCCGGCCACGTGCAGAACAATGCGTAGAAGGGCATATCCGGTAAGGGAACGCCTGTATACACTTGCTCAAATCCAGTGGTCGGCCATGGGCCCGTAGCGTCAGTCAATGGCGCGAGAATTCGCCGGGAATCCGACGTGAGATCGCATGAGCTTGCTAATAAATTGTGCCCAGCGTCGTAGCCAAATAGGGCCTGATGCAAAATTACCTCAGAGGACGACATGCGTTTTAGTCCCAGCCAAGTAACCACCTCACCGGTCGAGTAATATCTCTGGTGGATTCGGTGTCATCTTTCAACCAAACTCTTTCATGTGGTGAAGCTTTCACCATTGTTTCTTGGTCGTTCTTTTCGTTTTGTGATGCAGGATTTCCGCCACACGCGCTTACGCCATACACGCGATGGTCAAACAGTTCGGGGTTCGACAACAAATATTGATAGAGTAAAGACCAATCTTTCTGAAAATGGTCTGTTGGGCGGGTGGTGTTTTGATCAAAGGATTCTAAAATGTCCCAAGCCGAAATCATAACAGAAACTTTTAAGGGCTTCTGAATGCCACCTTTTTCTGCGATGTTTTGCAAGAGATCGACCAGTTTGACTTGTGGCGCTGAGGTGCGAGGTTCCCATCGTTTTGTCGATTTAGCAGGAGGTAGGCTCCGCCAAAAAGCAGTCATTTCCGGATTTTTTCCCGCTTTCGCTGCATTCACAAAAAGCAAAAGACCTTTAATAGAAGCGAGTCGTTTTCGATAGGCGATTGGCCATTTGCGATCCGCCCATTGGTCGTCATAGAATTCACCATAAACGTCAGGGGCAACTAGAGCCTGTACTTAACTTTTCGTAAAAAAAGTCTGTACATGGTAAATACATCCCGGCAATAAGCTGGGGATGGCAAACAAGCGAAAGAATTATCCGAGTGATGTGACCGATGAAGAATGG
>Ga0134126_10002293_pt1 | contig 24195 bp, 14 predicted proteins | sample KB31752_FD_96881 | JGI IMG/M metagenome (GOLD analysis project Ga0134126, IMG submission 96881) | Terrestrial soil microbial communities with excess Nitrogen fertilizer from Kellogg Biological Station, Michigan, USA - KB3-175-2 | ecosystem: Environmental > Terrestrial > Soil > Unclassified ... | reverse complement strand
CTGCGATTAGCGCCAGGTGCCGAACAGAGCAAGCAGCTTTTGCGTGGTTTCGAGGAAGCGTTCCACGGCCGGCCGCTGGGCAATCTGCCGACGGAGTTGGCCGAAGCGCTTGCCAAATACGCGGGCAGTTCGATCGTGCTGGGCCTGCGGCAGAACCGGCCGGAGGCCGTCGAGAAGGCGTTGGCCGTCCTCGCGGACGTCAAGGCAGACGCGAACCAACGACTGCAATACGTGCAAATCCTCAGCGAAGTCAAGCAACCGAAAGCGCTGCCGGTATTGCTCGAACTCGTCGATCGTTCACGCGATGATGTCTTGCGCATGGCCGCGCTGACCGCGCTCCAGCAATACGACAACCCGGCGATCGGCACGACGGTAATCCGGCTCTACGGCAAGTTCAACGACGATGTGCGCGATGTCGCCCGCACGCTGCTGATTAGTCGCAAAGGGTGGGCGCTGCAACTGCTCGAAGCGGTGGACAAGGATCAAATCGACCGCGCCACGATACCCGCTGAGACGGTGCGAAAGCTCAGTGTCCATCGCGATGAGCGGATCGCCCGCCTCGTCGCCAAGCACTGGGGCAAAATCGAAGGAGCGACCACGGCCGAGATGCGTCAAGAGATTGGCCGGCTTGATAGCGTACTGCGCGGCGGCGCGAGTAGTCCCTATCCCGGCAAGAAACTGTTCCTCAATAGCTGTGCGAAATGTCACACGCTGTTCGGGCAAGGCGGCAAAGTTGGTCCTGACCTAACGACGTTCAAACGCGACGATCTCGCCAACATGCTCGTGCATATCGTCAACCCCAGCGTCGAAATCCGCGAGGGGTATGAGACGTATCAGGTGGAGACGAAGGATGGCCGCGTGCTAACCGGCCTGCTGGTGGACAAGGACAATCGCGTCGTCATCCTCCGTGGTGCCGATGGCCAAAATGTGACAATCCGGCAAGATCAAATCGAGGAGATGACACGACACAAGAAATCGTTGATGCCGGAGGGGTTGCTCAAGGGGCTGACGGATCGGCAAGTGCGCGACCTGTTCGCTTATCTGCGAAGTACGCAACCACTGAACGACTGAATCACAAACGAGATATAAATATGCGCTTTATCACTTTGTCAGGCTTCGTTCTCGTGTTCGGGTTGCTGTACGCGGCCCCGGTGCGTGCGGAGCCAGCCGCGCCGACGTTCAAGGCAGGTTTCGCCGAACGCGACATTACGCCGAAGATTGGTTCCGAGGCACCGGGCGGCTACGGCAAGTCGTATCATCGGTCGCTGCACGATCCCTGCAAGGTGCGGGCAAGCGTCTTCGACGATGGCACCAATCGCATCGCCCTCGTCGGTCTCGATGCCCTGTTCATCCATCGCCAAACGGTCGAGAAGGTCCGCAAGGCCATCGCCAAAAAGACCGGCATCCCGGCAAACTCGATCTTGCTGGGCGCATCGCATTCACACTCATCCGGCCCGATGTCCGGCGTCATGCCTGGCGAGTACGATGACGCTTCCAAGCTGGTGCAGCGGCTGGCCTATGAGCAATCCACCTGCGCCGACGCGAAGTATCTTGCCAAGGTCGAGAAGGCCATTATCGAGGCTGTTTGTCAAGCGAACAATTCACGCGTGAAGGCTCGCGCCGGCGTGGGCAAGGGGATCGAGAAACGAGTGGCTTTCAATCGTCGCTTCAAAATGCGCGATGGCCGAACCGTCACGCATCCCGGCCAGGGCAACCCTGGCATTGTCGAACCGGCCGGCCCGACCGATCCGGAAGTCGGCGTCCTCGGTGTCTGGGACGAGAAGCAGAAGTTTCTTGGCTGCGTGGTTAACTTCTCTTGCCACGCCACGACTAGCCCCGGTGGTATCTCCGCAAACTACATTTGCTATCTTGAAAAGGTTATTCAGGGATACTACGGTAAGGAAGCAGTTGTCGTCTTTCTCAATGGCGCGTCCGGCGACGTGACGCAGGTGGACAACCAAAGTCCCTACAAGTATCCGAATGGCGAACGCTGGGCGCAACTCGTCGGCGGCAGGATTGGCGCGGAGGCGCTGCGCGTGTTGCTGGCGATGGAAACTGGGGCACTCGTGCCGGTCGAGGCGCGGACGAAACTCTTGCCGATTCGGCGACGTGTGCCCGCGCCGGAGCGAGTTAAGCAATGTCTGGAGTTGGTGCAAAAAGAGCCGGCACGCGGCGCACAAACCGAGTGGACCTTCGCCAAGGAAATTGTTCTGCTCGATGCGAAATTGAAGAAGGAGCCGATCGTCGAGGTCGAGGTGCAGGCCGTGCAAATTGGGCCTGTCCTCTTTCTGACCACGCCGGCGGAGTATTTCTGCCGCTTCGGACTGGAACAGAAAGCGCGAAGCGGTTTCCCCTTCACGTTCCCCGTATCGCTGGCGAACGGCTGTGTCGGCTATGTGCCGACCGAGGACGCCTTCAGTCCCAATGGCGGCGGTTACGAGACACGCTTGACCAGCTACAGCAACCTGGAAATTACCGCGGGGGGGCAGATGCGTGACGCCGGGCTGGAACTGGCGAAGCGACGGAAGCCCGGAACCGTACCCGCTCCGGCACGGCCGCTGCCCTTCAGTGGCCAGCCCTGGTCTTACGGCAATAACAAGCCGGAAGTGAAGTGAGCGCGGCGACGGTTTGCGGCACCGAGGGCGAACGGCCAGCATGAGCCGGCTGGTTTAGAAGCGATTTCAAAACCGCCTAGTTAATAGGCGGATTTACAGGATACGATCGATGCCGGTTCGCGGTCGATTTCGCGCCGTGGAGCGGCGAAGACAATGTTCCCACGCGGAGCGTGGCAACGAGAATAGGTTTCCCTCAAGTAGCCAGACGCACACTCGGGCGTGCCTTCAGCGGACTTACACCAGCCGTTCTCCAACAATGCGCATATAACGAAAGAGGAGGGCCAGCGCAACGTAATGAGTTGGCCAACCGCCGGGGATATTCGAGGTTTGGCAGTCCGGCCAGGAGCGGCGGTCCACGGCCGGTCGTCGAAAGGACGTTGATGAATCGGTTGTCGCGGCTGGTCCGCTCGTCGGTCGGCGCCAAGTACATCATGGCCCTGACCGGCCTGGGGCTAATGATCTTCGTCCTTGGCCACATGAGCGGAAACTTACTCATCTACGGCGGCAAAGACGCCCTCAATTCCTACGCCCACGGCTTGACCGAGCATCCCGTCCTCTTGTGGACGGCACGCGGCGGCTTGCTGGCGATCTTCCTTATCCACCTGCTGATGGCCATCCGGCTGAGACAAGAGGATTATGCGGCTCGGCCGATCCACTACGTCCACGAGAGCACCATCCAGGCGAGTTGGGCGTCGCGGCACATGTTGCTGACCGGCTTCGTCATTCTCGTCTTCGTGATCTACCACCTGTTGCATTTCACCTTCGGCGTCGTCGATTCCAGTCATTTCAAAGCGCCGCTGGCGCACGATCCCAAACAATACGATGTGGCCGAAATGGTCGTCGCGGGCTTCCGGCAGCCGCTGATCGCCGTGGTGTACATCTTCTGTCAGATCATCCTGGGCGTGCATCTGTGGCATGGAGGTAGTAGCTGGTTGCAACACTTGGGACTGAACGGACGCGGTTACGACAAACTGGTGAACAATCTCGGCGCGGTGATAGCGACCATCGTGATCGTGGGTAATTGCTCGATCCCGCTCGTCATCTTGATGGGCTGGGTTCCGGGCACATAAACAATACAGAATGCAGAAGTCAGAATGCAGAATGCAGAATGAAAGACAAAAAGAATCAGAACGCAGAACTGGATTTCGGATGTATTTCATTCTGCATTCTGCATTCTCCATTCTGCATTGGGAAGTGAGGCAGCCATGAAACTCGATCCCCAGGTTCCCTCCGGATCGTTGGCGGAGAAGTGGGACCGTCATCGCTTCGATATGAAGCTGGTCAACCCGGCCAATAAACGCAATTTCCGCATCCTCGTTGTCGGCACCGGCTTGGCCGGCGGCTCGGCGGCGGCTTCCCTGGCGGAACTCGGCTACAACGTCGAGAGCTTCTGTTTCCAGGACAGCCCGCGCCGCGCTCACTCGATCGCCGCGCAGGGCGGCATCAACGCCGCCAAGAATTACCCCAATGACGGCGACAGCGTCCGCCGGCTCTTTTACGACACCATCAAGGGCGGTGATTTTCGCTCGCGCGAGGCTAACACCTATCGCTTGGCTCAGGTCAGCGTCAACATCATCGATCAGTGCGTCGCCCAGGGTGTGCCGTTCGCGCGCGAGTATGGCGGACTGCTGTTCAACCGCTCGTTCGGCGGCGCGCAGGTATCGCGCACCTTCTACTGTCGAGGACAGACCGGCCAACAACTCTTGCTGGGTGCCTATCAGGCGCTGAGCCGGCAGATCGCCGCGGGGCGCGTTAAAATGCACCCGCGCACGGAAATGCTCGACCTTGTCGTCGTCGATGGCCGGGCACGCGGCATCGTTGTGCGCGATCTCGTCACGGGCCAGGTTCAATCGTACACCGGCGACGCCGTGGTGCTGGCGACGGGTGGCTACAGTCCGGTGTTTTACCTATCCACCAACGCCAAGGGCTGCAACGTGACGGCCACCTGGCGCGCCTGCAAACGTGGAGCGGCCTTCGCGAATCCATGCTACACGCAAATTCATCCGACGTGCATTCCCGTCACCGGCGATCATCAGAGCAAACTGACGCTCATGTCGGAATCGCTGCGCAACGACGGCCGAATCTGGGTGCCCAAGGACGCCGGCGATCGCCGCGCTCCCAATCAAATCCCGCACAATGAGCGCGATTATTACCTCGAACGCAAGTATCCCAGCTTCGGTAATCTCGCTCCACGCGACATCGCCTCGCGGGCGGCCAAGGAAGCATGCGATGATGGCCGCGGCGTCGGCGAGGGCGGTCGCGGTGTCTATCTCGACTTTGCCGACGCCATTCAGCGGCTGGGCGAACACACCATCCGCGAGCGCTACGGCAACCTGTTCGACATGTATCACCACATCACCAGCGAAGACCCCTACAAGGCACCGATGCGCATTTACCCCGCGCCGCATTACACGATGGGCGGCCTGTGGGTGGACTACAACCTGATGAGTACCGTGCCGGGTTTGTTCGTCGTCGGTGAGGCCAATTTCTCTGATCACGGGGCCAATCGTCTCGGTGCCAGCGCTCTCATGCAGGGGTTGGCCGACGGCTACTTCATCCTGCCGTACACGCTAAGCAATTATCTGGCGACGACGAAGCAGACGCCGGCTCCGGTGGATGGTGCCGAGTTCAAGCGCTGCGAGGCGGAGGTAGATGAGAGCATTAAGCGGCTCCTGTCCATCAAGGGCAAGCGCAGCGCCCAGGTCATCCATCGTCAACTCGGCAAGTTGATGTGGGACCAGTGCGGCATGGCACGCAGCGAGCAGAGCTTGAAAAAAGCGCTAAATGAGATACCCGCTATCCGCGAAGAGTTCTGGCATAATGTCAGTGTCACCGGCGGCGGACAGGAACTGAATCAGGCGCTTGAGTACGCCGGGCGAGTCGCCGACTTCCTGGAATTTGCCGAGTTATTGTGTCACGACGCCCTCGACCGCGATGAATCGTGCGGGGCGCACTTCCGCATCGAGCATCAGATGCCCGACGGCGAGGCCAAGCGCAACGATGAGAAGTATTCCTACGTTAGCGCCTGGGAATACACCGGCGTCGATAAATCTCCGGTGCTGCACAAGGAACCGCTGGAGTTCGAGGAAGTGCATTTGTCGGTACGGAGTTATAAATAGACATGAAATTCACCTTGCATATCTGGCGACAGAAGAACGCCCAGGACCAGGGCCGCATGGTCACCTACGATGCCCACGACATCGCCGACGATATGTCGTTTCTGGAGATGCTCGATGTAGTCAATCAGGGACTCGTCGAGAAGGGCGAGGAAGCGATCGCCTTCGACAGCGATTGTCGCGAAGGCATCTGCGGTAGTTGCTGCCTGATGATTAACGGCATTCCGCACGGTCCCGAGCGTGGCGTGGCGACGTGTCAGACGTACATGCGCAATTTCCACGACGGTCAGGAAATCTACGTCGAACCGTGGCGGGCGCGGGCGTTCCCGCTCATCAAGGATCTCGTCGTCGATCGCGGTGCGCTCGATCGCATCATCGGGGCGGGCGGGTTTGTCTCGGTCAGCACCGGCGGCGCGCCGGACGGCAACGCCTTGCTGGTGCCCAAGCCCGACGCCGAGCGCGCGATGGACGCGGCGGAGTGCATCGGCTGCGGCGCGTGCGTGGCCGCCTGCAAGAACGCCTCGGCCATGCTGTTCACCGCTGCCAAGGTGTCGCACCTGGCCCTCTTACCGCAAGGCCATCCCGAACGGCACGCGCGGGCGCGCAACATGGTCGAGCAGATGGACCGCGAAGGTTTCGGCAACTGCAGCAACTACTACGAGTGCGAAGCCGCCTGCCCGAAGGAAATCAGCGTGCAGTTCATCGCCCAGCTCAACCGCGAATACCTCGCCGCCTGCCTTGACGGTAGCGAAGACAAGTAAGCCCTCTGAGTATTTGCTCGGGGGCTTGCGCCTCAGAGGCACGAACCTTTTGCCAGCCCGCAGCGGATTCCCTTGCTGGCGCTGCGGGCTGGCAAGCCATTCCATTTAGGATGGCATTGATGCGAAGTTAGTTCATGGTCGAAGTTCCCTCATCTTCAGGGAAAATGAGTGGATTTTCACTTTGCAGCGTAGTTATAAGGTCTTCACGGAATACGCAACCTCCACCAGACACGCCGACGACTCCAGCTAACCCGTTTTCTTTGCCCCAGTTCCATAAAGCACCTATCTTTCACTCACCGAGGAGCCGTTCGAGCCTGGCCGAAGTCCTGGATCGCATCCTCGGCAATTGAACAACGAACAAGTCACATGGTACCGATGGTCGCTGCCACGGACGTGTTCCCGTATTCCGCAAAGGTGTTGCACCATGCTGCCCCTCTCCTCCTGGGTCCGTCGTGTCGTTCCTGCTCGGAAAGCGAGCCGCCCCGCCAAACTCCGCCGTGACCGAATCCGGCCGGGCCTTGAAATACTTGAGGACCGATGTTTGCTCTCGGCGACCGTCTACACGGTCAACAGCTTGCTGGACACCAACACCGGCAGCGGCGATGCGGGAACGCTGCGCTATGTCATCAACCAGGCGAACGCCAATAACACGGGGGTGGCCGGCACTCCCGATATTATCCAATTCGCCACGGGCGGCGGGACGATCGCCGTCGATTCTGCTGATGGAGGAGCCTTGCCGGCGCTCACGGATGTCGCCGTCATCGACGCCACGACCGAAATCGGCTATAGCGGAATACCTCTCGTGACCCTGGACGGGACGAGCGCGGGCGTAGGCGCCAACGGCCTGACCATCAGCGGCGGGTCGAGTACGGTGAAGGGACTCGCCATCGTTAATTTCGCGGGCAACGGCATTCAACTCGACACCAACGGCAACGACCAAGTCTTCTCGTGCTACATTGGCCTTAACACGATAGGCTCGTCCGCGGGCAACACCCTAAACGGCATCTTCATTGACAACACCTCGGGCAACATAATTGGCGGCTCAACCAGCGGCGCGGGCAACATCATCTCCGCCAATCGCAGCGACGGCATCTTGATTGACGGTGCCAACGCCTTGAGCAATCAGGTTGTCGGCAACTTCATCGGCACCGATGCGTCGGGCACGGGCGCCCACGGCAATGCCGGCAACGGCATCCACATCCTCGGCGCATCGAACAACACCATCGGCGGTGCTTCCGCCGGCGCGGGCAACGTCATCTCCGCCAACAGCTGCGACGGTATCTTGATGGAGGGCATCAACTCCACGAACAATGTGGTTGCCGCCAACTTCATCGGCACCACCGTCGCCGGAACGGCCCCGCTGGGGAACGGTTGCGAGGGTATCGACATCCTCGATGCATCGAACAACACGATCGGTGGCGCGGCGACTGGCGCGGGCAACGTCATCTCCACCAATGGCAGCGACGGTATCTTGATTGACGGTGTCCACGCCACGGACAACCTGGTTGTCGCCAACTTCATCGGCACCGATGTAACGGGCAATCTTGCTTTCGGCAATGTCGGCAACGGCATCCAGATCACCAACGGGGCGCGACTGAACACCATCGGCGGCAACACGCCCACGGCGACGGCCTTCACCGGCAAGCCGGTTGACGGCAACGTCATCTCGGCCAATCACGCCAATGGCGTTTTTCTCAGCAACGGTGCCGAGTTCAACACCCTCAGCGGCAACTTCATCGGCACCAACCTCGCCGGCACCAGTCCTCTGGGCAACGCCCTCGACGGCGTGGCCATCGTCGATGCCAACAACAACTCCCTGATCGGCACCACCTTCCCGCAACAGCCGTTCGTTTATCTCAATCTCATCTGCGCCAACGGCGGCAATGGCCTCCGCATCACCGATTCCAACAACACCACGGTCCAAGCCAACAGTTTCGGCCTGGGCGACGACAACGCCACGGCGCTGGGCAATGCTCTCGATGGTGTACTCATCGGTGGAACGTCCACCAACACCCAGTTCGGCGGCGTCATCCCACTGGGGAACATCAGCGCTGCCAACGGTGGGAATGGGGTGGAAATCGCCGACACCGCCAGCGGCACGGTGGTCTTCAACACCTTCTGCGGCTTGCCCGCCTTCGTGGATACGGCGGTGGGCAACCACCTGGACGGCATTCTCGTTAGCTCGACCGGCGGCAACAACCTCCTTCGCACGAATGTGATTTCCGGCAATCTCGGCAACGGCGTCCACATTACCGGCAACGCCACCGGCGTTCAGGTTTCCGAAGACATCATCGGTATGGATACGAATGGAGCTTTGCCATTGGGCAACGGAGGCGATGGCGTACTCATCGACGCCAATGCCCACGATAACCTTATTGGTGGGAACCAAGTCTCCGTCATCTTGCAAAACACCATCTCCAGCAACGGTGGCAGCGGCATTGCCATCCGCGATAACGCCTCCAACAATCAGGTGTTCCACAGCTTCATCGGCACCGACATCCTGGGGATCAATGCGTATGGAAACGCGGGGGCCGGCATAATCATGAGCGGCAACCCTCAGAACAACACCATCGGCGGGACGGGGGCTTTCGCCCAGAACCTCATCAGCGCCAACCTCAGCGGCGGCATCCTCCTGTTGGGCGGAGCGTCGCAAGGGACGCAAGTGATCAACAATCTCATCGGCACGGATAGGACCGGGCTGAACGCTCTGGGCAACCAGGGTAACGGTATCACGATTACCAGCAGCAACAATCTGATCGGCGGCACCTCGATCGGCATGGGCAACGTCATCGCCTTCAACACCCAGAACGGCGTCGCGGTTGATACCGGGACCAGCAACGCCATCCTGGGCGACTCCATCTTCAGCAATGCCGCGCTGGGCATCCTCCTGGCCAACGGCGGCAATGACAATCAGTCGGCACCCGTTCTCACCGGGGCGGTGCAACTCACGTCCACCACAGTCCAGATAACCGGCACCCTCACGGGCGCGGCCAACACCACGTACACCCTTGAGATTTTCGCCAGTTCCAGTAGCACGCCGCCAGGTCAGGGGAAGACTCTCCTTGACTCTCGGGGCGTAACCACGAACGCGAGCGGCGTTGCCTCGTTCGCCTTGAGCTATCCCTTGCCAACGACCGGCACCTCGTTCACGGCGACAGCCACCGATCCGGCCAACAACACGTCGTCGTTCTCCAACGTCGTGTTTGCCTCGACGCCCTCGCCCTCGCCCTCGCCATCACCCGCGCCTTCCCCTACACCTACTCCGACGCCGGTGGGTCGGTTGACGCCGTTCGGTCTCGGTTTCGGGCCGGGTTTCCAGCTGGAAATCTTTGACGTGGATAGCCAGGGACAGGTATTCGTTCAGACCTTGGCGACCCTCTTCAGGGGCAACCCCACCTTCGTTAACACCGATTTGGTCTTCTCCAACTTGCATTTGCTCGATGGGGCGGTGGTCGGCTTCCTCCAGGCCCAGGATCATTCGCAAGATATAATGGAGGTGTTGAATATCGCCAATCCTTTTGTCTTCAATGCGATCCTCGCGGCGATCATGAAGACCGTATGATTTTGACCAGCCCGCAGCGCCAGCAAGGGAAGATCCCTTGCTGGCGCTGCGGGCTAGCGAACCCTGCCAGCCCGCAGCGCCAGCAAGGGAACCCTTGCTGGCGCTGCGGGCTGGCAATTCATTACTTCTTCACCGCTGGGCGATCCAGCAATTGTCCGCGCATCTGATACAGGTGGATCAAGGCGCGATCCATGACGCGCTCGCCGGCACCGATCGCGGCGGGGGATACCGGCGGTTCCGTGCCGTAGCCGCCCTCGCTGATTGCCTCAATGGTCGGGAAATATTGCTGATAATCGTTGCAATAGCCCAGGAAAAAGAGATGTTTCAGCCGTGCCCGGCGTTTCAGGTTCAAGGCATGCGCGCAGAAAAATTCACCCGAGACGCCGACGAATCCAAGGCCGTCGCCGAGCAGCGCCGCCGTCAGGTGAGGCTTCACGCCCTGGCGATATTCGCGCTCGTAAAAGGCGATTAAGTCCGGCCAGAACGCCTGATCCAGCGCCAACCGCACCAGCGGATTCGACACATTGATTCGCGGTTTGAAGGTAAAATCCTCCCCGCGCGTCTCCAGTGTTGGCTCGATCGCTTCGCAGCGAATGCCCTTGGCCAGCGCCAGCACCTCACGACCCAGTTCTTGACCGAACTTATCGGCGCCGCCCTCGCCGGATGGATTCGCCGACAGATCGCCGGCCGCGCCCTGCAAGAACAGGCACGGTGCCCCCGTCTTCTTCTCGACGAGATCGGCCAAGACGCCGGGATAATCGGCGGAAAACGTGCGCTCCTTGATGTCGCGCATCGTCGCATGAGCGGCGAAGTTCACCGCATGCGCGATTACCTCGCCCTCGCTATCCTCGATGCGCAGCACCAGCAGTTCACGATCGACCGGGGCGTTCTTGCGTTTCGAGTGGCGATTGCGGTTCAGCGTCACCTGCTTCGACGCCACGCCAAGCCGCGCCGGTTTCAACGACTTGGCCGCATCGAGAATAACCTTGCCGAGTTTCTGTTCGAGTTGGCGAACGTAGGAGTTCTTCGCCGACGGCCAATTGTCCAACTCAAGAACGGGACCGTGATGCGTATGCGAGGCGACGAGGAAAATACGATCGATGCCGGCCGTCTTGATGCGCGCCTGGATAGCCGCCATCGAAGCGCGCGTGGGCGCGCGGCCGAGATCGAGGCTGACGAGAGCGATGCGTTGATCGCCGACGGCCAGCACGAGGGCGCGGGCGCGCAGCGGATCGCGCACGCCGAGACTCGGCATGTCCTTGCGGGCGGCGTAGCCCCACATGGCGAAGCCGACCGGCGGCGTGATGTCCACACACGCCACGCCCGCTTGCAATTCGTCCGCCGCCTGAGCCGCCGTCAGCGGCAAGAATCCTGTCGCCACAACCGCGCGAATGAGAATGCGAGTCATCGTGTCCTCGTGAATGCCTTCCCTCACGCCGATTCGGCGCGATAGGATGGGCAGCACGATTGTAAAGCCTAATCACGGTGCCGACCAGACATCCTCCTATCAGGAGTTCCTTATGATCCGTCCAACCACGCCAGCCGATACGCCGATTCTGCTCAAACTGACCGAGGGGACCGGCGTTTTCAAACCCCACGAGGTGGAAGCGCTCAACGAAGTTCTTAGCGACTACCACGCCGAAATGCGCGCTGCTGGACACATCGCCGTCACCTTCGAGCAGCACGGCAGCATCCTCGGCTACGCCTACTACGCGCCGGCCGCCATGACCGATCGCACTTGGTATCTGTACTGGATCGCCGTGACGCGCGACATCCAGGCCAAGGGCATCGGCGGCAAACTCCTGCGCCACGCCGAGGAGGACATTCGCCAGCACAATGGCCGCGTGTTATTCATCGAAACCTCGTCGCTGCCGAGCTACGAGTTGACGCGGAAGTTTTATCTCAAGCACGGCTATGAGGCCACGGGCGTGTTGCGCGATTACTACAGCGATGGCGATGATATGGTGGTGTTTCGCAAGAAGATGATGTAGTGACAGGCGAGCGGGGTCGCGTTAGCGCCCCGAGAACCCAATACTCGGGGCGCTAACGCGACCCCGCTCGCCGAAAATTGCTGAAAATCCGGCAAATCCCCTTGTCTGGACCTCTACAATAGGAGCGGAACCGAACAAGCGGTTCCTCTCCTTTGCTCTTCCTCTCTGATTATGCGCTTTGTTGCCGCGAAGGGTCGCGGCCGGGATTGTCCTCCCTTCGGGCAGAGATGGCTCAGGCGGTTCGCGGTGCGTCCGTCGCGTCATTGCCGTGTTTGGGGCAATTGGGGCAAGGAGCGGAACGGGCACAGGAAGGCAAATCGGCAGAACCTCCCTAGGCTGTGGCCTTTTTCTTATCTTGGGAGAGCCGCATGCCGATTTACTTTTCTAGCCGAGGCGGAAGACAACCCGCAACCAGCGCTTGCCAGCCCCTGTTGAGCGCTCCGATGCGGCGCGACGCTTGTCTGTCCCTTTGGTAGGCCCGCCCTGTAGCGGAGCGTACTTCGCCAGGTCCGTAGGACCGGCCGCGCTCCGCGAGAAGTGCGCCGCCCTCTCTCCACCCCAGAGAGATTCGCGGCCACCCTGCCACCGTGCCAACCCCGCTAGGCCGGTGTCGCGCGTCTCCACGGACCCCGGAGATGCGCCAGGACGGGCGGGAATACTCCCCGGCCGTGCCCCCCGCGTAGGCCGGCCGGGGAGGGGACTCAGCAATATACGAAATGGAGTGCCTGCCATGAAAAAAGTCTTTACCACCGGGCAAGTCGCGAAGATCTGTAAGGTCGCGCCCCGGACGGTTTCCAAATGGTTCGATTCGGGCCGCCTGCGCGGCTATCGCATTCCGGGGAGCCAGGATCGCCGCATCCCCCGCGAACATCTTATCCGCTTCCTCAAAGAACACGGCATGCCCCTGGGCGAGCTGGAGGAAGAGGGATGGCACAAAATCCTCATCATCGGCGCCGAGCCGCTCTTCATCGAGCGCTTGCAGGAACTGCTGCCCGCCGACGAAGATTACAAGTACGAGGTGGCTCACAGCGGCTTCGAGGCCGGCATCCAGGCCGAGAGCTTCCACCCCGATACGATCATCGTCGATCTGGCGATGGGCCGCAGCGAAGCGTTGCAGATTGCCCAGAATCTGCGCCGCAATTCCCAGTACGAGACGACGATGATTATCGCCCTGGCCAGCGAAGACGAGGCCAATCCCGAGGGACTGACGCAGTACGGCTACAGCGAAGCGTTCAAGAAACCCTTCGACATCGCTCTGCTCGGCGAACGCATCAATACGCTCGTCGAGGAGAAACGCGATAATATGTAAGCCCCAACAAGCCCGGAGCGCCAGCGACGGAGGAAGCCCCGTCGCTGGCGCTCCGGGCTTGTGTTCGTTTTCCTATTTATCAATTTCCCGTCGCTGGCGCTCCGGGCTAGTAGAATTATCACTTCTCGCCAACGAAATCGCTCCACGTTTGTTGTTACTCATAGGGCATCAGACGGTTGACAGTTCGCGTCGCCCTATGTTACGGTAACGTCAGCTATTTCAGTCACGAACCATTCGGTGAACACTGCGGGGACGATTCGCCGGCCAATCCTTTCATCGGCGATCACTCCGAATACCGGCGGGAGATACGATTCATGCCAGTGCAGCCACCCGGCGTATGGGGCATCGACCTCGGCCAGTGCGGTTTGAAGGCGATTCGCCTCCAGGAAATCGACGGACAAATTGTCGCCACGGCCTTCGATTATGTCGAGCATCCCAAGATTCTCAGTCAGCCCGATGCCGACCCCGACCAACTCACCCGCGAGGCGCTGGACAAGTTTTTGTCGCGCAACACTCTCCGCGGCGACATCGTGGCCATCAGCGTGCCTGGCCAGAGCGGTCTAGCGCGCTTCGTCAAGCTACCGCCCGTCGAGGAAAAGAAGATCGCCGATATCGTTCGTTTCGAGGCCAAGCAGCAAATTCCCTTCAATCTCGATGAGGTTGTCTGGGATTATCAGAAAATCGGCTCCGGCGCCGTCACCGACGGTTTCGCCATGGAGACCGAAATTGGCCTGTTCGCCATGAAACGCGATATGGTCGGACGCTATTTACAGCATTTCAAGGATGTCAACGTGGATGTCCATCTCGTGCAGATGGCTCCGCTGGCGTTGTGCAACTACGTCGGCTTCGATTTGCTCGCCAAGGACGCCGGCAGCGAGGAAGGCGGCGACCGTAACTGCATCGTCGCGCTGGACATTGGCGCCGATAGCAGCAATCTCATTATCACCGACGGCGAACGCATCATCTGGCAACGGCCAATTCCGCTGGGCGGCAACCACTTCACGCGCGCCCTGACCAAGGATCTCAAACTGACCTTCGCCAAGGCCGAACATTTGAAGCGCAACGCCACCAAATCGCCCGATCTCAAGAAGATTCTGGCCGCGCTCAAGCCGGTACTCAACGACTTCGTCGGCGAAGTGCAGCGCTCGCTGGGCTACTTCACCAACACGCACCGCGACGCCCAGATTCAGTACATGGTCGGCCTGGGCAATGCTTTCCGTCTGCCGGGTCTGCAAAAGTTCCTCACTGAGAAGTTGCAGATCGAAGTGCGCAAGCTGACCAAGATGGAGCGTGTCAGCGGCGATCAGGTCGTCGCCCAGCAGGTGTACACGGAGAATATCCTGACGTTCGCCGTCGCCTACGGTCTGGCCCTACAGGGGCTTAAGCGAGCGCGGCTGTTGACGAACCTGTTGCCGGGCGAAATCCGCGTCGAGCGGCTGGTCAAGGCGAAGAAGCCGTTCGCCGTGGCGGCTGCCGCCGCCCTGCTTTTCGCCATCGGCGGGTTGGCTCTCAGCTATGGCCTGGAATATCGCACTTTCGGCCATCCCGACGTTAAAAAGGCTCGCGATGCGGCCGATAAGGCCAGCGACGACGCCAAGCGCGCCAACGATAAATTCGAGGCGGTCCGAAGGCAAGCCAAGGAGCAAGAGGAAGCGGTCAAAGGCATCGTCGCCGGCCAGTTCGAGCGCGATAATTGGCCGCAGCTGCTCAAGTTCGTCAATGCGGCCATCCCGCAGCCCAATGGCGATGAAAAGCGCGTTTTCTATGTTCCCTTTGATGATGGAAAGCCCGAAAAGCTGGAGATCACGGACATTCCCGATGACATCTCCGAGGCCAGGGCTTACTGGGGCAAGGGAGATGAGAATCCCGGCCGGAAAGCTTATCTTCAATACCTGGAGCGGCAAGCGGAAGCAGCTCTCGGCAAAGAGGATGTCTCGGCCAGCGCATCGGACGATCTTCCTGCTGGCGCGGAAAATCTCATCCAGTTCAACATTGAGGGCGTGGATTCGTTCTACTGTGACAATCTGAGTAGTTTCTGGGATGAAGTGAAACAAGGGAATCGCCTCAAGAGCAGTGGCGAGAATATGGTTCGTCCCAAGGCGGACTTTGCCAAGAAGCCGGAGGGATCGGGCTGGATCATCGAAATCCGTGGTTGGACGTATCACCACGCCCAAGAGAGCTTCGTCCGCAATACCTTGCTGGAGAACCTCGCCCGTCTGGGCATTCAGAAACCGAAATCCGCCGATCCTTCCTATGGTAATGCTCCTACCAACACACCGCCCGCAACTCCGGCGGCGTCTCCCTTCCGGCCAGGCCAAGCGCCGGCGGGAGCGGCGGAGAAACTGCCGGATCTCGGCCCGGTCATCAACCATATTAGCCATGTGGTTCTGTACGACTATCAGTATTCGGCACCCAAAGGGCCGTTCGAGTTGCTCGATCGTGCCCATGAGCAAGTGAAGACGATGGCCCTGGCGGCTCCCGCGGCTTCTGGGACAGGCGGAACAATGGGCGGACCGCCGAGTATGGGGGGCATGCCGTCGCCTGGCGGCATGCCGAGGGGAGGCGCGCCGTCCCCAGGCGCCACGATGGGCGGACCGCCGAGTATGGGAGGCGCTCCGGGAGGAGAGAAAGGCGCTCCCGTCGCCCCAAGCCGGTCTGAGTGGACGCCTTTGGGATCGACGGAAGGCGCGGCTGGCGGTGCTGGTATGCGTGGTGCCCCCAACAGGGGGGGGCCGAGAACCTCCGGCGGCCCTAAAAACCCTCGCGGCAATAATCCATTACCCACCTCCGGTACCGTCGGCCGGTCCCCTCGGGGCATGCCAGGGATGCCGAAACCCGGCACCCGCGAGCAATCGAACTCCACGCCGCTCCCCGATGGCGCGGCCAAGCGAACCGAGTTCGTGATTCTGCTCATCTGGAAGGAACCGACGCCTTCCGATACGTTGCGTGGATTGGCAGCCAGCCCGGATGGCGGCACGGCACCTGCCGCGACCAAACTGCCCGCCTCGTCTCGGCCCCAGCGTCCCAAGGCAGAACCGAATCCGGATGCGAAAACGGAGCCGAAAACAGAACCGAAAACGGAACCGAAAACGGAGCCGAAAACAACGCCGAAATCGGATGCGAAAGCAGAACCGAAAACAGCGCCGAAAACGGATGCGAAAGCAGAACCGAATCAGCCCAAGAAAAACTGAGGACGGAACAACCAACGCGTTCGCCTGGGTACAACGTGATCTCCCTCTATCAACCCGTCATGGGGACGGAACATGAAATTAGATAAAGATACGCTTGTCAAGCATCAGTTTTGGTTCCTGCTGGGTACCTTTTTCCTGCTTTGGGTCGTTGCCGTGTTCGCGCTCAAGGTCGCGGCCGACGAGCCGATCAAGACTGCGGAGAAGAAGTACAAGGATTCCGCGACGAAACTCAAAACCGCGTCGAATAATCCCAAGAATCCCACCACCTTTTGCCCTCCCTGGGAGCAGTACAGCACGGTCATCGACCAGCATAAGCAGGTCATTTGGAACAAGGCATGGGATCTCCAGAATGGCATGTACGACTGGCCCGAAGACCTTGTCAAAGCCAAGGACATGTCCACGCCCCAAACCGAGTTATCTCAGGATGAGCGCGAGCGCTACAAACGCAACTTCTACCCGGATGAGGTCAAGGCTCTGAAGGCGTATGTCGAAGGCGATCCCAAAAAAGGAGTCGCCGGGTTGCTCGGGCCGGTGGAGTTAGCGGGCGGTTTCGATAACATCTTCAAGCCTCAGGAGATGAAGGAGCCGCCGACGCGCGAGGAATGTTGGCTGATCCAAGAGGATTTCTGGGTCAAGCGCGAGTTGTTCTACGTGGTCAACAACGCGATGGCGTCGCAAGCCTACATGTATCCGATTGCGATCGACGAGAAAGAAGAGCCGATGCCTGAAGGCGTGCTTTACCGCCATCGTTTTCGCAATCAGAACTGGGAAATTACCTTGCTCATCAAGCAAAATGAGAGCAAGGAATTGGTTATTTCCGCCAATAGCACGATCAAGAACATTCACCCTAACCACCATGCTCAGTCGCTGACCAGCGCCAAGGGAGCCGGCATCGTCTTCAACGTGTTCCAGGACAAGGCAGCCACGGCGTTCGAGGTTCGAGGCGAGCCGGTGGAATGGAACAAGGCGCAGAAATTCGGTACGGAAGATTATAAAAAACTCGGCAGCATCGACTGGTCGAAAACCAAGGACCACCCGGTGGTACTGAGCCAGGCGTTCGATTGGACCACCTGCCCGATTCGCCGCATTGAAGCGGTGGCGGTCGGTCAGCAGTCGTGCCGCACGTTCACCTCGCCCTTGCAGCCCAACGAGGCCTTGGCCAAGCTCGACGCTCCCAAGGAAGACCCCGACGCCAACAAGAATCAGGCACCTGCCCCTGGTGGCCCTCCTATGCCAGGTGCTTCTCCCGGCATGCCCGGCGGTCCGATGGGTGCCCCCCCTGGAGGTCCCCTCCGCACCTCGATGGGCATGAATGGAGGGGCGGCAGGTCAACAGGCTGCCCCAGTGGGCAACCCGACTCCCAACAATGCCATCGAGCGCAATCGCTACTTGCAGGCACCCAAGAAAGACAGCAACGAAGCGGAAAAACCCAGCCGGCATCTGCCGTTGGCCATTCAACTCATCGTGGACCCGGCGCACATGTCGGATGTACTCGTGGCGCTGGCGAACTCACGGCTACGTATGCAGATCACCCAGGTCGAGTTCCATCACGTCAAAGACATCAAGCAAGGGGACTCGGACAAGAACGGCGGCAGCACCCAACTGCTGCGCACGGGCTACATGCCGCTCGGCATGGCCCGGAACATGATGCCTCCCGGCATGGGCCGAGGCATGATGCCCCCTCGCGGCAGCGGCCGGATGCCTCCTTCCGGTATGAGGGGTATGCCTTTGCCTACTTCCGCAGGCATGCGAGGTATGCCTTTGCCTACTTCCGCAGGCATGCGAGGTATGCCGAGAATGCCCGGCATGGGTGGTATGCCGAGAATGCCCGGCATGCCTGGGAGCGGCAATCCGTACATGCCTTCGCCCATCGTGAGACCTGGCGGAATGCCGCCGAGGCTGCCGACGAGTGCCGGGCCGTCCACGGGCGATTCCGAAACGAAAACGCCGGGGAACCAGAACGATGACAATCTGGTGTCGATGACCATCTACGGTATCTCGACGCTCTATCGCCGTCCCGATCCGCCGAAATCGGATTCGCAAGCGGCTCAACCAGGTCAGCCCAATCCGGCGGCGCCGGTCACTCCCCCGGCTCCGGGCGGTGCGAGACGTTAGAGCTTCTGGACAAAACCCTTGCTTGCCGGCCCGCAGCGCCAGCAAGGGAAGGACTTATCCTTGCTGGCGCTGCGGGCCGGCAAGGTTTCTGGAACAATCTCTGAACACGACAGCCAGGCGTGGGTCGGCCGACAGGCCAGCTCGCCCGGATAGAGGATGGTTGCCATGAATCTCAAAGAATTCGACGCCAAGCAGTTCTTGCTGGAGAAGGGTGAGCGGGTCGGACTGGGCATCGCCGTGACGTTGATGGTCTTGATGCTGATTTTCAGCCTGTTCATGCCTTCGCACGGCTTTTTCAGTGGCAGTCCCGCAGCCAAAGCCCAACCGCTCAAGGACGGTGCCTCTAGTCTCCAGACCGCTCTCCGCACGACCAAACCCCGACCTGGAACGGACGACTCGCCGCCCGTCAAGTCCGAACGCCATTTGATCGACCTGGACACGGTCCCCTTGGAACCCCAGATCTACGAGACCGATCCTTGGTACGAGCAAACAGCGCCGGTCAACCCGGCACGGCGGCCGCCGATTATCAAGAACATCACGGAGGCGATCATCAAGGTCGTCCACATTCCGATCGATACCTACATCTTTAACCAGCAATTCACGAGGGTTACAGTCCTTCGCGATCCGGAGAAGAAGGCGGCCAACCAAAACCCAGGCGGGCCGAATCGCTTCAACCAGATGAGAGGGATGATAACCTCCGCGACCGCCTCGATGTCGGCGCGGGGCGGCCGGCAGCAACCCGGCATGTACAACCTCTCCGCGGCACGAGGGGTTCAGGGAGCCGATGAAAAGCCCGAATATGAGACTCCGCAGGCCGCGCTTGATAAACTGAACGGCGACGAGCATCTGGCCCGCCAGCTTCGCCCCGCGCGCATGGCCATCATCGCCGCCAGTTTCCCCTACAAGGCCCAACTCGAAGAGTTCAAGACCAAACTCCGCCTCGCCTCTATCGAGGACGTGCTTAACGAGCCGGTGGAAGATCCCAAAGATAAGGCGGAAAAATTGCAGGCGTTCCGCTTCCTCGGCGTGGAGGTGCAGCGCAAGGAGTTCGATATTTATGGCAAGGAATTGGGCGATTGGAAGGCCCTGGACTTGAAAGCCACTTACTCGGACTGGCTGATGACGAGCGGTCTGCCTTTCGAGGAAGATGATCCCAAGTATCTTCCAATCAAGAACTACGGCCTGGTGTGGCCGCGCTTGCGTGCCTTCCGCGAAGAAAGTCCGCAGGATCAGATGGGCATGCCAGCCGGTCCTATGCGGGGTCCTGGGCGGCCCAATGCCGTGAAGGAGGCTCCGCGCCAGGAAGGAGAAGCGAAGTATCCGGACTTGGCCGGCGAGCTTCCGGGCATTCAGAAAACTCTCAAGGACTTGGCCGATGTGCAACCTCAGCAAATCTCGGCGCCGCCCGCGAAGTTCCAGACGAAGGGCATTGACCTCTTCAATCCCAACAATCCCCCTCCCACGGCTGAGGGAACCCCTGATGCAAAGTCCAAAGGGGGAGCCCCCAAAGAAGGGGAAACGATTTACCCGGAAAACTGCCTGGTGCGCTTGATCGATGTCACGGTCGAGCCAGGTCGCTTCTATCGCTACCGTGTCAAGATCCGCATGGCCAATCCCAACTACAACAATCCCAATGTGGCTTCGCCGGACTACAAGAGGGACGTGGAGTTGAAGTCCAAGAATTGGTTCGAGCTGCCCCTAACGGTCAGTGTGCCGCAAGAATTGATCTACTACGTCGTGGATCAGAAGCATCTCAGGAACGAGGATGGCACCAAGCCCACGGACAAGCCGACCAAGGACAAGGATACCCTTCGTTATTTCATGTGGAACCGCGAGCCTAACCGCGATCGGCAAGTGGTCTTCCAGTTCCATCGCTGGATCGAAGCGACGCCGATTGTGCCCGACGGACAGCCGGTGCCCATCGGCGAATGGAGCGTCGCCGACCGCGTCTTTGTGGCACGCGGCGAATACATCGGCCAGAAGGTCAAGGTGGACCTGCCCGTCTGGAAGTACACGCTGGACTCGTTTGTCCTGCCCGTCGAGGATCAAAAGGCCAAAAAGGTCCGCGGTAGGGTGCCCACCGGCGTCACCGTCAATTTCGGCCAGGACAACTCCGATAACGAGACGATCCTGGTGGACTTCGAGGGTGGTCGAGACTCTATCCAGGGCTTGAAGGTGGATGACAATTCCGCCCTCGAAGTGCTGATGCTCGGCCCCGACGGCAAACTGCGGGCGCGCAACAGTGCCGCCGACACGAGGGACAAAGATCGGGAGAATCGCCGCGCCAAGGTACTCAATCGAATCGAAGAGGTCCGATCGGGCAAGGCGGGCGGAGCCAATCCGGCTGGTGGTGGACTCGATGCCCCACGCGCTCGTTGAAAACTTCACAAGCCCGGAGCGCCAGCGACGGGGAGACCCGTCGCTGGCGCTCCGGGCTTGTGAGATTCTTCCGTGCCGGCCTTTGCCGGCGCTGCGGGCTGATTAGCTTTTCGGCATCTTCATCGACCGCCGGGCGGCACGTACTTCTTCAGCCAGGCGAAGACTTCCTTGTGCCAGTATTCGCTGTTCTTCGGCTTGAGAACCCAGTGTCCCTCATCGGGGAAGTTGATGAACTTCGACGGCACACGCAAACGCTGTAAGGTGGTGAACAATTCGGCACCCTGACTGACTGGCACGCGGAAATCAAGATCGTTGTGGATGATGAGCATGGGCGTTTTGAAATTCTTGGCGTAGCGATGCGGCGAGTATTTCTCGTAGGATTTGCGATTCGGTCCCCACGGCGGGCCGCCGTGTTCCCATTCATCGAACCACAGTTCCTCGGTCAGCGCATACATGCTCTCGAAGTTGAAGACGCCGCAGTGCGTGATGAGGGTTTTGAAGCGCGTCGTGTTGCCCTGGAACCAATCCATCATGTAACCGCCGAACGACGCGCCGGCCGCGCCCATGCGCTTCTTGTCGATATATGGCAATTTCTCCAGGTAATCGACGCCCTTCATCAAATCGTCGAAGCATTTGCCGCCCCAATCGCCGCTGATTTCATCGACAAACTTCTGGCCGAATCCGGTGCTGCCGCGCGGATTGGGCAGCGCGACAACATAGCCCTGCGCCGCCCACAATTCCGGGTTCCAGCGATAGCTCCAGCCATCCTCCCAGGCGCCTTGCGGGCCGCCGTGAACGAGATAAACGAGTGGCCATTTCTTGTCGGGATCGAAACCGGGCGGCTTCAAAATCCACATTTGCATGTCGGCCCCCTCGACCTTGACGTTCACGCTTTCGGGACGCGGCAGGTCGAGTTCGGCTAAGAGAGAATCGTTGACATTGATGCAAACGTGAATGTCCCTTTTTTCTTCCATGTGCCAGAAATATGTCTGGATATTGTTAGGATGGTCCAGTGCGGAATTCGTCCATGCGGCTGCGTGGACAGTGTTGCTCGCCGACAACGATCCGTTACTACCGAAACCCCCGAACTTCTCAAACGCTTTCTCGCCCTCAGGTCGAAGTGAGACCGTGAAAACGGTTCGATAGCCCTCCTCGTCGGCGACCAAGAGCAACCGATCGTTCCCGAACCAGCAGTATTCATCGACGGCGCGATCGAAGGTTACGCTAGTGCGATGGATCGGTTTGTTCTGCCAAGTACCGCTGGCATCGGTGGCAACATATACTAACTCCCACTTATCCGCCTCGAAGCCGGCTCGTTTCTGCGCTCTATACGCCAATTTCTTGCCGTCCGGCGAGAATACCGGCCCGCTGTCGGCCGCCGCATTATCCTTGGTCAGATTCTCCCATTCCTTGCCGCCGCCGCTGACCGGCACGCGGCAAATGTCGTAATTGGTACTCCACGCCTCATCCTTCGCGGGAACCGCCGTGAATACGAGATATTTGCCATCGGGACTGAAGGTGAAATTGTCACCGCTGCTGAACGTGCTGGAGGTCGGGTAGGCGTCGCGGTCGCCGGGCGTCACGTCTCGCGGCTCTACGGACCCCGCGCTGGCGCTTGGGGCTGGTACGCTCATGACGAAGAGATGCTGTCGCTTGTCCTCGACGTAGGAATCCCAGTGACGATAGAACAATTTCGTATGGACCTTCGCTTTCACCGGACTTTTCTCGATGTCCTCCTTGCGTTTCTTGTTGAGCGCGTCGCTTTCCTTGAAGGGTTTACCCGAGTATTCGGGATAGACCGCCGACACGAAGGCGATGTGTTTGCCATCGCGCGACCAGATGCCGCCGGATGCCTCGCTGCTGATCGTGGTCAATTGCCGCGCTTCGCCGCCGGCGAGATCGATCATCCACAATTGATTGTTGCCGGAGCGCGTGGACTCGAAAAGAATATGCTTGCCGTCGGGACTCCAGCGAGGATGGCGATCCTTTTTGGTGGTATTGGTCAATTGCCGTGGTTCGCCCTTGTCGGTGGGAACCAGCCACAGCGAGGCGGAAGACTTGTTGGCGTCGAGATCGACGGTGGTGAGGACGTAGACGACGTGTTTGCCGTCGGGACTAATTTGCGGATCGCTGACGCGCTTGAAGCGAAACAGATCGTCGATGGTCATGGGCCGCTTGCCCTCGGCGAAGACGGCGGCCGGCGCGGCCAACAGAAACAGACAGATGCACAGTACAGCGGAGCGTTCCATGAAATCTCCTTCATTGCAAAGATCAGCGTTCACGCCTATTGTAGTGGCGAGAAGCGATTGGCGAGCGGAGTGATGGACATGATTAAGACGAAGCGCTGGGATGAACCGCGTGAAGCCGAGGATGGGTTTCGCTTGTTGATTTGTCGTTATCGCCCGCGCGCTCTGCCGAAGAAAAAAGAGACGTGGGATCTATGGTGGAGTCAACTCGGTCCCAGTAAGGAATTGCACGCCGCGTTCTACGGCAAACATGGGCAGTTGCCGATTCGCCTGGACGAATATACCCGGCGTTATCTTGACGAAATGAAGGGACCGCAACAGCAGGAGAGCATCGCCATCCTTGCCGAGCAGGTCGCCGCCGGCAAGATAATCACGCTATTGTGTTCGTCGGCCTGCACCGATCCAACGCACTGCCATCGCACGCTGCTCAAGCAGTTGATCGAGGAGCAACTGAGCCGCTTGCGGCTTAGCGCGAAACCGCAAGCGGCGGACGACGCGATCACGGCCCCTTCTCAACTTTGACCGGCGTTCCGTCGGTCAACTTGTTGTGATTATTGCTGATGATGAGATCGGACGCTTTGATCCCTTTGGAGATTTCCGCTTGCGTCCCATTATCTGCGGCCACCTCGACCCCGAGTCGATGCGCCTCGCCGTCGCGCACGACGTACACCCACGGGCGCTTCAGCCCGGAGCCGATCACACAAGACGACGGCACCAACAGCGCATCCGCGAAACGCTTTTTGAAGTGAATCGTGACGCTGCCGTGCATACCCGGCAACAGACGCTGCTTACTGACAACTGCGCTCGAAACTAAACTTTCCGTTGGCGTTTATAATAGGAGGCATGAAGCAGCCCCATGATTGGCGCGAATGGCGTCGCCTTCGGGCGTGGTACTTGTTCCAGCAAGGCT
>Ga0134126_10002292_pt1 | contig 24200 bp, 24 predicted proteins | sample KB31752_FD_96881 | JGI IMG/M metagenome (GOLD analysis project Ga0134126, IMG submission 96881) | Terrestrial soil microbial communities with excess Nitrogen fertilizer from Kellogg Biological Station, Michigan, USA - KB3-175-2 | ecosystem: Environmental > Terrestrial > Soil > Unclassified ... | reverse complement strand
GGTAACGGGAATCTCGATCTGAGTGCGTTGCGGCTGACCGACGGCCAGACCGTGAAGACCAGCGTCGGGGTGGGCATCGGTCAGACGTACGTCTACCTGCCACCGAATGTCGACGCCCAGGTGACCTGCCAGACACAGCTCGGCGACGTCGACTGCCTCGGCCAGCGCGACGCCGACGGCAGTCCGTCCCGGGTCACCGTCACCGACAACGGGCCCGACGGTCCCGGCGGCGGAAAACTGGTCCTGGACGTGCATTCCGGCGTCGGCCAGATACGAGTGGATCGGGAATCATGACCGAAACGGATCCGACCATGCCTCAGGCACACGGCCCTGACCAGACCGGCACCCTGGACTCCCGCCGCGGGCCCGACCTGCTCACTCTGGTCGTCGGGCTCGGCGCGCTGGGCATCGCGGTCGCCACCCTGCTCGGCGGCGTCGCCTGGCTGCCCGACGTCGACGGCCGGTGGGTGCTCGCGGTGCTGGCGCTGATCGTCGGTTCCCTGCTGGTGATCGGGTCGCTGCGCTCCCAGAAGCCGCCACCGCTCGACAGGTAGGCCGCTCACCACTCGCCTCTTGGAACCATGATCACGGTTTGGGTGCCCGGGACGACACATCATGTCGCCCTACGCACCCAAACCGCGATCTGCACCGGCTTCGAGGTCGGCCGCAGCCATTGCGGCCAACCTTGGATAGAGGAACAGTCATAGTCCGCCCTACCTAGAGAAGAGGTAGAGGAGGTAGGCGGCGATCGTTGCGGCATCGGTGATAGTCCCGGCTCGGATCATATTTTCCACGTCGGGCCGGGTGAACCAGCACTGCCGCATATCTTGCTCTTCGTGCTCGCGTGCGTGTTGGCATGCCTCAAGCCCGTCGGCGATGAACACGGTGCAGGCTTGGCTGCTCATACCTTTGGCTGGATGAAGGTAGCCAAGGCGGCGTATTTGCCGCGCGCGCAGACCAGTCTCCTCGGCGAGCTCGCGCCGAGCAAGATCTTCTGGGTCGGCGTCTTCCCTATTGGGAAGCGTGCCCTGAGGAAACTCCCATGAACGGTGCGAGACAGGATAACGGTATTGTTCGATGAGATGGAATCCATCTTGTTCAATCGGGATGATGAGCGCGAAGTCCGGCTTGTCGACGTAGGAGTAAATTCCCTCAGATCCGTCAGGCCGTTGAATCATGTCCTCGCGGAGTTGCATCCACGGGTTTTGGTAAACAACTCGCGAGGAGAGCTGTCGAATCGTGACATCACCGGGGTCGGCATCAGGTTGTGGAGTCATACCGGTAGATCAACTCGTGTCGGCTACCGACGACGATGCGGTGCGTCAGATCGAGGATTCGGTTGTCCTGGTCATAAGCGCGGCGCCACAGCACAAGGACGGGCTGGCGCATGTCAATCTCCAACTTCTCTCGCTCCTCCTCGGTAGGGAGCCGACATGTCACGGATTCCTCGAAATGGAGGCGGTAACCAAGCTCCTCCAGACGGGAGTACATGCCACCTGGACCGGTATTGACCGCTCGAAGCGCCGGAATCTTCTCCACCAGGTCGAGCCGAAGATAGCTCGTGGACAGCTGCACCGGTGGCCCGCCGACGACGCCTTGCCGGCGCGCTCGCCGCAGCACCGGAGTCCCGGTCGGCACCCCGAGGCCACGCCCCACCTCCACCCCAGCATCAACCTCACTCACGGTCGTCTCGGTGAACGGCTGATGTCCAGCCCTCGTGGCCGAGACGTGAAACCCACGCCACGTTCCCACCTGGCGCGTAACATCATCCGCGGCCCTGCGCATGGTGGAGCCAGGAGCCGGTATCTGCGCTCCGGCACCCGCAGTAAGGATCACAAGGTGGCGTTCGGCAAGGATCCCTAGTGCGCGGCGCACGGTCGAGCGATCCACCTGATGCTCATCGGCGAGTTCACGCTCAGACGGCAGCCACGTCCCCGGCGGGAAGATACCTTCTTCGATCTTCGCGCCGAGCTTGTTTGCCAGATTCTGCGCCTTGGCTGGAGGTCGGGGCATCGTCAGTTGTTGCTGTCCACGGTGGTTGAGGTGCTTGTCCGCCCTCGCCGCAGCGAAAGGACAGTGAAGTAACCGCACCATAGACCACCATCCGCGTCTACTACGGCATCCTTTGACACTATGTTTCCCAAGGCCGACTCCTCGACGTCGGACACTTGCCTGGGTGGTAGGTTCTTGATAGGTTATTGGTAGTGCAACCAAGAGCCTACAAGCTCGTAGCGCTGGACAGAGGGCGGCGGGCCTTGCCGGCTGACTGCCGGTTGAGCCAGCGGCCCCGGACGCTGCGCTCCCGGCGGCCAACCGGTCACCAGCGACTACGGCCTTGACTGTCCGATTCGGCCGTGGCCTGACGCGACAACCAGATCCGCCCCGATGACCGGAGAACGGGACATGGCCGGCCGGAGTTGCACGCCCCACGCGGCGGGTCGTCGCGTTGCCGTTGACCAGCGCACGGGACGGTTACGAGCATCTGATAGACGGGGACGCGGTGACGTCTGGTGTAGGTGGCCGATTCACCACGCTGTGTGGGCGTGCTGGGTGGGCGGCGGCACTTGCCTGTCCCCCAGGGCCGCTGTGCCGAGCTTGTATAGCGGCACGCGACGCCGACGCGACGGTTTGGCCGCAGCGTCGCCGGAAAGACCGACGAAAGATATGGACGCTGGCCTTCTTGCTGCATAAGCGCACGTTACCCGCCGAGAAAGACGGATCGCTCAATGGAGAGTGACCATCCGGATTTGCTTGCCGCGATGCGGTTGGTTGATCAATTGAAGCTGATCGGATTCTACTTCGAGCGATGCGCGCTAGGCGAGGATGGATCACTAGTGGGCAATCGGGCCAGTGGCGGCAAGATTGATCTTATCTACATTGAAGGGTTCAGCCACGATTGTTTTGCGTGGCGCCGACGTACGCCATCGCTCATTATTCCCGGGCGCGAACTGATCGAACGCCATGTGGAAGGCAGCGCCCTAGACGTGCTTCATGAAGTGTTGACGTGGCAGGAATCGTGAGATGCAACCGTGACAGAAGTGACACCATGGCCAAGGACGATCGCGATAAGCGTGAGCAGGATGACGGGAGGCATGAGAACGAAAATGAGAACCGGCGCGAACGCAACGGTCAGCCCACCGGGCCTATCGATCCGGATACCATCCGTGAGCCTCCACCGGGTAAGCGAGGACGGTAAGCGATGGAGCAGTGGTTGGCCGATAGGCTCTGCGCGAGTGGGCATCTGACCTCCGACTGGCGTCCGTCGCTTCTCGCCGTGCCCAGACATCAGTTCATCCCAGAGACCATCTGGCGCCCAGACACCCGCAGGCGCGGCCCAGTCCTGGTGCCACTACATCGCGCCGAGCATTCCAATCAGTGGATGAAACTGGCAGCCGGTGACGATTTTGTCATCACACAGGTTGACGATGGCCACCCCGTCGGTCCCGATGGTGCGGGCGAGATCGTCACCAGCTCGGCGAGCATGCCACGCGTAGTCACGCTGATGCTCAAGCATCTGGACGTGCACGGCGGTGAACAGGTGTTGGAGATCGGGACCGGGACCGGGTGGAATGCGGCACTGCTGGCGCATCGGCTCGGCACCGAACGGGTGACAAGCATCGAGGTTGATCCGCAAATCGCCGCGCACGCCCGCACGGCGTTGTCTAACGCGGGATTCGGGGAGGTGACCGTCATTACTGGAGACGGGGCACGGGGATACCCGCCACGAGCTCCCTACGACAGGGTAATCGCCACAGTGGCCTGCACCCAGATGCCCTACGCCTGGGTCGAGCAGACCCTCCCCGGGGGGCGCATTGTGGCGCCCTCATGGGCGCTGGAATACCACGGGCTGCTCCTCGCGCTCACGGTGGCCGAAGACGGCACGGCAACCGGACACGCTGTCGATCACCTCTCTTTCATGCGGCTGCGCGATCAGCGGGCGGAGCCCCGCTTCGCCGCCTTCCGCTCCACCGATGAGGAGGAGCGGTGCGCCAGCGTCACCGAGACCTCCGTGCACCCTGCCGAGGTGGCCAGCGGCGATTACGCGCTGAGCGCGATCATCGCGATTGGCACCCGGGTTGCCGATTGCCAGATGGACTATTTCCCCTCCAGGGCCCCGGACAGCCGCAATGGCACGCTGCGACTCGTCGACCACCACTCTCGATCGTGGGCGCGGCTGTACTACGACCGCGATGACGGCCCGCCGTAACAGGTGCACCAGTACGGGCCGCGCAAGCTGTGGGATGAGGTCGAAGCCAGCCACAGGTGGTGGGTCGCACAGGGCCGGCCCGGCGCAGACCGCTGGCGGTTCACCGTGACACCAACGGAACAGCAGATCACGCTGATCAGCGCAGATCAGTAGCCGGAACCGGTATCGAGGCCGGCCGCAGCCAGCGCGGCCGTGGTGAGCGCCTGGCGCACGTGGCGGTGGAATTCAACACTGGCCTGGCGGTCGGTACGGACCTCGACCAGGCGGGTACCCCCGCCTTTCAACGCTCCCGGCAACTCGTCGGCAGCCGACACCAGGTGATATTCCCACCCGGTCGCGGCGGCGACGTGGGCGAAGTCCACCCCGTGGGGAGTGCCGAACAGCTTCTCGAACTGGGGCGTTCCCGCGTAGGGCAAGAATGAGAAGATCCCGCCGCCGGCGTTGTTGACGACCACCACCGTCAGGTCCGGACGCGACTCACCTGGTCCGATGATCAGGCCGTTCTGGTCGTGGAGCACCGACAGATCGCCGAGCATGGCGAAGGCGGCGCCGCCGCCGCTCGCCTGATGAGCCAGCGCCGCGCCCACAGCGGTCGAGACACACCCATCGATGCCGCTGACCCCGCGATTGGCCAGCACCCACGGACCCGGACCGGCGCGCATCGCCAGATCGAGGCACCGGATCGGCATGCTCGACCCGACGACGAGCACCGCATTGTCTCCAGCCAGCTCGACGATCTGGGCAGCCAATCCCAGTTCGCTCAAGTCAGCTTGCCGGCCTAAAAGCCGATCCAGCTCACCACGAGCGGCCGTCTCCATGCGCTGCCACGCCGCCAGCCAAGCCGACGAGGAGGCGGTGCGCTGCCGCACGGGCAGCGCGGGAACCACCCGAAACGCGGTGCGCGTCGGGTCCGCCCAGTGGGCGTTCGGGTCCACCACAAGGTGAGAAACGCGGGGGTACAGATCGAGCAGGGATCTGGCCAATCCTGGTTTCCCGACGGTGACGACCAGTTCTGGGGCGAGCCTGTCGACGACCTCGGGAATCGCAACGAGCTGGCTGTAGGTCGTGATCGCGTTCGGCCCGAGCCGGGCACCGCTCACGGGTTCCGCGAAGATCGGCCACCGGGCGGCTTCAGCGAACGCCACCGCCTGTCCGGGGGCCGCGGCGCCATCACCGACCACGAGGATCCCCCGCTCGGGCGGTTCTGCCAGTTCCGCAACCGGCTCCGCCACCCCTGACGTCGGGCTGATGTCTGTCCAGGGCTGCCCGTCCGATCGTCCCGCCAGCGACTCCGGCCAGGCCTCGTCGGCGGGATCATGTACCAGCGGCTCCCGGAACGGCACGTTGAGGTGGACGGGGCCGGTGGCAGCCGACAGCAGCGCCCGGCAGATCACCGACCGCCAGTAGGCGACCATGCCGCGCCGCGCCTCGGCGACGCCGAGATCGGTGAACAAACCAACGGCATCCCCGTACAGCTTGATCTGATCCACTGTCTGGTTGGCGCCCGTGCCACGCAGTTCAGGTGGCCGGTCTGCGGTCAGGACGACCAGGCCTACCTGGGAATGCGCAGCTTCCAGCACCGCCGGGTGGAAGTTGGCCGCGGCCGTGCCCGAGGTGCACACGATCGGCACCGGAGTGCCGGATGCTTTGGCCAACCCGAGGCCGAGGAAAGCAGCCGAACGCTCATCGATACGGACATGCAGCCTGATCCCGGGATGCTCGGCGAGCGCGATCGCCAGCGGCGCCGATCGCGAACCCGGCGCGATCACCGCCTCGGCCACCCCGCCACGGGCGAGTTCATCCACCACAACACGCGCCAGCGCAGTCCCCGGGTTCAGCATTCGAAGCTGCCGGCCCCAGCCGAGCCCTGCGACTCGATGATCTTCACGGCGACGTGCGCGACCAGCCGATCGTCCGGATCGCCGAGGTCCAGCCCGGTGATGGCCCCGACGCGGGCAATCCGGTAGGCAACGGTGTTGGTGTGCAGGTGCAGTATCCGGGCGGATTGCTTGTGACTGCCGTGGTGGCGCAGGTACACCGACAACGTACGCACCAGTTCGGTGCGGTGCTCGGTGTCGTAGTCCAGCAACGGTCCGAGCACGTCACGCGCGTAGCCCATCAAGTGCTGCATGTCGCCGATCGTGCACAGCAGCCGGTAGATGCCCAGCTCGTCGTAGCGGACTGGCAGCCCTGCCCGGCCCAGGCGCAACCCGAGATCGATCGCCCGCTCAGCCTGGCGCACCCCCTCGGGCAGCAGTTCCGGTGAGTCCACCCGCTCGCTGACCCCGCAGGTCACACCCGGACCCAGCTCGCACAGCGCAGCCAGCGCTTTGGCGGTCGGATCACCGGAAATGATGATGGCCAGGGCACCGTCTCGCACCGCGGCGCCGGCGCCGGGTAGGAGCGCCGCGATCCGCGGTGCCCAGATCGAGTCCGGCGGCACCGGGCGCAGCATCGCGACGTGCAACGCGACGCCGTCCCGCAGACCCAGCGACCGGGCCTTGCGCCGGGCATCCTGCGCGTCCAGGAAGTGGCCGGAGACCAGGGCATCGACCACGCTGGCGCGGTAGCGCAGGTCCAGCTCGGCGCTGGTCTGTTCGTGCGCCAGGGTCAACGCGAAAAGCGTGGCCGCATACGTGAGGGTGAGGAACTCGGCATCGTCGGGCGCTGCCGAATAGCCGTCGGCCGGGGCGGCTTCATCGAGCACGAGCAGGTAACCCAAGCTGGTCTCGCGCACCACCACGGGAGCCACCAGGCAGGCCTGGTCCAGCAGCGAGCCGGGGATGGCGGGGATGCGCAACGGGCGCCGCGCGGCCTGCAGCGCGCGGAGCAGCCGGTCGACGCTGGGATCGGTGCGGTTCCAGCGCAGCCCGGGCAACGATCCCGATCCACCGGCCTGGGCACGCAGCCGGAATGCGGTGTCCAGCAACACGATCCGCTTGCCGACCAATTGAGCGAAGACCTCGGTGAGCCGGATCGGGTCTGCCCCACCCAGCGCCGCATCGGCCAGCTCGTCGCAGACCGCCATGGTCCGCCGGTAGATCGAGTTCTGCCGGGACAGCCCGCTCAGCGCGGTGCCACCATCGCGCGCCGGCGCCCGCCCGGACATCCCGGGGCTGGTCATCAACTCGCCCGTAACCGGGCGAGCGCACTGATTAGCTGCACCGCATGCTCGTTGACGCCGCCGTTCACGTGCACCACGACGCCGGAGATCAGGTGCCGCAACTTCTCCACCGCGGCCACCGTGAACTCGACAGTCTGCTCGGGATTGTCCCGATGGCGCCTCTCCCGCCGGGTGGCCGCAGTCAGCACAGACAGCGGGATGGACCCATCCGGATCCTCGTAAGACAGCCGTTGCAGGGTCCGGATATCGGCGAACGGCGCGAGCGTGGCCAGCACCGGCAGCCCCACTCCACGGGCTCGCACCGTGCCCAGCACCCGGGCCGCCTCCTCCACGTCGTAGATGACGTCGGTGACCAGGAAGTGCGCGCCGGCCCGCGCCTTGGCTTCAGCTCTGTCCAGCTCGTTGGCGAGGTCGCCGGCGCTGGTATGCAAGGCGCCACCGATCACGAACCGGGTGTGCTCTGCGGTGGCCACTCCACGCCAATCAACGCCCTCGTTGAGCGCCCCGAGCATGGCGATGAGCCCGAGTGAGTCGACATCCCAGGGCGTCCCGCCAGGGCCGATGGGGTAGTCGCCGGCCACCCGCGGGCTGCCGGTGCGGCACACCACCATGCGTAGCCCGAGCGCGTGCGCGCCGAGTAGATCAGCTTGCAGTGCCGCGAGGTTCCGGTCGGCGGCTTCCACCGGTAACAGCACCTCACTGCCCACCCGTTCCCGGACCACCACGGCAGCACCGACCGGGCTGATCCGGGCCGCGGGCGGAGCCGCTTCGATAATCGCGAGCACGGCCGCGCCGGCCGCGCGCAGTGCGGTCGCCCGCTCCAGGAACTGCGGCACCTGCCCACCATTCGGAGCTTGCAATCCGACGGCGACCACCAGTTCGCCCTCCCAGGGCCAAGCCGGGGCCGGTTGCCGCACCACACCCGGTTCACCATGAGGGCCACGCCGCGCCACCACCGGCTGGGCCGGCGATCCAACCTCAGCCGGCTGGGCCGGGGGTCGCTGGATCGGGGGCAGCGCGGCGACCGCCTGGCAGATGGCCCGCACATGGGCGGGTGTGGTCCCGCAGCATCCCCCTAGCAACGTGGCCCCGGCAGTGACGAACCGGTGCACGGACTCGGCGAAATACGCCGCGTTGCGGGCGTAGCGGATCTGACCGCCGAGCCTTTGGGGCACCCCCGCGTTGGGCTGGACGGACACCGGCAGCTGAGTGTTGCGGGCCAGCTCGGCCACCACGCCCACCAGCACGGCGGGGCCGACCGTGCAGTTCGCGCCGAGTGCGGCCACCTGCAGATCGGACAGCACGGCTGCGGCCTCCGCGGGATCCTCGCCTCGCAGGGTCCGGCCGTCGTCAGCGAAAGTCAGCTGAGCCACCACCGGCAGGTGGCTTTCCGATCTCGCCACCTCAACGGCCTGAACCAGCGACTCCAGGTCGCCGTAGGTCTCCAGGATCAGCAGGTCGACCCAGTCACACAGCGCCGCGATCTGCTCCCGCAGGCTGTCCGCCCGGGCGCCGGCGGGGACCCGCCGCACCGCGGGAGCGCTCACCGCAGGTCCGATAGAACCCGCGATCAGTACTGGATGCCCGGTGCGCTGGGCCGCCTCCCGGGCCAGCCGGGCGCCCGCGATGTTGATCTCAGAGACGCTGTTCTCCAGCCCCGACCCAGCCAGCCGTAACCGGTTCGCGCCGAATGTGTTGGTCTGCAGGATCCGGGCACCGGCACTGACATACGCCGCATGCAGGTCCCGGACCAGGGCCGGGCGCGACAAATTGAGCTCGGGCAGGGAGCGGTCCAGCGAGACCCCGGCCGCGTGCAGCATCGTGCCCATCGCGCCGTCGCAGACCACCACCTGACCGGCCCGAATCTCGTCGAGTACGGCCCTGGGCTCCGGTGCATCCACTGGCCTCGCCTCCCGATCCAATTCTGCTCCGGGACCACCACGCGAAACCAGCGATCAGCGCCGGGGCTAGTCCGGGGCGATTCCGTGCTCTTTGAGTAGCAGCAGGCCGAGCTCACGAGCGCGTCTTGCGGCCTGGGTGTCGCCCTCGGCGGCGGCGATGATGGATCCCTTCATCAGGATGTGCCATTTGCGAGCGAATGAAGCGGGGTCCGCGACCCCGGCTTCGGTCGCGAGCTCGCACAGATAGCTGCGGATGTTCGCCAGGTGCTTGACGCTCGCCTGCCGGACCTGGCTTTCCCGGTTGGTCACTTCGAGCAGCGTGGTCACAAAGGAACAACCTTCGAAATCAGGCCGGGCGAACCACTCATCGAACAACTCGAAGATGGGCAGCAGGCGCTGTGCTGGGGTCTTACCCCGGCGCTGGGATTCGGCCCGCACCCAACCGTGGGTCCAGTGGGTCTCGCGCCGCTCGAGAAAGGCCAGGATGAGGTCGTCTTTGGAAGCGAAGTTGCGGTACAGCGTCATCTTCGCGACGCCGGCCCGGCCGATCACCGCATCCACTCCGACGGTGCGGGTGCCGTGGCGGCTGAACAGGTCATACGCAGCCCGCATCACCCGCTCGCGGCCGCTCTCGGTGTCGGCTCCGACGACAACCACGCCGGGGTCGTCATCGTCTCCGACAACGACGACGACATCGGCGGATTCCACCGCTTCTTCGGTAGGTTTCCGTGGTGAGTTCGGGGGCACCATCAACCAATCGTGGGAGAAAAATTGACCCAGTCTACCAGTGAGGATTTCTCCACTCAGGCTACTGGAGGTACCCACGGGATCACCGATGAAACGACACCGCAGTTGATTGAGGTGCGGCCGGCCGTTGCGGAGGACCTGCCGGAGGTGCGCCGGATCGTCACCGCGGCCTACGCGGAGTTCGAACCCTGGCTAACGCCAGCCAACTGGGCGGTGATGACCAGCAACATTGCCAAGGTCATCGAGTCCGGGCCGCCAGGCCTACTGCGAGTCGCACAGCTTGATGGTCAGCTTGCCGGCACCGTCACCTACCTGCCGCCCGGCCCCAAGGATTACCAGCGAGTACCACCGGAATGGGCGGTGATCCGGGTGCTGGGAGTCGACCCGGCGCTGCGCGGCCGGGGAGTGGCCCGCGCCCTCACCGCGGACTGCCTCGCCCTTGCACGAGCCGATCACGCCCCCGCGGTGGGGCTGCATACCGCAGAGATGATGGTCGCCGCCAGAGCGCTCTACGAGCACGCCGGCTTCGTCCACCAGCACGACTTCACCCACCTCAATCTGAGATTCAGCATCTACATGCGGCTGATGTGACACCGTGTCCGCGCTATCGGCCCCGGCATTGGTCAGCTTCGTCCTGCTCGACCTCGCCGTGATCCTGGCGATGGCCCGGTCGGTCGGCACGCTGTTCACCAGGATCGGTCAGCCCCGGGTGGTCGGCGAAATCCTCGCCGGCGTGCTGCTGGGACCAACGCTGCTGGGTCCCACGCTCTGGCCGCAATTCACCGCGCCGGCACTGCTGCATTGCACCCAGCTGGGGATGCATACCAGCCCCACATCGTGTCTGTTTCCGGCGTCGGCCCGCGTGGTGATCGGCCAGCTGGGTCAGCTCGGGTTGTTGCTGTTCAGCTTCCTCACCGCGGTGGAGCTCGACCGGGCGTCGCTGCGCCACCGCACGCTGGGTATCGCGCTGGTCGGTCCGGGCTCGGTGCTGCTGCCCATCGCGATGGGGATCCCGCTGGGAGTCGTGCTCGCGACTGGTGTGTTCAAGCCGGCGTCGGCGTCCACGCTGGGGTTCGCGCTGTTTGTCGGCGTGATGCTGGCGGCCACCGCGCTACCCGTGATGGTGCGGATCTTGCAGGAGCGTGGCCTGTCCCGGTCCCCGTTGGGAGGTACCGGTATCGCGGCCTCCGCGGTGGCCACCGTGGGGCTGTTCATCGCGGTGTCCATCGCCTCCGCGATAGCAGCCGGCACCGGAGGCACCGTGCGAGCATTGGTTCTGGCCGCCGGGTACCTCGTTCTGATGCTGGTCGTGGTGCGCCCGCTGCTGGCCAGGTTCGCCGCATCGGCCCATGCCGGAGGCGTAGGTCTGTTGGTATGGGTACTGGTGTTGGTGCTCGCCTCGGGCCTGGCCGCGCAGCTCGCCGGGCTGACGGTGATCGTCGGCGGGTTCCTGGCCGGCCTGGTGCTGCCGACCCAGACGGCGGCGCACTGCGCAGTGGAGCAGCGGCTGGGCGAGCTCACCCGCTCGGTGCTGCTGCCGATCTTCCTCGCCTTCTCCGGGCTGCAGACGGACCTGACGGCGGTGCCGGTCGCGGCATACGGCGGCCTGGCGCTGCTGCTGGCCGGAGGGTTGGTGAGCAAATGGGGCGGTGGAGCGGTGTTGGCCCGGCTGTCGGGGCTGTCCTGGGCGGAGAGCAACGTGCTGGGCATCCTGATGAACTGCCCAGGGGTGATCGTGCTGGTGGTCGCCCTGGTCGGGCTGCAGAACGGGGTGATCACGCCTGCCCTGCAAGCCGGGGTCGTGCTGGTGGCATTGATCGCCACCGCGATGACCGGTCCGCTGCTCGACGCCTACCTGCGGCGGTTGCCCGCGACGTCACTGGTCGCTTTGCCACCGCCATCCGTGCGTAGGCTGCGGGCATGAGCAGGCCAACCGAGCGGCCGCTGCGGGTGGTCGTCGTCGATGATCATCAGATGGTGCTGGACGGGCTGCGGGCGATGCTGGCCGCCTATTCCGGCCAGGTCGCGATCGTCGGAGAAGCCACCGAACCGGACGTCGCGATCACGGTGATCACCGGGCAGGAGCCGGACATCACCCTGCTCGACGTTCGGCTCCGCGGCTCCAGCGGGTTGGACCTGTGTGCGGAGATCCGCAAGCGGCGACCGGACTGCAAAGTCGTGTTCCTGACCGTCTACGACGACGAGCAGTACCTTTACCAGGCACTGCGCCTGGGCGCCGCTGGGTTCCTGCTCAAGCGGGTCCGCGGCGCGGAACTGGTGGATCACCTGCAGCGGATCTACCAGGGCGAAGTCCTGATCGATCCCAGCCTGGCCGCCAAAGTCGCGATGTCGGTGGCCCACCTGCGCGGTGGCGAGTTCTGGCCGGGAGCCCGCCTCGGGCTGACCCAGCGCGAAAGCGAGGTACTCGCTCTCATGGTGGCCGGACTGTCCAACCGGGCCATCGCCGGCCGGCTCACCGTCAGTGAGGAGACCGTCAAAACGCACGCCCGCGGGATCTACCGCAAGCTCGACGTCACGGACCGCTCCGGTGCGGTCGCCGCCGCGCTGCGGGAGGGGATATTCCAGTGACCTCCTCGCGGCTGGGCCTGGGCATCGGAGCCGGCGCCGACTCCGACGCCCAGCTGCTGCACCGGGTGATCGAGATCCTGTCGGCGGGGCTGGACCTCGACGGTATCGCCCAGGGAGTGGCTGACCTGATCACCGAGACCACATCCACCGACGTCTGCTTCGTACATCTGCTGGATCCGGCCGGCGACCGGTTACACCTGCGCGGCGCCACACCGCCGTTCGATCGGCTCGCCCGGCGCATCGAGCTTCCGATCGGCGAGGGGATCTCCGGGTGGGTCGCGGCGCACTGCCAGCCCGTCGTGATCACCGACAACAAGCGCGACGACCCGCGCTACCGCTACATCCCCGAGCTGCGCGGTGAGGAGTTCATCTCGATGGCCTCGGTACCCATGATCACCAGGCCCGGTGATCTGGTCGGGGTGCTCAACGTGCACACCCGGGACCGCCGCGAGTTCACCGACGCCGACGTGGAGCTGCTGGGCTCGGTAGCCGGCCTGATGGCCGGGGCGATCGAGAACGCCAGCCTGCACAGCCGGCTCGCCGAACGGGAGGAGGCGATGGAGCGCTTCGCCGAGCAGATCGTGCTACTGCAGGAAACCGAGCGTCGCCGGCTCGCCGGCGAGATCCACGACGGGATCAGCCAGCGCATCGTCAGCCTCTCGTTTCACCTCTCGGCAGCGGCGGACGCGGTCGGGTCCGACCCAGCCGGCGCCGCCCAGCAGATCGCCCGCGCCCAGGAACTCGCCGCCGGGGCGCTGGAGGAGACCCGCCATGCGATTGCCGGGCTGCGCCCGCCCGTGCTGGATGATCTCGGGCTGGCGGCAAGCCTGGAGAGTCTCGCGCGGTCGACCCCGCTACCCAACGTTGAAGTGGACACCGTGAGCACCGTGCTGCCCGAGCACGTCGAGACCGCGGTATACCGGATCGCGCAAGAGGCGCTCCAGAACGTGATGAAGCACGCCAGCGCGGCACATGTCCAGCTGCGGCTGTCGGTGGCCGCCGGCGCGGTGCTACTGGAGATCTCCGACGACGGTATCGGCTTCGATCCGGCCACCGCCCCCGAGCGCGCCGGACCGGTCGGATACGGCCTGCCCGGTATGCAGCAGCGTGCCGAGCTACTGGGCGGGCAGCTCACCGCTGACAGCGCCCTCGGCCGCGGCACCGTCGTGCGCCTGCGGATACCTCTCCCGCCGGAGTACTAGCCGCGCGATTAACCCGGCGGATACGGGGAATGCCGTTGTGTCCAGATCGGACTGGCCCGCATCGCGGAGTGATCCGATCCAGCACGTCGAGCACGGGGGATGCCAACCATGAACTTTGCACGCGGCGCAGCGCTGCGCCGTCCACTCGCCGTCGCCGCCGTCGCCGCGGGGCTCACGCTGGCCGGTTGCGGCACCAACGCCGGCAATGCGCCCGCCACATCGTCCAACGCGCCATCTGGTCCTGCGGTGAACTCGACGGCACCCGCCCAAGCGCAGCCGGCCACGATCGCCTGGGCCAAGTCGATGTGCCAGGCGCTGGGCCCCGCCTTCGGCCAGCTGGGCGCGCCACCCCAACCCGACACCGCCAACCCCGCCGCAACGCGCCAGGCCTACGTCGACTATCTGAGTCGCGCGTCGAACGCCGCGCAGCAGGCCTACGATCGGCTCGCGTCCGTCGGACCCCCACCAGTACAAAACGGGCAGCAGATCCTCGATCAGGCCCGCACTCAGCTCAGCCAGCTACGTGACAACCTCAACAACGCGTTGACGCAGCTCAAGGCGGCCAGCTCAAACGAATCTGCGGCGATCGGGCCGGCTTTCAGCGCAGCGGGTAATGCCGTCAGTCTGGTCGGCACCCTCACCGACAATCCACAACTGCGTGCGGCCATCGATCAGACGCCGGAGTGCCAGAGCGTGCCTGGAGTCAGCGGCACATCCAGCACCACGACGCCGGGCCAGCCACCCCGCTGAGCTGCCACCGCCTGGCCAGTTGACCGATCGTCCCGGGCAAAGTTGCCAACCAACCCTGACGCCCTTCACGCTGGGCAGCGATGATGAAGGTTCCATGCGGCGTGGTGCTGCGCCGCCCGCTCGCCGTGCTTGTCACGATTATCGGGCTCACAGTGGCAGCATGCGCGAACAACACCAGCACCGCGCCTGGCACGGCATCCCCGGCACCGTCTCTGCCGGTGACGAGCTCGACGCCACCAGCGCCATCGCAGCCGACGGTTCGCAGCTGGGCGAAATCACTGTGCCAGGCGCTCGGGCTCACCTTCCTGCAGCTGGGTACGCCACCTGAGCCCGACCTCGCCAACCCGGGCGCGACGCGACAGGCCTTCAGCACCTACCTGGGCGACGCGGCGAACGCCACCCAGCAGGCGATAGGTCTTCTGTCCTCAGTCGGCGCTCCACCAGTCGACGACGGCCAGCGAATACTCGACCACATGCGTACGCGGCTAACGCAACTACACGGCAACCTCAACAACATGGCAGCGCAGCTCAACGCAGCCAACGCCGATGACGTAGGCGCGATCGCGCAGGCCTTCGGCGCGATCGGCAACGTTGTCGGCCTATTCGGCACTCTCACGAACGACCCACAACTGCGCGCCACCATCGACCAGACGCCCGAGTGTCATATTTCGTCCGGTTGACCGCACCACCAGTGGTTCAGGCAGTTCGCGCATCGAGAACGGCGACTGCTTCGGTGGCAGTGTCGGCGGCCTGCGTGGCGCGGGTGACCAGGTCGCCGCCGAGGTCACCGAGTTCGACGTTGAGCCGGACCAGTTCGGCGGCCGAACGCGCCGCTGCGGCGGCTAAGGTCGCTGCCGTGAAGGCGTCGCCGCGCAAGTTGCGGTTACCCCGCTTGGCGAGCTCGACTGCCTCCACCGCCACCCCGCAGGCCGCCTCGGCGATCTCTGTCGGTACCCGCGCCGCCCGTTCCAGGCTGCGCCGGATCTGGCGGCGGCGCACCTGCGGGTCGGGCTCGCGGGGTAGCGCGAACGCGGCGAGCACCGCCTGGTAGGCATCGGCGTCCTGCTCAGCCAGCGCAGCAACCTGCGTCCGCACCCGATCGGCGTAGGCGGCGCGACTGGCCGCGTCGATCAGCTGCCCGGTGGAGAACCGGGCGGCCATCCCGAGCAGCCCGGCGGCCATCGCGGCGGTGATCGCCGCCGCGCCACCGCCGCCGGGCGTGGGCTGTTTGGCGGCGAAACGATCCAGCAGCTCGGTCACCGGGCAGTCGAGCAGCGGCGCGCTGCGATCGACAATCACGACAGTCCGACGATCTCGCCGCGGGAGTCGATGTCGATGCGAGTCGCGGCCGGGTTGGTGCTCAGACCCGGCATGGTGCGCATGTCACCGCAGATCGGGTAGATGAACCCGGCGCCCACCGAGGCCCGGGCCTCCCGCACGGGCAGCACCCATCCGGTCGGCGCACCCTTGAGCGCCGGGTCCGACGAGATCGACAGGTGCGTCTTGGCGATGCACACCGGTAGCTTGCCGAAGCCGTTGCGCTCATAGCTTTCCAGCTGCCGGGACGCCTTGAAGTCGTACTCCACCGCTTGCGCGCCGTACACTCGCAGTGCCACGGTGAGGATCTTCTCGCGCAGTGTGGCGTCGTTGGGATACAGGAAGTTGAAGGTAGACGGCTCGTCGGCGGCCTCGGCGACCGCGGTGGCCAGGTCGGCGGCTCCCTTGCCGCCCTCGGCGAAATGCGTGCACAGCGCCGACCGGACACCCATGGCGTCGGCGATCTCCCGGATGGCGGCGTGCTCCGACGCGTGATCAGTGGGGAACGCGTTGATCGCCACCACCGGTGCCACGCCGTGGATGCGTACGTTCTCGATCTGCTTGCGCAAATTGGCCGCGCCGGCATGCACGTCGTCGGGGTTCTCCGCCAGCATCGCTTCCGGCAACGCACGACCGGCGGCGACCTTGAATCGCCCGGAGTGCGTCTTGAGCGCGCGGACCGTGGCCACCAGCACCGCCGCGTCCGGCCGCAATCCCGACGCTCGGCACTTGATGTTGAAGAAACGCTCGGCGCCCATGTCGGCGCCGAATCCCGCCTCGGTAACCAGGTAGTCACCGCAGTGGATCCCGATCAGATCGGCGATCACCGAGGAGTTGCCGTGCGCGATGTTGCCGAATGGCCCGGCGTGCACCAGCACCGGCGTGCCCTCCAGCGTCTGCAGCAGGTTCGGCTTGATGGCCTCCCGCATGATCACCGTCATGGCGCCTGCGGCTTTCAAATCCTCGGCGGTCACCGGCTGCCCGTCGCGGGTCTGGCCCACCACGATCCGGCCCAGCCGCGACCGCATGTCGGCCAGTGACGTCGACAGCGCGAGCACCGCCATCACCTCGCTGGCCGCGGTGATGTCGAACCCGCTTTGCCGCGGGTTGCCGTCGGCCTTCGACCCAAGCCCGATCACGATGTTGCGCAACACCCGGTCGTTGACGTCCAGCACCCGGTTCCAGGTGATGCTGTGCGGGTCGAGAGCAACGCCGTTGCGCTGCTGCAGCTGGTTGTCGATCATCGCGGCGAGCAGGTTGTGCGCCGCGGTGACCGCGTGCATGTCCCCGGTGAGGTGCAGGTTGAGCGTCTCCATCGGCACGACCTGGCTGTAGCCGCCACCTGCGGCGCCGCCCTTGATCCCGAAGGTGGGTCCCATTGACGGTTGCCGGATCGCCACCGTGGCGCGCTTGCCGATGTGCGCGAAGCCCTGGCCCAACCCCACCGTGGTGGTGGTCTTGCCCTCCCCCAGCGGTGTCGGCGTGACCGCCGTGACCACCACGTATTTCGCCTCCGGTGCCTGCGCCAGCTCGCCGATCGCTGCCGGCTTGATCTTCACCACGTGCTCGCCGTAGGGCTCGAGCAGGTGCGCACCCAGCCCCATCGCAGCCGCGACGTCCACCATCGGCGCCAGCGTCGCACCCCGGGCAATCTCAAGATCACTAGGAAAAACCACCTGACGAGCTCCCTCTCCCCGTACCCCGATATGGAGACATATCGGGATGAAAAGGGTCACAGGTTAGTAGCGGTAGTGGGTGGGTTTGTAGGGGCCCTCGACGTCGACGTCGATGTATTCGGCTTGCTCCTTGGTGAGCTTGGTGAGCTGGCCGCCGAGTGCCTCGACGTGGATCCGGGCCACCTTCTCATCGAGCACTTTGGGCAGGACGTAGACCTCCCGGTCGTATTCCTTGTGCTTGGTGAACAGCTCGACCTGGGCGATCACCTGGTTGGAGAACGAGTTCGACATCACGAAGCTGGGATGCCCGGTGGCGTTACCCAGGTTCAAAAGCCGTCCCTCGGACAGCACGATGATCGAGTGTCCGTCCTTGAACGTCCACTCGTCGACCTGTGGCTTGATGTTCAACCGGCGGGCGCCCGACCGGCGCTCCAGCCCGGCCATGTCGATCTCGTTGTCGAAATGCCCGATGTTGCCCAGGATCGCCTGGTGTTTCATCCGCGCCATGTGATCGACGGTGACGATGTCCTTGTTGCCGGTGGCGGTGACGATGATGTCCGCCTTGCCGACCACGTTGTCCAGGGTGTCGACGGTGAAGCCGTCCATCATCGCCTGCAACGCGCAGATCGGATCTACCTCGGCCACCACTACCCGGGCACCTTGACCCCGCAGTGACTCCGCGCAACCCTTGCCGACGTCGCCGTACCCACAGACCAGGGCCAGCTTGCCGGCGATCAGGACGTCGACCGCCCGGTTGATCCCATCCACCAGCGAGTGCCGGCACCCGTACTTGTTGTCGAACTTCGACTTGGTCACCGAGTCGTTGACGTTGATCGCCGGGAACAGCAGCTCCCCGGCCGCAGCCAGCTGGTACAGCCGGTGCACCCCGGTGGTGGTCTCCTCGGTGACCCCGCGGATCCCCTCGGCGATCGCCGTCCACTTCCCCGGCGTCGCGGCCAGCGAAGCCCGCAGGACGTCGAGGAACACCTTCCACTCATCGGAGTCGTTGTCGTCGGCGCTGGGAACCACCCCGGCCTTTTCGAACGCCACGCCCTTGTGCACCATCAGGGTCGCGTCGCCCCCGTCGTCCAGGATCATGTTCGGCCCGGCGCCGTCCGGCCAGCTCAACATCTGCTCGGCGCACCACCAGTACTCCGTCAGGGTCTCGCCCTTCCAGGCGAAGATCGGCACCCCCTGGGGTTCCTCCGCGGTCCCGTGCGGGCCCACCACCACCGCCGCCGCGGCATGATCCTGAGTGGAGAAGATGTTGCACGACGCCCACCGCACCTCGGCGCCCAGACTCACCAGCGTCTCGATCAACACTGCGGTCTGGACGGTCATGTGCAGCGATCCGGAGATGCGCGCCCCCCGCAACGGGAACACGTCTGCGTACTCCCGGCGCAACGCCATCAAACCCGGCATCTCATGCTGGGCCAACCGGATCTCGTTACGGCCGAACTCAGCCAGCCCCAGATCGGCCACAGCGAAGTCAATGCCGTTGCGGCTCTGTAGCTTCTTCTCGGCGGCGGGCGCCACAGTCATTGAAATGCACTCCTTTGTGAGGTTGGAGGTCAACCGCGCACGTGGTCGGCCACCTCGGCCGCGCTGTCGGGTCCGTAGGCTTCGCTGAACCGTTCCATGAACGTCCCGGGTTCCAACTTGTGTTCCTGAGTTCCCACCGACTCGATCACCAGGGTGGCCAGCATGCAACCGAGTTGGGCGGCCCGCTCGTCACTCACACCCCACTCGACGCCGGCCAGGAAACCGGCCCGGAACGCGTCACCGACACCGGTGGGATCCGCCTTGGCCAGCTCCTGCGGCGGCGTCACCGAGACGACCGGCTCGCCCGGCCGTTGTACGGTCACGCCCTTGGCGCCGCGGGTCATCACCGAGACACCCACCCGCTCCAGCACATCCTCGTCACTCCAGCCGGTCTTGCGTTCCAGCAGGCCGCGCTCGTAGGTGTTGGTGAACAGGTAGGCCGCGCCCTCGACGAGCTCGGCGATCTGATCCCCTTCCAGGCTGGCCAGCTGCTGGGAAGGGTCGGCGGCGAACGGGTAACCGAGGTCCCGGCACTCCCGGGTGTGCCGCAACATTCCCGCCGGATCGTTAGGGCCGATCAGCACCAGATCGGCGCCGCCCAAGCGGTCCACGATCGGCTTGAGCTCGATGTCGCGAGCCTCGCTCATCGCGCCGGGGTAGAACGAGGCGATCTGGTTCTGATCGGAATCGGTGGTACACAGAAACCGGGCAGTGTGCTTGGTCTGCGAGACGTGCACCGCGCTGACGTCCACCCCATGGGCCGACAGCCACTGCCCGTACTCGGCGAAGTCGGCACCGACCGCTCCCACCAGTACCGGCGCCAACCCGAGGCAGCCCAGGTTGAACGCGATGTTGGCGCCCGCCCCGCCGCGGTGAATCGCCAGATCATCCACCAGGAACGACACCGAGATGCTGTCGAGTGCCTCCGGCAGGATCTGCTCGGTGAACCGGCCCGAATAAACCATCAGGTGATCAGTGGCGATCGACCCGGTGACGATGATGCTCACGCGCTCCCCTCTCAGACCGCTACCGGCTCAGGACTTGCGGGCAAGCCGGCGGACTCGCGCAGTTGTGCCGCCTTGTCAGTGCGCTCCCACGTGAAATCGGGATCGTTGCGTCCGAAGTGGCCGTAGGCGGCGGTCTTAGCGTAGATCGGCCGGTGCAGCCCCAGGTAGCTGCGGAACGCCGCCGGGCGCAGATCGAAGTGCTCCCCCACCAGCTTCTCGATGGTCCGGCGTGGCACCTGCTCCGTACCGAAGGTCTCCACCAGCAACGACAGCGGCCGCGCGACGCCGATCGCGTACGCGACCTGCACCTCGGCGCGGTCGGCCAGGCCGGCGGCCACGATGTTCTTGGCCACGTAGCGGGCCGCGTACGCGGCGGAACGGTCCACCTTGGACGGGTCCTTGCCGGAAAAAGCGCCGCCACCGTGGCGGGCGAAGCCACCGTAAGTGTCCACGATGATCTTCCGGCCGGTCAGCCCGGCATCGCCGACCGGGCCGCCGATGACGAACCGGCCGGTGGGGTTGATGAACAGGTTGCGCGCCAGCTCAGCCTCGTCGAAGAAGTCATGAGGCAACACAGCCAGCACGACCTGTTCCCACAGATCCGCCCGGATCTGCTCGGACGTCACGTCCTCGGCGTGCTGGGTGGAAATCAGCACCTTCTCCACCCCGATCGGCACGCCATCCCGGTACCGGACGGTGACCTGCGTCTTGCCGTCGGGCCGCAGGTAGGGCAGCGTGCCCTCCTTGCGCACCGTCGACAGCCGCTTGGACAGCCGGTGGGCCAGCGCGATCGGCATCGGCATGAGTTCGGGAGTCTCGTTGGTGGCGTACCCGAACATCATTCCCTGATCACCGGCACCGGCGCTGTCCAGCTCATCTTCGGACAGCTGCCCGCGCCGCTCGGCGGCCATGTCCACACCCTGGGCGATGTCCGGCGACTGCTTGTCCAGCGCGGTCATGACCGCGCAGCAGTGCCCGTCGAAACCGAAGTTGCCATTGTCATAGCCGATGCCGCAGATGGTGTCCCGAACGATCTGGGTGTAGTCCAGCACGCCCGGCGTGGTGATCTCACCGGCCAGCACGACCAGCCCGGTGGTGATCAGCGTTTCGCATGCCACCCGTGAGTTCGGGTCCATCTTCAGCGCCGCGTCCAGCACCGCGTCGGAGATCTGGTCGGCCATCTTGTCCGGGTGGCCCTCGGTCACCGATTCCGACGTGAAGAGAAACTCGACGGACTCCAGCTGGGTCATGCGATCACGCTCCTTGCTCGACGGTCGGTGCAGGGACCAGTTCCGGAGTGGGGTCCGGCTGGGTTGGCCCAGATTTAGCCGGGAGGGTTCGGCGGACCGCGATAGTTCCTTCTACCATCGCTACCAGCTTGGCCCTGGCCACGTCGGCGGGCAGGTGACGCAGCCCACAATCTGGATTGATAATCAGCTTTTCGGGCGGAAACGTTGCCAATGCTTTGCGGATGCGCGCCGCGATGAGGTCTGCGGATTCGATCTGCTCGGTCTTGACGTCCACCACCCCTAACCCGAGAGCACGGTCCCAACCCAGCTGCTGGATGACGTGCAGGTCCTCGTATCCCTTGCGGCCGAACTCCAGGACCAGCTGGTCGACGTTGGCATCGAGCACTGCCGGAAACAGGAAATCGTAATGGCCTTCCCACGACGGTCGGGCATAGCGGTTGCCGTAGCAGACGTGCAGCCCCCAGGTGGCGTCGACGCCGTGGGTCACGATGTTGATCGCCTCGACCGCCACGCCGACGTCCTCGGGGTAGCCGGCCAGAAACGGCTCGTCAATCTGTAACAGCTCGGCACCCTCTTGTGCCAGCGCCCGGGCCTCGGCGTTGAGCACCTGCGCCAGCGCGCGCACCAGGTCGGCCGATTTGGCATACGCCTTGTTCTGGACCCGGCGAGCCAGCGAAAAGGGTCCGGTGAAGCTGAATTTGATCGGACGGTCGGTGTGCGCCCGGGTGAAGCGGTAGTCCTCGGCGAGGCCCAGCGGCGGAGGCGGGTCGGTCGGCAGCGGCTCAGCCACGACCGGGGAGTCGTAGTAGTCATAGTAGAAAGATTTGACGGTGACCGGGATGTGCACTCCGGTGATCCGGGCCAGCAGGTAATCGATGTCGTTGTCGCGCCGCAACTCCCCGTCGGAGACGATGTCGATGCCCGCTTTCTCCTGGTCCTTGAGCGCTGCCTTGACGGCCATGTCGTGGATTTCCCCGAGATGGCTGCGGGAAATCCGGTTGCGGTAATAGTCGGTTTTGAGCCGTTCAAGCCACTCCGGAACCGAGTACGACCCCACCACCGTGGTGGGTAACACAGGCAGCATGTCAGCCCCTACTGTGTCAGTCTCGAACCTGGGCAGTCATAGTGACGATGTTCGTACCGGTCCGGTGCGCGAAGCGCTGGAAATCCACATCGAAACCTCTGCGGCGCCCGATATGTGCCAGCAGCGGACCGTTGAGCCAGTTCACCACGGAGCCGTCGTATTTCCCGGGGCCACGGAACCCGGTGCGGTAAGCATGCACATCGGTGACGAAAAGGTCGTAGCAGATCAGCCGGCCGTAGGGGTGCAGCAGCGGGACGGTGTCCACGAAGCTGGCTACCGCGCCATTGTTCACATGCATCCGGATAGCCGCGCCGGACTCCAGCAACGGCCGTAGGTTCTCCCCGCTCACCGTCGGCGCGATCTGGTAGAGGTCCAAACCTGCCAATGGCAGGTACCGCTCTTCCAAGCGCAACGCCGCCCAGCAGCGCCGCCAGAACTCCACCGCCACCTCGACTGAGGGGAAATGCGCCGGCATTGCTTCGGCCAGCAACGACGGCTGTAGCCGCAGCAGCTTGCCGATCAATTCCGGTACTTGATCCGGTAAGGCTGAGATGAACTGCGCGATATCGGCTGCGGCGTCGACGGACAGGTACGCCCGGCTCTGCACGGTATACGTGCGACCGCCAATCTGCGCCACCTCGTCGGAGGGCAAGTTGTCATAGACGTTGGAGATGTAGATGAGGAAGATTTTATAGCCCAGAAAACCCAGCGCGGTGCGTGGTTGGGTGGCGTCCAGCACGAAGGAGCTGACGTGTTGCGCGTGGTCGGCGACCGCTGCCCGGGCGAGTTCCAGTACGTGCGGGGAGTAATCGCACATCAGGTAGTGCAACCGCCGGTAATACTCTTTGCCGTGGACCCGATCGAGCGCGGTGAACTCGTCGAGCCAGGTTTTCGCCTGAGCTCCGTTACCGGGGCCCAGCTCCACCACGTACAACTCGTCGGGCAGCGCATTTCGGTCGGCGAGGGAATCCCACAGCGCGAAGAGGTTGGCGATGATCTCGCGTACCGCGTCTCGGTTGCGGGCGTCGCTGGACCCACCAGGCAGGGTTTTCTCATACTGCTGGCCAGTGACCTGCTCCCATAAATCCAGGGCCTTCCAGTACAACGCGTTGAATTCCCAGATCAAGCTCTTGCTGGTGGCCAGCCACGGTTCGAGGTAGATCCGGGACGGGTTGGTGCCGGCAGCGTGGGCCCGGATGAGATCGCCGGTGAGCTGCCTGAGTGGCACGTCACCGCAGCGCCGGACGTCAACCGCGATCTCCATCTCGTCGGAGGTCATGACGGCCGACAACGCCACCGGCAGCACCTGCGATTCGTGACCCGAACAGGGCACTGCGGCCAGGATCGGCCGGACGTCGACGATGTCGCGGAAGTTGTTGCGGTACTGGACCCAGTCACACACCACCCGAACTCTGGACAGGTCCACCGAGTCCTCGGCGAGCGCATCCAGCACCGGACCCAGCGAGGCGGTCGCGTCCACGGGCTTGGAGCCGCGAAGCTTGCCGGTGGGACGGAAATCAACCAGCACGGCCGCTGCCCTCCATTGTCGCTGCGTGATCCCGGGGCGCGTCCGGCTCAGGAAGCTGCCGGATTCGCCTCACGGACCCGATTCAGCGGGTTGAAGCCGGCCCCGCGCAGGCGGGCGACCGTGGCGCGGAGGTGCTCGATTTCCCGATGGAGCATCTCGACGGCATCCGCATCGGGTACCCGGACAGCGTCCTGGGTGGTGATCAAGGGGCATCCGCAGTGCGGGCAGTTGACCTCGTGCGCCATCTCACCCTCCTGATGCCGCGGCAGCCTCTCC
>Ga0134126_10002289_pt1 | contig 24210 bp, 14 predicted proteins | sample KB31752_FD_96881 | JGI IMG/M metagenome (GOLD analysis project Ga0134126, IMG submission 96881) | Terrestrial soil microbial communities with excess Nitrogen fertilizer from Kellogg Biological Station, Michigan, USA - KB3-175-2 | ecosystem: Environmental > Terrestrial > Soil > Unclassified ... | reverse complement strand
GTTGCGCATGCTTCCCTCCAGGAATGAAATCGTGACAGAAGTTATTCTCTGGAGGGAACATGCGTTTGTCTTGTCTCATCAGCTGCAACTTGGATCTACGGGAATCCCTTGCTGGCGCTGCGGACTGGCAACTTACTTCGCCGAGAACTTATAAATCGTCACCTGCCGATAAGTCTCGCCGGGTTTCAAGACCATCGACGGGAAGTTGGCGTGATTGACCGAATCGGGGAAGTGCTGCGCTTCCAGACAGAAGCCGCCATGTTTCTTGTACACGACACCGCCTCTGCCGGTCTGCTTCCCGTCGAGGAAATTGCCGGTGTAAAACTGCACGCCCGGCTCGGTCGTGAACATTTCCATGATGCGCCCGGTCTTCGGCTCGCGCACAGTCGCCGCCAACGCCAGCTCCTTGCCCGCGCTGTTGAGGACGAAATTGTGATCGTAGCCGCCTGGCTCGCCCTTAAGTTGCTCGATGCGCTCGCCGATGCGCTTGGGCTTGATGAAGTCGAGCGGCGTGTCCTTGACCGGCTTGATTTCGCCGGTCGGAATGAACGTATCATCCGCCGGCGTGTACTTGTCGGCGTTCAGCGTCAACTCGTGATTGAGGATGTCGCCGGATTTCGCGCCGGCCAAGTTGAAATAGCTGTGATTGGTCAGATTCACCGGCGTCGCCTTGTCCGTCTTGGCCGTGTAGTCGAGCCGCAGGGCGTTCTCGTTCGTCAGCGTGTAAACCACCGTGGCCGTGAGATTGCCGGGATAGCCCTCTTCGCCGTCCTTGCTGACGTAAGTGAATTTCATCGCCGCTCCGTCCGCCGTCTTCACCGGCTCGGCTTGCCAAACGACCTTATCGAATCCTTTTAGTCCGCCATGCAGGGTATTGGGCTTGTTGTTGACGGCCAGCTTGTATTCCTTGCCGTCGAGCGTGAACCTGCCCTTGGCGATGCGATTGGCCACCCGGCCAACTGTCGCTCCGAAGTACGGATGGCCCGCGAGATAGCCCTTCAAATCGTCGAAACCCAGGACGACATCGCCCATTTTTCCGTCACGATCCGGTACGTCCAACTCCGTGAGAATGGCTCCATAGGTCATAATCTTGGCCGTCATACCGGAGGTATTGATCAGCGTGTACAATTCCACTTCGACGCCCTCGGGCGTCTTGCCGAATGCTTCCTTCTTCACACTCGCTTTCTCCTTTCCTTGTCGTTTCTTTTTGGCATCCTCCGCGGAGAAGGCCATACACAGCCCCCCCAATAGGACGCCGACCACGCCCAGAAACACGGCCGTTCGTCGCATGGATTCGCTCCTTTCACAAACCCTAATGACCCCAAATCGGTTCTTTTTATCCGAAATACGTGAATGTCTCATTCGTATCGACGACGTGCGCCATGTACCAATCATGTACTTCGGAATGACCAATGCGACCGAGAGCGGGATCGATCACGTTCGTCAAATTGCGCTCCGCGATTGGCTGGGCGGATTGATTGGGGATGCTCGCCGCCGTTTCGCCCCACAAATTGAGCAGGATTTCCAGTCGATAATTGAACAACGCCCCGGCCAACGTCTGTTGGTCGAACACTTCCGCATGGGACACATTGGGCGGCACGATCACTTGCGGATCGTGCGCCAGGAACTGGAAGATCAACACCACCTCGGCGAGCGTATCCGCCAGATCATTGCCCAGTAGCCAGTTGAATTGGAAAGAAAGATTGTTGGCCGGGTGCGGGTCCAACATGGTCATTTGCATGTAGCCGCCGCGCAGAGCCGGATCGGACGTGCCCAGCAGGTCTTGCAGCGTTTCACTGATGACCACGTTGCCGCGACTGTGGCCGATGAAGTTAATGTCCACCACATCGCCGGGATGCTGGGCGGCGAGCTGATCGGCTTGTGTTTGAATCTGCCCAAGCAACTGGCCGGCGGCGATGCCGGTGGCGGAAGGAGAGAACGAAATGCTCAGCCGCACCCAGTTGAAAGCGATGACCGCTTCATAGCCATCCTGCCGCAAGCCGGCGGCCATCTGCGTTTCCCAGGCAGGCGTCGTCGGCCGCAGCAGATTGAACGCCAAACCGTGGACGACCACGCCGAGAACGTGCGTCTCAAACGACGCGGTGTTGTTGGTGGAATTGCTTTCCGCGATGGTGCCGTTCGGGTTGGCGACTACCACAATGAACGGTAAGGCCGTGTTCGGCGTGAGGGCCGTCAGGGGTTGGCCGTTCGTGCCCATCAGCGCTAGTTTAACACCCTGATGTTGCCCCACGCTCAGGTCAGCGCTGTCGGAGCCGGGAATCGACGCGGTGCCGATGAGTTGCGCGCCGCTGACCGACTCGTAGCCGACGGAGCGATAGATATTGAAGTTGACCGTCTGGCCGGCGAGACTCGCATCGGTGATATTGTAATTGACGCTGACGGTTCGCGCGTCGGTCGTGGTAGCGCCGGTCATCTGAATATCGGCCATCGCCGAGGGGACGATACGATCCTCGAGCGGCTCCAGATTAAGGCGAATCCTCGGCGGCGTGCGTTTCATGAAACCTCCCGATCATTGAGGCAACAGAGGCAATTTCGGTAGCCGGGGCGATCTTCCTTCAGACGATATATGAGTTTTGGCCGGAACCTTAGAAGAAAGGATAGGTCAGGATGAGTGCGGAGCAGGAATTGATTGTCAGTGTGTCCGGCATACGCGGCATCGTGGGGCAATCGCTGACGCCTGCGATGACGCTGGCCTTCGCCTCCGCTCTCGGCGCGCATGCCGATGGTGGGCGCATGGTCGTCAGTCGGGATGGCCGGCCTAGCGGCACCATGCTGCGTCACGCCATTCTTGCCGGCCTGACGGCGGCCGGTTGCGAGGTTCACGATATCGGCGTCGCGCCGACGCCGACCGTCGGCCTGGCGGTGCGGCAACTGCAAGCGGCCGGCGGCATTCAGATCACCGCCAGCCACAATCCGGCACCGTGGAACGGACTCAAACTGTTTGGTCCCGATGGCCGCGTTCTCAGCGCCGCCGAGGGACGCAAAGTGCAAACGCTGTTCGAGAGCGGCAGCGCTCGCCGGGTGCCCTGGAATGCGCTGGGCACATTGCATGAGTACAACAAAGCCGAGGAACTGCACGGCGAACGCATTCTTCAATTGGTCGATGGATCGCGCATCCGCGCCGCCGGTCTGCGCGCGTTCCTCGACGCCAACGGCGGCGCTGGTGGGCCACTCGGCCGGCGTTTGCTCAAGGCGTTCGCGGTCGAAACAATTTGTCGCGGTTGCGATGCGGACGGCCGATTTTTGCACGAGCCGGAACCGACTGCCGAGAATCTCCGCGACATTTGCCCTCTCGTGGTCGAGCAGCGCGCCGACATTGGTTTCGCACTCGATCCCGACTCGGATCGCCTAGCGTTGATCGACGAAACGGGCCGCTACATCGGCGAGGAATTGACGCTGGCCCTGGCCGTGCTGTTCCGCCTGCGGCACGAACGCGGCCCGGTGGTCATCAACATGTCCACTTCGCGCGTGACGGAGGACATCGCAGCGCAACAGGGCTGCGTCTGTCATCGCTCGGCAGTCGGTGAAGCGAACGTCGCGGACAAGATGCTTGAAGTTGGCGCACTTCTGGGCGGCGAGGGCAACGGCGGCGTCATTGATCCGCGCGTCGGCCTGGTGCGCGATCCGTTCATCGGCATGGGGCTGATTCTCAATCTCATGGCCGAGACGGGCCGCAAGCTGAGCGAGCTGGTGGCGGAACTGCCGGTGTATCACATCGTCAAGGACAAGTACACGGTGCCGCGCGAACGGCTGCCGGCGTTGTTCGACGCGCTGACGAAACGCTGGCCGGAGGCGGCGGTCAATCGTGTCGATGGTTTGCGTTTGGATTGGGCGAATCGTTGGCTGCACGTTCGTCCGAGCAACACCGAGCCAATTGTGCGCGTCATCGCCGAGGCACCGAAACAAACCGAGGCGACCGAATTGTGTCAGACCGTGGGCGCGCTGCTGAAATGAGCGCCGGTTACAAAAGCCTTGATTGCCAGCCCGCAGCGCCAGCAAGGGAAACAAAATCCCTTGCTGGCGCTGCGGGCTGGCAAGAGTGTGGCAACTTGCGTTCAACGCTGGAAGATCGGCATATAGTTCATCGGCACCGACAGAATGATAACGGCGATGGATGTCTGATAAACAGGCCCGACCTCGAAGCGATCGCGGCCGGACCAGCTGCCGTCGGCGGACTGCTTCGGCAAGAAAGTATCGCAGACGCGATTGTACCATTCCTCCCACTCTTTGCCGCCGACCTGGTGCATGGCGTGCGAGGCATAATATTGGCCATACCAAAAGTGGGAGCGCCCTTGGGGGCCGAAGGCATGCTTTTTCATGTAGGCGACGGCATCGGGAATCTCCGCCGCCTTGTATTCGCCGGTCAACTGCAAGACACAGACGCCGGCAGCCGTGCGCGCGAAGCCGGGTTGCTGGCCAGGCTGATAAGAAAATCCACCGATGCGTTTGTTGTAGCAGCGTTTGATGTAGTCGATGGCGTGGCGCATCGTGTCATCCTTAACGTGCAATCCGCTGTTTTTGGCGGCGCGCAGGGCCATGACTTCCATGATGGTGACGGAAATATCCGCGCCGGTCGGCTTCGGTTCATAGCGCCAGCCACCCTCGCGGTTTTGGCTGCCGACGATGAGATTGACCGCTTTGGTCAACACCGGCTTGATGTCCTTATCGCCGGTCATGCCCCACATTTCGGCCAAGGCCAGCGTGGCCATGGCATGACTATACATATTGCCGCCGCGCGTGCCCACGAGATAGCCATCCGCGCGCGCCGAGGCAAGCAGGAAGCGGCATCCCTTGGCGACCTCCGGGCCATATAGCCCTTGGTTGGGCAAATGGCCCTGCGACAGAAACGCCAACAGCGCGAATGAAGTAATGGCCGTGTTGTGCGGATAGCTGCCGTCGCTCCAGGAGCCATCCGAGTTTTGCTTTCGCGCCAGCCATTCGAGCGCCTTGGCCGTGGCCTTGCGCGCGCGCTCATTCATTTTGACCTCATCGGGATCGGCTTTGTCTTTTTTATCCGCTGCCGATGCGGGCGCGATGGCGAACACGGACGCGACGATGAAGGCCGCGAATGTCAAACGAGATGAACGCATGTGAGAACTCCTGCGGTGATTCCAGTCTCATCGTTGGATTAGGCTAACTTCGCACTCGTGGCGGGAACTTCCGCGAGTTTGAAGGACACATCACCCGTGCCGGGGTAGACCTGCAATTCTTTGACCAACACCTCAGAACCATTATTGTCGAGTACAGCTTTAAGAGAGAGTACAGCGATTTTGTCTTCAATTTCATCGAGAAAACTAAACATCTGACCGTTAACAATTTCTTCAAACTCTTCAAACAGCGCCCGTACGCGGGGAGGTGTCTGCGTGAGATCGATGGCACCCTCATAATGGCCACCCTGTTCCGTGACATGAGCCACCGCCACCACTGTTCGATCCTGGTCGATAAAGCTGACAGTTTGTTCGTTCATACCACGTTTCGCTATGGTTAGGATCGAGCATTGGCAGCCTCGCACGCATCGAGTTCGAGAAACAATTCCTCCGCTGCCATGATTAGCGCTTCATCAGGGAGTTCCGTCGGCGCTATCACCAAGGTCCGTCGCAAGACTGCCGCCCATCACGCTCCACCCTCGAACTCGGCAAGAACATCCGCAAACCAGTCGAGAAACTCGACCGGTTCGCCTGACGGGTCCATCTCGGGTATTCCACAGCAGACCCCACACCACACTGAGCCCCGCAGATCACCGGCCGTAACGAGGAACAGCGCATCGCCACTCGGGTACTGCCCAAACACCAGACACCCTAGAGGTTGATCGAACTCCTTCCAAAATGCCTCCAATTCGGGAAACAGCACGCCATCCGCTGGCCGGCCCTCGGTCTTCAGTTGTCGGAACCGCTGCCGCAAGCGGTCGGCCGTCACCGGGAACGGCTTTGCCGCACTAACCCCGCCCCGCACTTCGGTGAGGGGCTTGACGATGAAGTCGCAATACGACCCCGGCATCATCCCGCCATTGCTGACCTCATGGAGGAACACTCGGTATCCTTCGGGCAACGCTAATCCGTGCAATGCTTCCCACGCCAGCAGGTCCGACTCGACGAGGCGGGGGCGGGTTCTGTAGGCCCACTCCTGGCCTCGTGAGGCGTCGAGCAGGGCGCGAATTCGGCTCAACACTATGTCATCTCGTTCGCTACGCACGTTTTACCCCCGCCGTCTTGCCCTGTGCCGGCGAACCTCCCGTTAGTCGCGTTGCGCGCCGCCTCGGAAGTGTTCCTCTTTGCCGTAGTGCGGTTGTTGGATAGCCATGATTCTTCTCCGCGATCATGAGCCGCCCGTGGGCGGTGCGGCAGACTCCAGCGCCTCCACCTGCATAACGTGTAGCAACGAAACCGTCACCAGACGATCGAACACAGGCTCGGGATCGCCCGGATGCGGCAAGCCGATGGCTACCACACTGCGACCCACCATCGCCAATTCCGGGTGGCGGACCTCATAGGTTCGCCCGTCGGTTAAGGTCAGACGGAACGGCTGGAATGGTTGTCGCGTTACGTACTCGCGAATGTCTTCGGTTCGCATGGCAGTCCTCCGAGATTGTGCGTCCAAAGCCATTTTACCTCGGCCGGTCGCTCCGCGACAAACCCCGGCTCGCTCGGATGACGAACCGGGTCCAACGCGAGACGCCTCACGGTTTCGGTTTCGCCGGCGTCATGGCCGGTTTGCCGCGCGCGATGTTGATGTAATACTGTTGAATCAACGCCGCATACTCCGGCGGCAATTTGTCGCTGAGCGCTTGCTTGATTAACTCGCGCTGACGCGGCGGCAGGTGGATGAAGAGGCCGTCGCCGCGCAGGTCGCCGAGTTGCGAGGGACCGTTATTCGCCTGGCCGTTGGCGATGCGATCGCCGTTGCCGCGACCCTCATTTTTCTCCTTGCCCTTACCCTTCCCCTTGCCTTGTCCTTGTCCTTCGCCCGGCTTTTGCCCCTGGCCTTCACCCTTTCCTTTTCCCTGCCCTTCTTTGCCCTTTCCCTGGCCTTCTTTGCCCTGGCCCTGGCCTTCTTCGCCTTTGCCCTCGCCCTCTCCTGGTTTCTGGCCTTCGCCCTCGCCTTTCTCGCCGGCCTGCGCCGTCGCGGAGTTTAGCGTATCCAGTGCCTTCTTGAGTTGCGCCGCGGCTTGCTCCTGCGACTGATTGGCGGGCTTGGCCTCGCCCTGCTGGAGTTTCTCTCCGGCTTTCGCCAGTTGTTCGCCGGCCTTCTGCAACTGCGGTTTCACGACGCCCGGCGCTTGTGCCTGCGCCTGCGCCAGCGCCGCCATTGCCGCTTGGTTAGCGGCCTGCGATTTGGCCAGCGCCTTCGTTGCTTCCATGAGCGCCTTCTGTGCCTGCGCCAGTTCCCCGGCGTTCTTGGCCTCGGCCGGCATCGGCGCACCATTCGGCGTTGCTTCACCCTGCTCGCCCTTCTTCTGCGCCGCGTCTTGCAACTGAGCCAACGCCTTTTTCTGTTGGGCCAGCGCTTCCTTCAGATCGCCCTTCTTGAGTGCCTCGGCCGCATCGCGGGCCGGCTCCTTGGCGGCCGGTGCGTCCACCTTCTCGGCTTGCTTGGCGACTTCCTTTTGCAACTTCGCCAAATCTGGGTTCGCCTCTTGCGGCTTCTTGCCAAGTTGCTCGGTCGCCTTCTCGGAATCCTTGGCGGCTTGCTCGGTCTGTTCGAGCGCCTTGGCGATTTGCTGCGCCGCGTTCATCGGATCGACTTCCGGCTGCATGGCCGCTTGCTCGGCCGCTTCCATGCCCTTCTTCTCATCGAGTGCCTTGGCCACCGCCTTTTGCGCATCCTTCAACTTCTCGACCGCTTTCTCCGCATTCTTGGCGGCCGGCGGCAGCTGCTTCTTATCGAGATCGTTCTTGGCGGCATCCATTTTCTTGGCTCCCTCATCGACGTGCTTCGCCGCGTCGGGAACCGACTTTTCGAGTTCCTTGCCCAACTCTTTCGCTTGCGGCGTCAGTTCGCCCTGCTTCTTCGCCAGGTCTTTCGCGTCGGCCGCATCCGGCTTCTTCGCCTTGTCGTGCGTCTCTTCGGCGACCTTGTTTTCCTGCTTAATCATCTCCTCCAGCTTGCGGTCGGCCTCCTCCAACTTGGCAATGTCATCGCGGCGCTTCTCAATCTCGGCCACCTGCTCGGTCAGCGCCTTCTTCGCCTCTTCGAGTTTGTCGAGTGCCTTATCCTGCTTCTTCACTGTTTCCGGAGCCTGTTTATCCTTCAAAGTCTTCGTCGCTTCCTCCATCGCCTTGGTCGCGTTGTCGAGGGCTTTTTTCGTCTCCGTCTTGGCGGCGGTCGGCTGCTGCTGAATCTCTTCGGTGCGTTTGGCCAGATCTTCCTGCTTGGGAGCCATGAAGGGCAATCGTTGCGTCTGCGCGGTCTTCTCGGCTTCATCCGTCTTATCGCGGACGTCCTTCTGTTCCTTGATAATCTGCTCGACCTTGGCCAGCGTATCCTTGAGATTCGCCAGCGGATCGGCCTGCGCCGTCTCCGTCTCCGTGATGAGACGATCGAGTTCCGTCTTCACCTCGCGCAACCGAGCGGCGGCCGTCTCTTGCGGCTTGGTGGCTTCGGTGATCGGCGGCCGGCGCGTCGCCTGATCGCGCAGCGCATTCTGCGCCTCGCGCATGGTCTTCTCAATGGGATTGAGCTTGTCGGCGAGTTCCTTCACATGCGGTTGCAACAGCGCGCGGAGGCCGCGCGTATCAAATTCCAGCGCCGCTTCTCGGCTGCTCAGACCGCGCGCCCATTGCAGATTCAATTCCGGCATGTCCTCCGGCCTGACATCCGGCTTCTCCTTCTCCGGCGGCGTCAGCGTGCTTTGCCGCACGATGTCTTGATCTTCAATGGCGCGTTCGACTTTTTGCCGTGCCTCGCGCAGGGCTTCCAGTTTTTTCGTTGAGCCGCGCAGCACGCGAGCCAATTCCTGAATATCGCCTGCTGCCTGCCATTGCAGGTCGGCCGCGTTCCGCCAACGTGCGTGACGCTCCGCCGGCGCGCCAACGGTACGCAAATGACGGCTGGCCGTCACGAGGTTATCGAGCAGTTGCGCCGACTTCGCCGCGCCTTCCATCTTCCGTAACGATTCTTGCTGTTCGGGCGGCAACAGCTTTCGCAGTCCGGCCATTTGATCGAGCAGGATACTCAGGTCGCGATGAATGAAACTCTGTTCGCCGGCCAGATGGTCGGCTCGCTGCCGCGATTCCCGGTCCCTTTGCGGACTGGGCCGATTCTTGTCTTCCCAGGCCAGCTGAACATTCTGAAGATGCTGATCCAACTCATCGCGCGCCATCTTGTCCAACCGTTCGGCCGCTTGATCGAGACTTTTGACCGCGTCGAAGCGGGCGAGCAGTCCCTTCAGACCGAGGACAATCTGTTCGTGGCGATCCTGTGCTTCCTTCAGTCCTTGCGAGCGTGCCTCGCCCTTGGCCTTGCCGGCTTTCTCCAGGGCAGCGATGAGGCGCGTCATCTGTTCGCGGCTCAGGCCGTTCAGCGTGCTGGCCACCTGATCGATCAATTGTTTCTCCGCCAACTTATCGAGGCGGTTGTATTGCAGCACGCGAATCATCGTCTCCATGCGCCGCACCAGGCGATCGGTCTCCGCCTGAATTTGCTTCTGCCGCTCCTCCTGCGTCGTCAGGTCGGGCACTGCCTCCGCCGCGCGCAGCGCGGGGCCGAACAGCGACAAACCCAGAAGTGCCAGCAAAACTCCGCTCACCATGCCGATCGTTGTGCGAAACATGGAAACGTCCTCAAAGGAAGTTCGTAACCTCAATGCTATCGCGCCCCATCTGTCCGTTCAAAACCAGCCCGAAGCGCAAGCGACGGGCCGAAGAACCCGTCGCTTGCGCTTCGGGCTGGTTTTGAAATTGATTCTTATCGCTTTTTCTCCGGCGGCTTGATCCGATATTCGACCCCTGACAAGGTGCTGCCCGTGGCTGGATCGAGTAGCTGCAAATACAACACCCAAGGCCCAGAGTAATTGTCGATCTTGACCAGCAGTTCGTTCCAACCCGCCTTCAGACGAATCGGCGTTCGCTCGCTGTTGGGGGCCGCCGGGCGATACCCCCCCTTGTCGTGAACGATCTTGCGATTGAGCCAAACCTTGATGCCGTCATCGCTGCCGGTGGCCAGGATCGCCAGCCGTTCCTTGTCGCTCTTGATCCAGCAGACGGTATAAGCGACCGCCCCACCAGCGTCCTCGCTGCGTAGCGAGCAGGCATCCAACAAGTCGATGCGGTCCTGTTTGCTGTGATATTCTTTCCAGCGTATCTTGCCCTTTCGGCCATCATACTCACGCTTGAGATCCACGGCGTCCTTCTCCGGTGGAAACTCCTTGGCGTGATTTTTCTCGGGCTTGTCCACGAAGGGACCGAGCATCAGCCAATCCTTGACGAAGGCAGCTTCCGGTTTCAGCGGCGGCGTGGTGCGAACTTGCAGCGGCTGGCCGCGCAGCGGTTTGCCGGATGGGTCCAGAAAATCGAGATAGAACGCCCAGGTGCCGAAGCGATTATCCACCTTGACGAGAACTTCCTGCCAACCCTCTTCGAGCATGACCGGCGTCTTGTCGTCGCTCGGAATGGCCTCGCGGTGAACGGCCTTATCGAGAACGAGTTTGCGGTTGATCCAAACCTTGATGCCGTCGTCGCTGCCGGTGACGAGAGTGGGCCGCATGCGCCAGCCGGGTTTCACCCAGCAAACGGCATAGGCAACGCCGGCCTCGCCGTGATCGAAGACCTTTTGAAGATCGATTTTGTCCGTTGAACTATTGTGCGACTGCCAGCGCATCTTTCCCTTGAGTCCGTCGTATTCCTTGCCGAGATCGAGGGTGTCCGTTTCGGGCGGATAGGCTTTCGCATGGCCGGTGTCCTTGTCATTGGGAAACGGGCCGATGAGTTGCCAGCTACGTCCCAGGATTGCATCCCCCTCGCCCCCGGCAACAGGGCGTTCTCGCGGCGGCGGCGGTTGCGGGATGACGTGCGGCCTTTCCTCCGGCAGCAGCGAGACGGTGCCGGCGATGCCGCGCTGTCTCTCTTCCAGTTGGCGGATGCGTTCTTGTTGATCTTCCTTCTTGTTGAGCCAGGCGAGAAAATCCTTCAGGTTGACGACTTCCTTCTCGCGTACCATCGAACGCCCCGGAACGCCATCGGGATCGGCACGACCAAACACTTCCACATAGAATTGAATGCGATCGCCTTCTTGCAGCTTCAACAAGCCGCCCTTGCCATCGGGAATGCCGGCCGAATCGAAGTCATAGCGCCCCTTGCCTTCCGTGCCGCCTAGCCTATCGGGATCGTCTACCGGCCAGGTAGAAAACTCCTCACTTGCTTTGCGGTTCACGGTCTTTGTCTGTCCATGCGGCGCACCGAGAGGTAATGGCAGGAACTCACGTTCCGGCGGTTCGTTGGCATCGTCCTCGCGGCTGGCCGTACGGGGGATAACGCGATAGCGCAAGCGGGCGCGGCTAAGTCCATAAACAGCGCTGCATTTGTAGTCCAGCCGTACGCGCTGGCCTAAATAAAGAGGAATGCCCTCAATTTCATTCTCTTCTGTCAATTCGCCGCTCGCTTCCTGCGATAGCGTCTCCGGTTGGAGCGCGACTTCCGGCGCTTCGACGGGACCGGTGCGTATACCTCGGCGCGGGCGGTCGCTATTTTCCAGACCAAACTCGTCGCGCACCACGATACGATAGGCCGTCTCCGTTTGCAGCGAATCCTCGCGCGTGACCAATACAAATCCCGCCCACGGCAAACTCACCGGACAGCCGGCACCGACGCCGACAGCCAGCGTCATCAGCAATTCCGGCCGTATCCCTGGTTGAAACGAAAAACTCCCCTCGGCCTTGCGGCCATCCTCGCCGACCGCGAGATCGACCGAACGCCGTACGGTTTCCGCGCGCGTCCCGGTCTTGATCGGTTCGGCGAAGGCATGCGGCGGACCCAGAACTTCAATCGTCGCCTTGGTGATCGGTTTCTGCGTCTCAATGAGAACGCGCGCCGACGAACCCGCCAGACGATAAAGAATGTCGGCACCCTTCTGCGCTTCCTCGAAGGGCTGGCCATTCGGTTTCAGGCCGACATAGCCGGGCAGTTGCACCCAGGCTTGTTGTCGCTGCACGACCGGACGCGGCTCGAAATGCACATCGGCCGGCTGATGCGTCCGGCCATCCTTGAGCCAGGCGCGATAGCTGAAATCCCGCGCACCCGGCGGCATACGGGCAATGTACGTTGCCGCGCCGCGCTCTTCTTGCGACTCAAAGACTAGCTCATGTCGCTCATTTTCGCCGTCCGCCGTATCGATGCGCACTTCGCCACGCAAATGCTCGGCGAACGCACCCGTGACGCGGAAGCGCAAAACGCCCTCCTCGCCAACCGGCCAAACTTGATGGACGTTGGCACTTTCAATGGCCAGCGAGCGCGGAATGGGCTGATCGTCCAGCATCTGCCGGGCGAGCAAGGCACGCACCATATCGGGACACAGAACAAGCAGCAGCGCAATGGCCAATCCCAAGGGGGCGAGCAATTGCGCCGTCCATTTCAGACGCCGCGCATCGGCGATGCGTGCGAAGTCGGTAGCGGCGGCTTGTTCTTCAGCCTGCTGCGTAACGGCGGCGATCATCGCCGGCGACATGCCTTGCGTCTCGGCTCCCAGTCGATTCAGCTGCACGGCCGAGATTAACCGATGCCCCAGCTTCGGCATTTTCTCCTCGATCCACAGCGCCACCTGTGTATCGGGAAGCCGGCGCGCCAGCACACGCACCACATACGCCGCACCAGTCAACCACAGCGCCGCCTGCACACCGAGAAGGGCCGTATGCAACCAACGCGGCGTATCGCGGTACAGGTCCACGACGAAATCGATCGAACAAGCGACGGCCAAAACGAGGCTGAACACGGCGAGACAACGCGCCACGGCCCAGGTCAGCCGCAGCAGGCGCTCGCGCCGGCGCAGTCGGTTCAGTTGTCGCAATAGAGAACGTGGCACCATATTATCAACTCAGGTTCGAGAACTTGCGCACTACCCATTCCGCACTTATCAGACCCACAAACACCAACATACTCAGCGAACTCCACAGCAGAATCTCCTGCCGTTGCACAAACGGCAACGCTCGCGGCTCGACATCCGCCGCTAGGTGATGCAGGTCTTCCTCGCGGTAGAAACGCCCGCCGCTCGTCTGGGCCATCGAGCGCAGGCTTTCCTCGGCCATGCCCGCAATCTCCGTCTCATGGCCCGGCGGTTGCTCCACACGATACGACAGCGACGCCGGCTCCAGCCCTTCCGTCTCGTCCACCTTCAACTCGAAGCGGCCGGGCGTATCGTTGGGCAGCGCGGCGCGATACTCGCCCGGCATGCTCTTGATGCGTTTCAGTTCGATGGACTGCTCGCGTTTTTGTCCCGCGCCAACATCATGATGCACGAGCGTCGCCCGCACGGTCTGCCGGGTCAACGGTTCGTAATCCTTATCGAGCAATCGTGCTTTTACGGTGCCGGGCCGGCCGAGCATGGCCTCGCCGCGTTCCAATTCCAGTTGCACACGCCGCGAATGGCCGAGCAAATGCGGCAAACCAAGCTGCGTCACAATCTGGCCCCAAAAGCGCGAGGTCAACCGATCGCCGGTGCTATCGCGCCAGCGCCAGGTTTCGTCGATGCCGAGAAACAGCACTTCGCCCTTGCCGTAATACTGCGCGGCGACGAGCGGCATCGGCTTCTCGGCCGGCTTCTGTCCCGTCTTCAATTCAGGATGCACCAGCAGCGCCGTCGCTGCCGGCCGCAGTCCGTTCACGGGATAGAACCAGTAAAATCCCCGGCCATCCTTCCACAATTCTTCTTTCCACAGCCGCAGATTATCCTCTTGCCCGTCGGCCAACGCGAGCATACCGCTCTGCTCGCCGTCGTAGGTCAACAGCGGCCGAAACGGTTGCGTGCGCACCTCCGTCTGAATCGGAAACGCTTGCCGCGTGAACTCGACCGGCAACACCTCCGCCAGCGGCGAATCGACATAATCGGCCGGCATGTGCTGCCGTCCCGAAATCACGACCAGGCCGCCGCCTTCTTTGACGAATTTTTGGATCGCTTTAATCCCCGATTTACCCAAGGCCGCCGGTGCCACATCGCCGAGAATCAGCAGATCGTAGGGCTTGGCATCGGGATCGCGCTGCGCCGGATCGGGGAAGTTCTCCGGGAATTTATCGAGGAACATCGAGCCGGATACCGCCGAGGGTTTGCTCTCGGCCAGGCGTGGATCGCCCTCAATGAGGAAGAAACGCGGCAGCACACGGCGATCGCGGTCGAGCAGCGGTTGCAGAAACTTGTATTCGCGGCGCGGCACATTCTCGACATACAGCACCTTGACGCGATTGTTCTTGACCTGCACGCTCCGCTGCCATTGATCGCGCGTCGTCTCATCGCCCTTCATTTCCAGCGTGGCGGTGAAGTCGCGCTTGCCCTCCTTGCCCTTTTCCGGCACGAACGTCACCAAGGTGCGAAGCTCCTCGCCTTCCCGAACTGGAATCTCGCGGCGAATAATCTGACTGCCCAGCGTCATCTTCAGAAGGACGGTTCCTTGCTTGAATCCACGGCAGCGCCAGCGCACGCCGATCTCGATGGGGTCATCCTTCGTATCTGACTTTTCATCGACAAAGATGGTGTTCGGCAGCGAGACATCCTTGATTTGCAGCAGTCCGCCGTTCGACGAGCCGACACCGTAGATGTACAGCGGTACGCCCTTATCGCGGCACGCTTCGGCGGCTTCCGCGAGCGTGAGCTTGCTGGCGTTATCGCGGCCATCGGTCATAACGACAATGCCCGCCGGCAACTCGCCGCCGCTGCGGACCAGCACTTCCCGCAGCGAATCCGCTAACGCTGTGTGCGCCGGCTCACGCGCCGAATCGTCCGGACTGCGCAGCTTGCGGTCGAAGGCGAATTCTTGCAGCGGTCCCTTCGTCGCCAGCGACTCACGAAGTTTCAAGTCCGTATTGGCAAGCACGGCCCGAACCAATTCCTCGCGCGCCGGATTCGCCAATTTATCCGGCGGCAGCGTTGACAATCGCGTGACATCGGTAAGCGGTGTTGTCGCCGGGAGTAAGCCTTGCGCGATGGCCGCGCGCAACCGATCCTCGTCGCCAATGCGACGATCGCGCTGTTTCATGCTCTCGGTATCGTCGATGAGCATCACGACGCCGCGCGGCCGCTCGCCGTGAAACTCCGCGATCAACACCGGACGAATGAGCAACACGAGAACAAGCGCGACAATCGTGATGCGCAAGCCAGCCAGGAGGGAGCGCCGCAACACGCTCAAATGGGCGTTCTCGCGCAGATACAGAAAGACGATACCCGCCGCCGCGATGACGAGCAGCAGCGCTGCCAGCCACACGGGGAATAGTCCGCGCCAACTCACTTCCGCAGAATGAAGCGCGGTGTTCTCGGGAGCATCAATCAGATGGAATCGTTGTAACCAGTGCATGAACGCCCCTCAGAATCTGGTTCCCAAGCCGCTTGCGGCTTCGCGTTTACCACCGCCCCGCTAAGCCGCAAGCGGCTTGGGAATCAGCCTCTCACCATGCGCGCCCGCAGAACCACGCCAGCGCCGTTTCGCCCAAAACCAAAACCAACAGTCCCGCCAGTAACCACATCGTCCATTCGTTCTTCATCCGCTCGGCGCTGCCGAACATGCCGCTCTCGTCGCTCGCCGTCAGATGAAACGGCTTGAAACCAAGCTGTTTATCAATCTCTTCGGCGCTCATCGGCTCCATCTGCTCGCTGTCGCGCACGTCGGGCGTGACGGCGAACGGCACGCCTTCCGGCTCGGCGTCCGCCTTGGGATCATCCTCCGGTTGCGATTTGCGATCCGCGCGAACGATGCGATACAGCCCGGCGTGCGGCGTATCCTCCGCTGTCACCAACGGCCGACCCGCCACGGTTTCGGGATAGCCGAGGCGAATATGCTCGCCATCAGGATGGACGACATCGTAGGCGATGGCGGTGCCGGCCTTCGGTGCCTGCCAGTGCAGCGGTTCGCCGGCGATGCGGTTGTGCGTCTGCGGTTGTCCTTGCAACAGGTAATTGAGCGACACCTGCACGAACGGTACGAACGTCGGCGTGATGAACCAGTCCGTCCAGCGCGGATTATTCACGGAGGTCGTGAAGAGCAGCACCTCGCCTTCGCCTGGCCGCTTGCGGCTGGCGATGGCTACTCCACTATTGCTGTAGCGCAGCAATACCCGCGTCGCATCGAGCGTATTCGCCGTTTCGGGCTGTTTTTCCAGTTCCAACGCACGTCGCACTTCGACACGGTCGATGCCGGCGTAGCCTTCCTCCTCGCGGAACTTGGCGAACGGATGCGCTTCGGCACTCTGGCGATCCAGTGTCCACGGCTTGTCAGCGAGGGCGTCCGCAATGCGTGCGATTTTTCGCGGCAACAGGCGATATTGCTCGTGAAGCAAGCGGTTGTACGATTCGGGATCGACATGATCGCCGGCGAATATCAGCAGACCGTGACCATCGCGCACGAACGAAGCGAGGTTCTTGAGGAACTCCGGCGATAGGTTGCCACCCACGTTCTTGCCATTCGGTTCCAGCCGTGCATTAACGAGAATGCACAAATCCTTATTGGCGAGTTGTCGTGGCGAGGCGCGTTCGGCGGTCGTGATTTGCGCGGGCACGTTGAGGGCGTGTTGCAAGTAATAACTGCCGGCGTTACGCGGCTCGCGTGCATCCGGTGCGCCATCGACGAGCAAGATACCAACCTGATCGTGGACCACAATCACCTGATCGAAACGATTGTCCGCGTCGAGATCGTCAGGCCGGACGCGCGCCGTCAAGATGCGCCGGCCGGAGCGATCGAGCAAGCCGGTGAGCAACACGGCGCGCGTCTCGCCAGGCTCCAGTTTGTCCAGCGGCCGGGTGTCGCGCTCGGCGGATTTACCATCCACTTCCAGGCTGACACTGAGATTGCGCAGCGTGCCGGCGCTGGTATTGCGCACCAACACGGCGAAGTCGGCGCGTTCGCCGGTGCGCAAGCTACTCTGCGGCGTGATGCCGACAATGGCAGCATTGGCCGGGCTGCGGCTGGCGCAGTGGACGAGTTGGACGCGCGCCAGTGCGTGAATGTCCTGGAGCTTGGCGGCGAGCGATGTTGCCTGAGCATCCCAGCCGCGTTTCTGCATATCGCTGAACAGATACAATTCCTTGTTCGGCGATTGGCCACGCTGAAGTACGGCGGCGGCCTCGCTGACGCCGGGCAACAAATCGCTGCCCAGGTCCGTCGCTTCGAGATCGCTAATGATCTGGCGAGCCTGATCGAGATGCGACGGCGTTTGCGGCCCCAGCAGCGTCGCGCGATCGGATGCGGCGATCACCTGAACGGTCGAATGCGCCGGCAGACTGCCGAGGACGGCCAGGGCCGCCGCCTTCGCTCGCCCCAAGCGCGTGATCGAGCCATCGGCGGCCGCGAATTGCTTCAGCGCCGTCAGGTAGGGATCGCCGCCAGGATTGGGCGGAGCCACGCCATCGCGCGCCGCCATGCTCAATGAGGTATCGAGGATCAACACGGCATCGACCGCATCGCCCTGTTCGCCGCCGCGCGCCGCCATCGTCGAGGGACGCGCCAACGCCAACGCCAGCAGAGCAAGGACCGTGACGCGCAGAGCGAGGAGTAACAATTCCTGAAAGCGCAGCCGCCGGCTGGTTTGCTCGATGCTGGTCAGCAGGAACTTCATCGCCGCCCACGGCACGGTGCGATAGCGACTGCGATAAAAGAAATGCAGCGCAATCGGGATGCCACAAGCCAGCAGACCGCCGAGCATATAAGGTGCGAGGAACGACATACCGCCTCCAAAAATCCGAAATCCGAAATCCGAAATCCGAAAGAAATCTCAATACCAAATCAATAAATTCAAAACCGATTGCTGCTTTGTTTGGGATTTTGAGTTTTTCATTTGAGATTTCTTTCGGATTTCGGATTTCGCATTTCGGATTTTGTTTTACGGTCCTTGTAACCGCCGCGCCAGATACTCCACCAGCGCCGGTGTCAGCGGCCGCGACGTATCCATCAACACATAATCGCAATGGTTCACCTGACAACCCGCTTGCAGCTCTTTCAAGTACGCTTGTACCGCGCGCAGATAAGCGGGCCGAATCAGGTGCGGCCGAGTCAGCAACTGCATACGCTCTTCCATCGCGTCGAACTTCGTCATGCCCTCGAAGGGAAAACCAATCTCGTCCGGATGCAGGACGTGAAAGACCGTCACTTCATGGCCTTGAAATCGCAAGTGCTGCAAGGCGTTCAACAAATTGCCCACGTCATCGAAACAATCGGAAATCAGGAAGACCAAACCGCGCCGCCGGGCTTGTTGAGCAAGATCGTGCAACAGAGGCGCAATGGCCGTCTTCTCGCGCGGTTCGGCACTCTCCAGTTGGTGCAAAATCGTCTGCATGTGTCCGGGCTGGCTGCTGGGCGGCAAACGAAAACGCCACGCCGAATCGAAGATGCCGAGGCTGGCGCTGTCGCGCTGATGGATAATCACATAAGCCAGTGTCGCCGCCAACAATTTGGCGTATTCCAGCTTGTTCGCCGCGCCCTCGCCGTAGAGCATCGATCGGCTGGCATCAAGAAGGATATGGCCGATGAAATTTGTCTCTTGTTCGTACTGCTTGATCGTGTAGCGTTCGGAACGGCCGTAGCTTTTCCAATCGATATGGCGAATGTCGTCGCCGGGCACGTATTCGCGGTGTTGCACGAATTCGACGGAGAAACCGCGATAGGGACTCTTATGGTCGCCGATGCGCAGCCCCTCGACGATGCCGCGGGCCTTTAATCCCAAAGCCTGCGCGCGAGCAACAACATCAGCCGGCAAAGTGCGTGTCATGTTGCGATCTCAATCTCTAACCACAGAGACACAGAGGCACAGAGAAAAAAAATACAAATACAATCTTTTTTCTTTCTGTTTTCTTCTCTGTGCCTCTGTGTCTCTGTGGTTAATACTCTGCGATTTCACGCTGCCTGGTTTTTGGGGATAGCGCGTAACAGGCGTTGGATCACATCATCCGCCGTGATGCCTTCGCTCTGGGCCGTGAAGTTGGGGATGAGACGATGCCGCAAGATCGGCGTCGCCACGGCGGCCACATCGTCGGCCGACACATGATAGTTGCCGTGCAAGACCGCGTGCGCTTTCGCCGCCAGAATCAAGTTCATGCTGGCACGCGGGCCAGCACCCCAGGTCAGCCACTTGTTGACGAAGTCGGTCGCCTCCAGCGTGTTGGGCCGGCTCATGCGGGCGATGCGTTTGGCGTAGCTGAAAATATGGTCGGCCACCGGCACGCGACGGACGACATGTTGCAAACGCACAATGTCATCGCCGTGCAGCACCTTGCTGATCGTGGCCTGCACGTCGGACGTGCCTTGTCGCATAATCTGCTCCTCTTCCGCGTCGCTGGGATATTCGACCTTGATGAGGAACAGGAAGCGATCGAGCTGGGCTTCGGGCAGCGGGTAGGTGCCTTCTTGCTCGATGGGGTTCTGCGTGGCCAGCACGAAGAATGGATTCTTCATGGGGTAGTCCGCGCCGCCGATGGACACCTTGCGTTCCTGCATGGCTTCGAGCAAGGCGGCCTGCGTTTTCGGCGGCGTGCGGTTGATCTCGTCGGCGAGCAGGATATTGGCGAACACGGGGCCGGGTAAAAACTTGAACATACGTTGCTTGCTGACCGGATCGTCCTGAATGACCTCGGTGCCGGTGATGTCGGAGGGCATGAGGTCCGGCGTGAACTGAATGCGCTTGAAACTCAGGTCGAGCGCTTGGGCGAGCGTGCTGACCATGAGGGTCTTGGCCAATCCCGGCACGCCCATCAGCAGGGCATGGCCGCGACAAAAAATGGCCATGAGCAGTTGATCGAGGACGTTCTCCTGACCAACGATGATTTTGCCGATCTCCTGGCGGAGTTGGCGATGGGCGTCTCGTAGCTGCTCGACGGTTTGGACGTCGGCGGCGGAAACGGATTCGGTTGTGTTCATAGCTGGATGCTCGTTCGGGTGGTCGATCACGTTCTCGCACCGGACAGACGATTAGCCGGGTGGAGTGTTAACAGTGGACCGCATTCGGAGGAAAGCCGAGGCGGGCCGAACAAGGCGGGGGGCCTGTGGAGGGAGGACGACATCAGGCCAGCAATTACTGTATCCGCGCTAGAGGTTGGACGCAAGCAAGTAGGCCGCGAATTCCGGATGATGCCTCTACGACTTGCTGAAATCGACATCGCCGCGGCAGTGAGGCGTGAAATGTTCGGCCGCGCTCATCTGCCGATAGGCGTCCTGACCGAGCGGGCCGACTTGCGGCAGGTCGGACAGTGGCAAATTGGCCAGTTCGCGGTATAGCACAATGTCTTCATCGCCGGGCGCCGAATGCCATTCGACATCGGGCAGCGCTTGCACGGCCAGATCGTGAAAGTGGTCGCCGGCTGGACCGCTCGGCGTGGCCAGCACACATAGCTCCGCGCTCACTTTTTCCCCGTTCGGAGAGAGGAAGGAAGAAGAGGACAATTCCGGAGCGGATTCGTCGAAAAAGCTCGAAATCTCATCGGCGGCTTGCTGCGCGTCGGGGTGGTTCTCCAGGAACATCTCCGCCACGTTCAGATCGCCCAGGTGCCCGGCGATGAACTCCTCGGCCGTGTGCAGCATCGCCGATTCGACATTCTTCAGCACGTTGGCGCTGGTCAGACAGACGTTGACCAGCGCCGTGAACTGCTTCTTGAACATCGCTTCCATGCGGGCATCCAGATCGTTCAGCGCCTCCGTACCCAGACGGCCTTCGATGAACTCGATCGCTTCCTTGAGATCCTTGCAGCCGGCCGGGAAGAGGTGCTTGCCAAGCGTCCCGCTCGCCGGTGAAGGTTCGGCAGACTCGGCGGGTTCGTCCAGCATGCGCAGCAGTTCGCCGAGACGGACGCGGCAGAAGTTGATCTCGCGCATCTCGTCGGCGAGATGGCCGCGCAGCGTCAGAAAAACATTGCCGGCCTGACGCAACAGCAAACTCTGGTAAAGCGTCTTGGGATAGCCGCGCAACAACTCCACCGTTTCCTTGCCGGCCCGCTGGACCGTCGTGGAACGTCCTTGCGGACGCTGTGGGTTGGCGATCAGCATTTGCAACCGGCTGTACGCCTCGGCGGCGCGCGTGGTCAGCTCGCGCGACAGCGGTTCGTGATGTTGCAGCGCTTGCTCGATCGACGCCACCATTTGTCGAATCACTTCCTCGGCGCCGGCCAGGCGGAACTGCGGTTCCTCGATCAAACGCACCGGCAGCTCGGCCAGCTTTTGGCCCCACGATTGTACGAGCTTGTCGGCGGCCTCGCGGAGCGCGCCGGCCAACCGCGCGGGCGTTTCGGTCAGACCGTCATCTTGCGGTTTGCCCAGCAGTTGCTCGAACTGTTCGAGTACCTCGGCGAGTTCCTCGGGCGGCAGATCCACCTCGACCGCAGTGCCCTTGCGGCCCTTGTGAGGGACGGTGTGACGCTCCAACAAGGGATCGACGAGGGCGCGGAAAGCATCGTCGGGATCTTGGCCGAGCGTCTCCCGGCTCATCTCGCCGAGGCGCTCCATCAACACGCTGGAGCCAAGCTCCTGCTGGGTCCACTGCTCTTGTACCCAGGTGCGCACGGACTCGCGGATGGGCTTGCTGTCCTTGCTCATCCACCGCTGGATCAGACGCTGACACATTCGCCGCGCCACGCTGCGCAGTACGGTTCGGCGCGGCCAGGACAGCGGATACAAACCGAAGGTCTGATAGTACAGGCCGCGCGACTCCCACGGCGCGGCCGCCAATCCGCCGCGACCCAGATCGGCGATGCGACCCAGCGGCGAACACAGATCGCGCGACAGGAACAGGCCGGCCAACTCGACCAACTCGCGCGTGGATACCTCGTCGGTCTCCTCGGGCAACGGCAACATGATACAGCGGCTGAACGGCGGATCGCTGTCCTGGATGGCCGCCTCGCGCTGATGATATTTGGCCATGAACGTCGAACCGGGCCGGGCGAAGTGACTCAGCTCGCGCAGGGCGGCGCAGGCGTTGCCGAGCGTCAGGGTGCGCGTGCGGTTGCGATCGACGCTGGGCAGAAGGAACAAGCCGACCACGTCGGGCTGCGAATAGCCGGCCTGCTTGAGCAGCGCGCGGACGGTGTAGGCCAGATCGACAAACATGCCGCTGCCGGTGCCGCCCGCCAAGCTGGTGATGACGTAAACGCGGACACGATTGGTCCGCAATCCAAGCCCCGTCTGGCGGAGGGCTGACGCCAGGGCGTCGGGATCGAGGCAGGCATTCAACTCGGTTTGCAGCCGGCGCACGATGAGACGATAATTGTCGCAGAAGGCGAGTCGGCCCAGTGCGCGGACGCCGGTGGTCATCTGCGAGCGCGGAATGCGATAGAGCATGCGCGGATTGAGCCAACTCTCCACATCAGGCCGGCCGTCGCGCGGCTTCAAGTAGTGACTGGGCCGATTCAGCGGGGCCAACACAACGTCGGTTTCCGACAGACGCGCGCCGTGTGCGCCGCGCGTGGCGGCGCGGACCACTTCGGGATCCGTGTCGAGGACCATCAGATGCAGATGCGGCAAGCGATCCATGCCGCCGAAGCGCGTGTGCAGGTGGTGTCGCAGGCGCTGCACAACGGTCATGCCAAGTTGCCCCAAGCCGATAACGAGGGCGGGCAGAAGAACGCCCTCACCGTTGACCTCCGGCGGTGCCTTGCGCGGCTCGCCGATACCGCCCGGCTGAAGGGTGGCGGCTTCCAGACTGCGGATGAACTGCGTGGTGCCCGGATTGGAGTCGGGATGGCGAGTCGGACGGAGCGAGGCCGTCGCGGTGTTGGGATCGCTGAGCGGACCGGCGTCGTCCTTGCGATCCGTGAGACCTCCTGCAGGAGTGGACAAGCCACTCACCTGGGAGGGCGCGATCGCTTCCGATGTACTCTCCGAGCGGGGGGCATCAGCTCCCTGAGTTCCGCTCAGGGTGCTGACGCCCCCCGCTCCGCCGCCGGCCTTGAGACTCTCGACCAGATCGCGGCAGGTCGGAAAGCGATCACCCGGCGTCTTGGACAGCGCGCGAGCGATGGGTTGCTGATCGCCGGGCGGCAGTGGGCTGACGTTGGGCACCGCCTGCAAGTGCTGCAAAATCAGCTGGCGGACGTTGGTGCCGGCGAAAGGTCGTTGGCCCACCAATAGTTCTTGGTAGACGATGGCCAAACTGTATTGATCGCAGAAGCGGCTGACCCAACCGTCGAACGTCTCGGGCGCGGCGTACACCGGCGTGACACCGCCGGTCACCGACGCCTGCATGCCCTCCAGATCCTTAACCAAGCCAAAGTCGGCGACCTTGATATGCTGATGGACCAGAAAGATATTCTGCGGTTTAATGTCCAGATGTTGCAGCTGATATTCGCTGTTCATCAGGTCGAGCGCCTCGGCCGACTCTTCCATGTAGCCGAGCAACTCCTGGCGCGGAATGCCGGGCAGACCGCGCGCGCGACATTCCTTGAAGCGATCCCACAGATTTTTGTCGGCCAACTCCATGACAATCATGAGTTGGCCGTCGATGATGTCGTAGCGTTCCAGCGAGAGGATGTACGGGTGGCGGACGGTTTTGACGCGGCTGAGGGCTTTCAATTCTTGTTCGGCGCGATGACCGTCATCGCCGGCAGCGCCGAGATCGCCGAAAACGAACTTGATCGCTTTGAGCAGACCGCCGGGCGCTTCGCACTTCCAGACATCGCCGAAGCCGCCGCCGCCGATGCGCTCAATGAGCCGGTATCCGGGAATCGGTTCGGCCTGATTTTCGATCCGGACCGCCATGAATCCATCTCGCCGCTGGCCCAGGGGACGGACGAACAGCGCATGCGCTGCCGTCGAGCCGATAGTCTGTGTGAAACCATAGCACGCAAAATCCGAAATCCGAAATCCGAAATCCGAAAGAAACCTCAAATCCAAATACCAAAATCAAAAACAAAGCAGCGAGATGTTTTGCGTTTGAGTATTCTGTTTTGAGATTTCTTTCGGATTTCGGATTTCGGATTTCGGATTTCGGATTTCGGATTTCGGATTTCGGATTTCGGATTTCGGATTTCGGATTTCGGATTTCGGATTTCGGATTTCGGATTTCGGATTTCGGATTTCCCGCG
>Ga0134126_10002288_pt1 | contig 24221 bp, 17 predicted proteins | sample KB31752_FD_96881 | JGI IMG/M metagenome (GOLD analysis project Ga0134126, IMG submission 96881) | Terrestrial soil microbial communities with excess Nitrogen fertilizer from Kellogg Biological Station, Michigan, USA - KB3-175-2 | ecosystem: Environmental > Terrestrial > Soil > Unclassified ... | reverse complement strand
CGCGGCAATGATGGACAGGGCATCAGCGACGCCCTCGGCAACCTGATCCCAGCGATATCGCAGATTGCAGCAATTCAGGCGGAAGTAGGTGCGACATCGAATCGCCTGAACACGAGCGCGGCACAGCTTGATGAAACCAAAGGCTTCTTTGAACAAACACTCTCGGAAAATGAGGACGTCGATTTGGCGAAAGCCATCTCAGACTTGACTCTCCAACAGTATGCGATCGAAGCGGCAAGTAGAACATTGACCAAGGTATTTGATAACTCGCTGCTGAATTATTTATAGGAGTTTCGCCTATCGCCCTTCGGGTCGTTCCGACCGATGGTGCTGACCCCTATTGTGACTTAAGATTCCTCCTGAGTCAGCCGAAAAGGGTTGAGACCTATGCCTTGCCAAGGAAGGCCGGTATGTTAGTGCTCAGCCGTCGATGTGGAGAAAGTGTCATGATTGGTCCGGACATCCGTGTAGTTGTGCTTGGGGTGAAAAGCGGCCAAGTCCGCCTGGGAATCGAAGCGCCGGCGGCTGTTGCGGTTCATCGGGAAGAAGTCTACGTGAGGATTCAAGAGGAGAACCGGTTAGCCGCAAAGACTCAGGTGGTACCCATCGATGCATTGCGCCGCTTGATCCCTGCAAAAACCAGGATTGCTTCGTGAGGACACGATCGTGAAGTGCACATCGATTCGTTTTGGATCATTCGAAGTCCGCGACGAAAGCATCTTGACGTTCCCTTCAGGACTGCTTGGTTTCCCGGAGCAGCAACGATATGTCATTCTGGATCATGACACCGAGGCTCCCTTCAAGTGGCTTCAATCCATTGAAGAACCGGCGCTGGCATTTGTGATCATGGATCCAGCTCTGTTTAATCCGGGCTATCAGATCAACATTCCCGCCGATGCCTTGGGTGAAATCGGGGCGAAGGAGGGAGAAGATCTGGCTCTGGTTGTGGTCTTGACCATTCCCTCGGATGATCCTGGTCGCATTACCGCAAATTTACGAGGGCCGCTGGTCATCAGCCACAAGACCAAACTCGGAAAGCAGTTGGTGCTCTCGGAAGATTTTCCCACCCGACACCCCTTATTTCCCGTCTCTGGACCTTCATCATCCGAGATGACGCAAGCCTCCCACCCTGTAGAATGTCGGGTCTAGCCAGCAAGTTGATTTGGATGAATGGGCAGTGATGCCGAACCATCTGCACGGAATCATGATTCTTACAGGGCATGGTAGGGGCGGTTCGCGAACCGCCTTTACAATGTAAACTCATTGGGCGATTGATCGGGGCATTCAAAACCGTCTCCACCAAACGTCTCAATATGGTGCGCAACACCCCTAGCGTTCAGATTTGGCAACGCAACTACTACAGGCATATCATCCGGTGAGGAGTTTCTGACCCGCATTCCGTCGATACATCGTCGACAATCCAGCCCGTTGGGAGGAAGATTGCGAGAACCCACGGGCGATCAGACTCGAACCCGAGGTCCTTCCCTAACTTAGGCGGCTGCCTGGGTGAAGGGCTGATATCCCTGCCGGTAGGATTCCAATACACGGACGAGTCGGGCGACTTCGAGTTCGAGTTGCGCGTAGACGGGAGGGGCGTTGTGCAGCGCGTTGAGTCGTCCCACTGCTTCCAGACGACCGGCGGTGAGTGCCACTTCGGAGGCGCAAAGATTTCCGGCGGTGCCTTTGAAAGTGTGTGCCATTCGCTCGACGGCGATCGAGTCGGCCTCGGCCAGAGCCGTTCTGATGCCGGCGAGCATGGTGTGGTGCCGATCGAGAAACAGGCGGACGAGTTGAGCGAACAACTCACTGTCGCCGCCGATATTCTGGTACATTTTTGCCGGGTCAAAGATCCCGCGGGTTGGGTCGGCCGTCGTGGGAATTGGTTGCTGTTTCCCGGGGACCACCACCTCGGGCGGCGCAGATACCCAACGTGCCAAGGCGTTCCTTAGTTCCTCTAGTTTAATCGGTTTGGCCAGATAATCGTCCATTCCGGCCGCCAAGCAGCGTTCGCGATCGCCCTGCATCGCATTAGCGGTGACTGCAATAATCGGTATGTGCGGAGTCGAGTGGGGAGCCCTGTCTGAGCGGCTCGCGCTTCCATCAGGCGAGTCATGTGATGACACCGACGTTTCACGTTCCCGAATGCATCGGGTTGTCTCGAATCCGTCCATGACGGGCATCTGACAATCCATCAGGATGGCCGCATAATCGCCTTTGGTAAGCGCGGTCAGCGCCTCTTTGCCGTTTTCGACGACGTCCGGTTTGTAACCCAGTTTTTCGACCATCCGCACGGCGAGCTTCTGGTTGACGATGTTGTCTTCCACGACCAAAATGCGCAGATGTTGCACATGCTCCGCGACCATATGCCTGGTGACGAGTTGAGGCACGACGGGGCATGTCTGGGCGTCCTTCGGCGTTTCGCCCTCCGGCAAGCCGAGCACGGTTCGTAGACAATCGCGTAATTCATCGTGGCGGACGGGTTTGGGTAGATAGCCCATCACGCCGGCTTGACGGGCTTGTTCCGCATGGCCCCGTTGCAGCATCGAGGTCATCACAACGAGGCGAATTCCTGATCCTGCAGGGTGGCTTTGCAGTTCTCGCGCAAGCTGCAACCCGTCCTTTCCGGGCATGATGACGTCCAAGATCGCCAGATCGTACGGCCTTCCCCTCCGCTTTGCTTTTGCGGCGCGGTGTAAAGCCGATTCGGCATCCTCTGCGAGATCGTCAACCATCCCCCAACCCGATACCAGATGGTGGAGGATCAAACGATTCGATTCGTTATCATCGACGATCAAGACACGCTTTCCGGTGAGATCTCCGGTCGGAAGAATCGCGCGGAGAGAATCCGCCTGTTTCTGGAAGCGCGCGGTACACCAGAAGGTGCTGCCCTGTCCCTCGGTGCTGTGCACTCCAATTCGTCCATCCATCAATTCCACGAGTTGTTTGGAAATTGAAAGGCCAAGGCCGGTTCCGCCGTATTTTCTCGTCGTGGAGCTGTCGGCCTGCACAAACGGACGGAACAGTTTGGACTGGGTATTCGGATTGATTCCAATGCCGCTATCCGTGACTTCGAAACGGATGACGGCAGTGTCGGGTAGGTCTTCTTCGAGATAGGCCTGCAGGATCACCTCACCCTTGTCGGTAAACTTCACCGCATTGCCGACCAGATTGGTGAGGATCTGACGCAGGCGGCCTGGGTCGCCTTTGAGTCCCGTCGGAACCGACGCATGGACAAGTCCGGTCAGTTCCAGCCCTTTCGTCTCCGCCCGTTCTGCGAATTGTGCCAACACTTGTTCCACTATGGTCCTGAGATTGAAGTCGAGGCACTCCAGTTCCAGTTTGCCCGCCTCGATCTTGCTGCATTCAAGCACGTCGTTGATGAGCTGCAGCAGCGCTTCGCCGCATTGCCGAATGGTTTCGGTGTAGGACTGTTGTTCAGACGTCAAGGAGGTTTCCATCAACAGGCTCGTCATACCGATCACGCCGTTCATGGGGGTACGCAGTTCATGACTGATGGTCGCTAGAAATGCCGTCTTGACGCGTGCCGATTCCTTGGCCTCGTCCAGAGCTTGGTCCAAACGACGGTTGCTCCGGCGAAGTTGGTCGGCGGAGAGTTGGAGCGCCTGCTGTGTCTTGTGGACGCTTGTCATGTCGGTGGCATAGCCTCGCACGAGCCCATGAGTGAGAATCGGGCAGAAAGTCCATGAAAAGCTGGCTTCTGGGAGCATAACCGTCTCATCATGAAACACGTGGCCTGTTGCGAGACAGCGCCGCACGATATCCGGAAGGCTAGGCGGGGCGACGTTGGGAAATCCTTCGAGGCTGTACCCGAATCGAGCAAGCAGGGAGATCATCGCTGGATTGGCATACAGCAGGCTCATCTGCCGGTCCAGTTCGATCATCGGCAAAGGGCTTTCCTCAGCGATCGCGGACAACCGATCGCGATCTTGCTCCAACTCCAGTTCGTGGGACAAGTCTCGAATGCTGATAATCAGCACGGTCTTTCCATCAAATGTACCGGGCGCGCAAGTCCATTCCACCGGAACGGGGCGGGTTGCTCCTCGCAAGAGAAGATGTTGCGTCACAGAAGTCGGACGGCGGCTTTTCAGCACTTCGTTGAGTTGCGCTGTCATGATAGTTGTGTCGGACTGGGTGAGCATCGACCACAGGGATGGAAAGGATCGGATCATGGAAGAAGAAACCCGTGGTCCAAGCAACCGATGGCTCTCACGGTTAACGGCCAATATGGCGAAATCATTGTCGAGGATGACGACGGCCAGCGGAAGCCCTTCGAGAAGCTCGAGGCCCGTGGAAGCCGTCAGAAGCGAGGCTGCAAGTCGACGGCGGTTGCGTGTGCGTTTCCGTCCAGACGGCTTCATCATGCGGCTCGTGAGAGGGTTTGATTCAGGTGTATCCCGATGTTGACACGTTCTTTGGTCGAGTCTAAGACGCGCAGCACGGTTCGGACCCTATGGTTGGGAGATGGTATCGCGAGGTCCACCTCGATGGGTGTGGCATAAGAGCCTCCATGCGGGTCGGTCGTGATTTTGACCAGGGGTTTGAGTCGTTGTTGCGGATTGACTCCGACGACGACCGCCTGTTCGCCGGTATTGAGCTGGATGAGGCTCCCGACCGGGTAGACGCCGATGCTCCGAATCATGAGCTCCACGAGAGATTTTTCGAACTGTCCTCGTTCCGCGGCCAAGAAGAGTTGCCGAACGGCGTCGTGCGGAATCATAGCCGGACGCGTCCCGCGCCGACTGACCATGCTGTCATAAACATCGACGATGCCGACGATCTGAGCGAGATACGCGATTGTGTCGCTTCCTAGACCGGTTGGAAACCCGCTTCCATCGGCCCGCTCATGATGTTCCCTGACGATGCGTAGGACATCCTCATGCATACCGGGATGCTCGGAGAGGAGTGCGACGCCTAGCTTGCAATGCTGTTCGAGAAGGGTCTTATCTTGTCCGCTGCATTCTTCCCGCTTACGCACGAGATTGCGCGGGAGGCGGACATACCCAGCGTCATGGAGCAATGCGCCCATGCCGACCTGTTCTTGCGTCGATTGATCCAACCCGCTCTCAATGGCTACTATGAGTGACAAGATGCATGTGTCCAGTGCATGACCCGTCAGGGAGCGGTCGAACTGCTTAATTTTGTGAATGGCGACTTGAGTGGCCATTGCGGTGCGATCGCTGAGAATTTGTTTCAATACGTTCGACACGATGACTTTGGCCGCTTCAGGGGACGGCGGAATTCCCTGTTCCAGGTCGTCGAAGATTCGCTCAACCGCTTCTTGAGCCTGCGTATAGATCATGGTGGCGGAATGATCGTCAGGTTTCGCCGCAGACGCGCGTTCGGTTTTTTGCTCAGGAGGAGCCGGGACGTCCGGGTTGGTCGAGTGTTGGCTCGCAACGTGCTGCGCATTCGTTGAAGGGGCCGGCGGGAGGTCGGACCCTTTGCTGGTATCGATGGTCACCATCTTGATCCTATGCTGCTTCATGAGTTGGATGGTCTCCAGGTCCTTGATCAGCCGTTTATGGGAGAGAAATGGAGTTCGGTACCACGGGACATCCATCTCTATGATGAACATGCCGGGAGTGAGCTGTTCGATCGCGATACGCTTTGTCGTCATAAGTCTTTGGACTCCGGGTCAGAGGGGGCTTCGATCGGACTTGCCGACAGAATAGAGATCCACGGCGTTATCGGCGAAGCCTGCGCCGAACTTGATCATTGTCTGTAATCAGGATGCATTGGAATCAGTTCCGGGCCGAAGTTCTCCATCGTGTCTGTTCACCTCAAGATCTATCTGTGACATTCCGATAGAGTTCATCAGAGTCGGTTCATATCGGCTATATTCTGGAGCGATGGGTATGAGCGAGATTGTCGTGTCTGTTCCACCCGCTGCCTCATTCCTGTCGGTCGGACTTCCTTTGAAAATAGCCCTTGCGCTTGATCAGCAGAAGGTCATGTACGGGTCGACGCTTCTCGGCTGGAAGGATCATGCATGGCTTGTTTGCGAATGGCCGATTCAACTCGGTCATGACCAGCTGATTGCAGGAGGTACTCCTTGCACTGTCAGTTATTTTCATGACGGCAAGCTGGTCGGTTATCGCAGTGACATACGCGATCTGATTACCGCGCCGGTGCCCCTGCTGTTCATCGCCTTTCCAAAGGCGGTGGAAGAAATGCATCTGCGAAAACATCTCCGTGTGCCTGCAAACGAGCCGATCTTGTTGATGCGGGCCGAGCACGACAGGCCCTCCGAATCCGTGCTGCCTGCCGGCGACTATTTCGGTGGTTTATTAAGGGATCTCAGTGAGAGTGGATGCAGTGTGACATTGGTACGAAGACCCGCTTGGCTGCGCCCGGGAACGACGATCCGCATGGAGTTCGAACTTCCCGGCCTGGGACATATCACGAACTTGACGGGGATCGTGAAGAATGTCGACGTGCGGGATGGAAATGAGATGATCGGCATCGAGTTTCGATTCAACAAACTCGAGTACATCGAATATCGCGGGTGGGGCGGATCCGTCCGACAGGCAATCGAGCAGTGTATTTCTCAACGATATCGGGGAAGCGATCTGCTCGGGGCTAGGTAAGAACATCACGGCTCACACATCCTCCGGCAACCGGTCAAGGCTTTCCTCGTGATGTCCGATCTTGATCGGCAGAATTTGCCCGGTCAGCACCCACACCGCGTGGTCAGCAATCATTCTCTCGGGAATGCGCCTCTCTCAGGTTGATCGTGAATGGCACAGATCTTGATGATTTCAGTGGAACACTTCGTCAGAAATCGGCGGCGTAGTCGCGGCACGAGGCGTTCATGGTGAAGCCCAAAATCCTCTTGGTGCAATTGGAATTCGGGACGTGGAACCGAGCAAGAGCCTGGTCCTACCTGGGAAACTTCGCGGTTGAGGACGGCCTCCGTGCCAACGGGTGTGAATACGTGACGATTCCGGCGCTCTGCGACATTCCGGATAGCTCCCCGTTGTCCTGGCTGCATCATGCGAAAGACCTGCTGGCCAGTCAGCGGTTTGATCAAGTGTGGGTATGGCTGGTGCATAATCGCTATTCGGACGCGTTTCTTGGATGGCTTGCCGAACTGGCGCCGGTGCGTGTCGGCCTCATCATGGAGTCGTTGCGGTATAGCGATGAAGACTACCGACGTTGGCCGCACTTGCTAGAGCGGGCTGGGTTTGTCGAACGGCAAGTGAAGTACATGACGCATGTGCTGACTGCAGACGAGCATGATGCCGACGTGCTCAATCGGACAGGTTCGGTTCAGGCTGTATTTTGGCCGTCGGCGGTGCCGTCCCGTTTCATTACCGCAACGATCGAGCGACCATCCCGCCGTGAATCAGCGTTTTACGGGGAACTGTATGGAGAGCGGAAGGCGTGGTTGGCCATGCCTGGCTTGAAGGACTTGCTGGTTCATCCACCGTCCGCAGAAGCGGCCACAGAGTTTCCTCAGCTCTTCAATACATTGCATCAGCAGATGTCTGAACGGCTCCAGTCGGGGTGGCGGCCGAATCTAGACGCCCTCACGGAGTATGTGGGTCTGTGGCGTCGGTTGCGCGAAGCCATTTTTGCCAATTGGCTGGCGAGCCTCAAGCCTTGGAGCGCGATCGTCAATCTCCCCAGCTTATTTCAATCCTATGCAGGACGTGTCGTGGAAGCCATGGCCGCGGGTCGTCCTGTCATCTCATGGAAGATTCCTGATCGGCCTCACACCCTGGACCTGTTTAAGGATGGGCGGGAAATTCTCCTATATCCTCGGGATCGGCCTGCAGTCTTGAAGGAACATGTGGAACGGATCACGAACGATGTTGATTACGCCAAGCACATCGCTACAGCCGCTCGCGCGGAACTGCTCCGATCGCACACGGCCGAGGCTCGTGCACGGCAGTGGTTGGACTGGATTGAGACCGGGCAGCCTCTCGTGGTTCGTCATGCAACAGAGAAGGCAGTTGTTCGGGATACGCGCTCGCCCCAGCTCACTGCCGACCGATCCGGCGACGAGATACGTTTCACGACCACGGTCTTCCTGCTGACGGTAGACGATCCTGCCTTTGCTGCTTGTCTGGAAGCCCTGCACAAACAAGAAGGGTCGTCATTCAAGCTGGACATTATCCGCAACGTTTGCCCGTTCAGTGCAGCGGCGCAAGCGATGATCGATCGCTGTCGCTCACCCTATTTCATTCAAGCCGACGAAGACATGGTTTTGGCGCCGGATGCCGTGGCCTCGATGGAGGCGGTGATGGCCGCCGCGCCTGACGACGTCGGAATGATCTGCTTTCATTTGTTCGACGAGGATCGCGGCATTCCGATTCAAGGCGTGAAGATTTACCGCACGGCGCTCATGAAGTCGCTGACGTTCCAAGACGTCAAGGCCAGCGAGATGAACCTCTTGGAGCAGATGGGCCGTCACGGCATTCAATGGATCCTCCATCCGGACGTCAAAGGGCGGCACGGGACGGTCTATGCACCCGACACGATCTACCGCCGCTACAAGACCATGTATGAGAAGGACATTCGGCAATGGAACGTTCTAACGTCCGACATCCGCCGGAAGGCCGACGCGTTTCGGCGATCCGGCGATCCGCTGCAGCTCTTCGCATTGTTAGGTGCGGCGCACGGTATCATCAACGCCCCGCTGGCAGCCGATCGTGAAAAGGATGCCCGCGCTTATGACTTTGCCGAACTCGATGTGTTTAGGCGGCTGTTTCTGATGGATCCACCCCTGACGCAATCCTATGCCGCCGCACGACAAGTGTCGCCCGTTCACGAGCCAATACCCTTTGAGCAGGTGAAGTGGAAGGGGGAGAGTGATCATAATCCGACGCCCATAATTGCGGACCGAGCCGTGACGCGGGAGAACAGAGCAGCAACCAAGTCCATACTGATTGTGACGCCGCATTTTTGGCCCTCGGTCGGAGGAGTGGAGCATGTCGCAGAAGACCTTGGAGTCGGACTGTTGAACCATGGGTACGATGTCGAAATTGCCACGTATCCACATGCCGAGCGTCACCTAACGACACACAGGGGGCTTGCGATCATTACGCTGTCTCCGCACGATCGACAGGAAGGGGCTATCCATGTCTGTGCGCTGGAAGTGGAACAGCTGATCGGCTCCGGTCGATATGACGCTTGTGTGATGTTGGGCGCACCGATCAATAGTCTGTTCTATGGAGCCATGACCGGTTTGTTGCCGGACAAGACCAGACTGATCTTTCAGCCGACATTGAATAAAGAAATTTGCGAACTGTTGTCGTCCAGCATGGGTCACGCGAAAGACTTGGTGGTTCGACTCACGGCTCGTGCGCATCACGTCGTGGTGTTGTCGGAACATGGCTGCGATGCCTCCTTTTTCGGCCGACATGAGCTCAAGACGATCTATCTGCCCAACGGCGTCCAGGCCCTGCAGTCCAACGGAAAGTTTCGCAAGAACCATGGAATTCCATCCGATGCATTCATCATCCTCCATGTCGCGAATCTCTACCCCGTGAAAAATCACGTGGGGTTGCTTGAAGCGTTTGCTTCTGTGCCGAAAGGCGCAAAACTCGTCTTGGTCGGCCACCCGACCGATAACACCGCGTATGTCGAGCAAGTACGACAGGCGCTGTCAGGCCGGCCGGAGGTGCTCTATATTCCCGGTCTTTCGCCCGAGGGCGTTGCAGCGGCCATGCAGGCGGCGGATGTCCTGGTATTACCCTCGCATGCGGAAGCCTCTCCTTTGTGCATTCTTGAAGCGATGAGCCATCGGTTGCCGTGGATGGCGACACCTGCATGCGATGCCGCGCATGAACAAGCCGGTGGCGTGGTGATTCCCTTAGGCGACTTCCGACGAGCCATAACTCTCCTGATGCAGGAGCCTGCATTGCGCCGAGCACTCGGTGAAACGGGCTATGCGCATTGGGCAGCTTGTCGCCAATGGTCTTCTGTGCTGGCTGGCTGGATCGAACTGATTGAAACGGGACGTCTGATCAGGTCCTATACGATGCCGCCCGACTTGGTTGAACGTACGACCGCGCAACAGCGGGCTTTCTCGAAACACTTGGAGCAAGTCGAACTGGAATTCGGCGGGGTGACAACCGCCGGAAGCGAATCATCGACAAGCGACGTGGCGAGACAACCTAACGGAGGGGCCATGAACTCGGACACGTTTTATGTAAACTTGTTCGTCAATGCTCCTGCTTGGTCGGCGCCGCATCCAAACGCCGATGAGGCGGCACGGTGGAGCAAGATCGCGGCCTTTCTGGAATACATTCTTCGCGAAGTCCAGCAGGAGGGGCCTGATCGGCGGCTGCGCATCCTGGACGTCGGATGCGGGAGAGGCTGGTTGACGAATCTGGCGACCATGTATGGGACCTGTGAAGGGGTCGAGCCGGTCGCCGGCGTCGTCGAGCATGCACGCAAGCTGTTTCCCCATCTTCGATTTGAAGTGGGGACGGCGGAGATCGTATCGGGTCGCGCCGATTTCGAACCCTATGATGTGATTCTGACATCGGAAGTCATCGAGCACGTACCTCATGGCCGGAAAGAAAACTTCCTCGCACAACTATTCAGACTGTTGAAGCCGGACGGGCACGTCGTGCTCACGACCCCGCGCGGTGAAATGTGGGAACAGTGGAAGACCATCGCGCCGCCCAATCAACCGGTGGAAGACTGGGTGACCGAAGAGCAACTGCGGGCTCTATTCACCTCCCAGGGCTTCGTCGAAATGGGATTGGACCGTATTCATGTGGAGGTTCCGGACTTGCGTTATGTGCCGGCGCCCACCCCAGCCGACCTCCGTTCCATGAATCTGTTCCCCATTTATCAAGTGTGGTGCTGTCGCAGATCCGTCGACCAACGTCCCATTCCCTTTACGCGCGCACCGAAAGTGTCCGTCATCGTCCCGACATACAATCGTCCTGATCGTCTCCGGACGGCGCTCGCGAGCCTGACCGCGCAGACATATCAAGACTTCGAGGTCATCGTCGTCAATGATGCGGGTTGTGACGTGGGGTTCATCGTGGCTGCCTGTGCCGATCGGCATCGCATCATGACCATCACCCACGATCGAAACCGTGGATTGGCTGCAGCCCGCAACAGTGGACTCCGTGCGGCGAAGGGTACCTATATCGCCTATCTGGATGACGATGATCGGTATCTCCCGAATCATCTGGAAACGCTTGTCGGCTATTTAGATCGCCGTGAGTGCCGCGTCGCATACACCGACGCCTGGCGAGTGCAGGAACGGCAGACCGATAACGGTTATGTCGAGATTGGCCGCGATGTGCCGTACTCCTATGACTTCAAACCGGCGGATCTGCTGGTGTCTAACTACTTTCCGGTTCTTTGTGTGATGCACGACCGAGCCTGTCTCGATGAGGTGGGCCTATTCGACGAATCTCTCTTTGCCCATGAAGATTGGGATTTTTGGATTCGCATGGCGACTTGCTTTCCGTTCAAACACCTGCCGGTCAGGACGGCCGAGTTCACCTGGCGAACCGATGGAAGTTCCATGACCAGCGGGACGCGTGAGACCTATCGACGTACGACCGAGATTATTTACCGGAAGTACCGGCCGTATGCCGACCTCATCGGCGGTGTGCGTGAAGCGCAGGACAAACGACTCACCGAGATTCGGGCAGTCGGAAGCGCCAAGCATTATGTCTGTTCCATCGTCATGCCGGTTTGGAACCGAGTGGAGCTGACGAGAGATTGTCTGACGGCATTGGCAGGATTGAAAGACCAGCCGGAGTACGAACTGATTGTCGTGGACAATGGGTCCACCGACGGCACGACGGATTTTCTCCGCCAACTGAGCGGTGATGTTCGGGTCATCGTCAATGAGGAGAATCTCGGATTCGCCAAGGCTTGCAATCAAGGAGCCGCAGCTGCCCGAGGGAAATATCTCGTCTTTTTGAACAACGATACAATTCCCCAGCCGGGATGGCTGACGGCGCTGGTGGCGGAAGTAGACAACCACGCGGAGGTGGGGGTGGTCGGCAGCAAGCTCTTATATCCTAACGGCACGGTTCAACATGCCGGCGTCGTTCGGGACTGTGCGCGCCGCTTGCCCTATCATATCTATAAGGGCTTTGCCGCCGGCCATCCGGCCGTGAATCAACGCCGAGAATTCCAAATCGTCACGGCCGCCTGCTTGCTGATCAGGCGAGCCTTGTTTGATGAAGTGGGGGGATTCGACGAAGGGTACGTGAACGGGTTCGAAGATGCGGATCTGTGCCTAAAAGTGCGGGAGCGCGGTTACGTCGTTGTCTATCAACCCCGAAGCGTCGTCGTTCATCTTGAAAGCCAAACTCCCGGAAGGAAACTCCATGATGATGTGAACGCAACTCGTTTCTTGGACCGGTGGAGGACGCAATGGTGGGCGGGCGACGAAGACCTACATTTCCATGTGGACGGTTACAAATTGAAACGAGTGTTCCGTAACGGCCGCGATGGGGGTGACATTCTGATGTTCAGCGACATTAAGGATCGCGCAGCCTGGGCCCACGTCGCCGCCACCCAGGCCGCCGCCTTGAAACAAGACTGGCCAGCTGTTCGACGTGAACTCAGACTGGCGTCGGACTGGCCGGACGATCCTGAGACATTGGCCTGGGCGTCATCTGTTTGCGAACATCTACAGGAACCGAAACTGCGACAAACCTTCCTTTCCCGGTATCTTGCCCTGGAAGAAGCTCCGAAGGAACGACTGTCGCTCATCCGATCCTTATTGGAGCAAAAAGATTTGCAGGGTGCGGACTGCCATCTGCAATCGCTGCTCGCGTCTTCGCCGAATCATACGGAAGGGCTCTTGCTCAACGGCATTCTCTGCATGCAACGGGAACAATATGAGCAAGCCGAGCATGCTTTCGTTTCGGCGATGCGGGAAGGCGCGGATCGCAGGAAATGTCTGATGGGGATGGGAATGTCGTCAATGGGGAGGGCTTACACACAGGGAGCCTGGGAGCGGTTTCTTGAGGTGCTGGCCGAAAACCCCGACGATGCCGAAGCGATCCATTGGCTGCTCCGTGCCGGCACAGCACAAAACCGCTGGCAAGAGTTGGGGGAGCAACTGGGCGCCTATGTCGTGAGAAATCCAGGTGATCTGGCAGTGCGTTTTGCGTTGGCTAGTGTCCTGCTCCGTGCCCAGCAACTGGATGACGCTCAGCGGGAATGCGGCCAACTGCGCATGCTCGCACCGAATTATGACGGTCTGATCGAACTCGGCCAGGCGTTGGCGAGCAAAGAAGCGGTCCTGGCATACGAAGCATCAGATTCGTAGAGTGCATCCATGGCATCACTGATCGTGCAACTGGCGAGGCTTGGGGACCTGCTCCAGACACTTCCGGCCATCACTTCGTTGACGGCCCGGTATGTCGGCGAGCGATTTGATCTGCTCTGCGCCTCAACATTGACCGATATCGTGTCGTTGTTTCCTGGAACAGCAAGAGCCGTTCCATGGGAGGCGGATCAGTGGCAACAGTGGGCGTTAGGTTGGACCAATTCTCCCGATTCAACGATGACGGCAGCGCAAGGCCACGTACATCAACTGGCCGCGCAGACCTACGATACCGTGTACAACCTCAATCAGCATCCCCGTGCCATTTTGGCGGCGCATTTGCTCGGCAGGCGGGTTGTTGGACCAGGTTCCGACGGACCGTTATCTGAGAATCTTCCGCCTTGGGGTGCTTATCTCAGGAAGGTCGCCAGAGACCGGAGTGCGAATCATGTCCACCTTGCCGATGCCTTCTGCGGTTTGTGTGGCGTCATGCCCCCTGGTAGAGTGCCTCGAATTACCCCTCATGCTTCCGATCTTCCAGGAAGTCTAGAGAAAGTCGGCGATCCTCGGTATCACTGGGTGGCTGTAATCATAGGAGCCGGAGACCTTGCCCGCTGCCTGCCCCCTGCGACTTGGGCACGATGGATCACTGCGCTTCTGAACGCCCATAGTGCCATCCGTGTGGTTTTCATCGGAAGCAGTGGTGAGATCGGACGCAGCCGCGCCATTCAAGAGACCCTTTCGCCGTTACTGTGGGGGCGTGTTTGGGATGCAACGGGTCATACGAATCTGCTGCAATTGGCTCTGCTGCTCTCCCGCTGCCATTGGACGATCGGCAGCGATACGGGCTCTCTGCATCTTGCGGCTGCTGTTGGGTGCCGAACGCTCGGTCTATATTTCGCGCGTGCACGTGTTCACGAAACCGGTCCGTACGGAGACCAGCATTGGGTTTGGCAGGCGTCGACATTTGCTCCGGACACCTGGCCGATCGACGAAAGCCTCGATTTCATCGTCGCCCAGACGGGTGCCCCACAATTGACGGAGTGTACCGGCTGGCAGTTATGGGAGGGGCATGTCGATGCGTGGGGAATGAGTTACTCGCGCCCTGGCCAATCGAATATCTCAGTCGACGATCGAATAGACGTCTGGAAACGCTGTATGTCGACGGACGATCGGGAGAATGTCCTGCTATGAGTGTGTTTGAAGATAATCTTCGTAAAATCGTCAAACAATCACCGGAACTCGCGGCGGCGCTGCGTGCTGCACAGGGTGGGCGACTCGAAATTCGACCGACGAAATCGGGACACCCCACAGGTTTCGCGCAAGGCCGCGCCATCCACAGCACCTACGACCCAGTCAAAGAATCGACATCTTGGGCAGCAGCTCAGATCATGTCTTGCCGTGAGGGAGACGTCGTCCTCGTGTTCGGGATCGGTCTGCTCTATCACGTGGAGGCCCTCTGCAAAGTGCTTCCTCCATCAATTCGCCTCGTGGTGGCTGTTCCCGACTTGGTCGAATTGCATGACGCCTGTGCCGTGAGGGCGTGGGGAGATTGGGTCAGACGTGTGACCTGGGTGTGGGGAGTGCCTCATTCCATGGCCAAGCGTATGAGGGAACTCGGATCTTCCGTGAGACTCATGACCTATGTGCCGGCTGCCCGATTACATTCCGATGCATATGCCGCGATCGAGGAGAGTTTGCGACGCTCTATTGCCCATGCTGCTGGCGGTCAGCTTCGAATTGCCGTTGTGGGTCCGATTTATGGAGGCTCTCTTCCGGTCACCAGATCTGTTGTGGCGGCTCTGGAATCACTCGGCCATCACGTCGATTGGATCGACCATAGCGTGCATGCTACCAGTTACCAGGCGCTGGCCCGTTTGAAGGATGCCCGCCACCGACAGGTGATGCAAAACAAGTTCGCCGAATTTCTCAGCCAGTTGACGCTCGTGCGGATCGCGGAACGTCCGCCGGACCTTGTCTTGGCCCTGGCACAAGCGCCGATGACCCTGCAGGTTCTCGAACATGTTCGGAAGAAGCATTTTCTGACCGCCATGTGGTTCGTCGAAAACTACCGCCACCTGACGTACTGGCAACAGATGGCGGCGGGATTCGACTTCTGGTTCGTGATTCAAAAAGGAGGATGCCTGGATGCGTTTCGTTATGCCGGGGCCAAGGAGATCCATTATCTCCCCGTGGCAGCGGACCTCGCAGTACACAAACCGGTGTCGCTCACTTCGGGTGAGATGGAGGAATTCGGAGCCGACGTGTCATTTGTCGGCGCAGGTTATGCAAATCGAAGGGAGATTCTTCCTCAGTTGATCACACCCGAATGGCGATTAAAAGTGTGGGGAAACGAATGGGATGGGGCCACCGCCATCGAACCCGTCTTGCAACGAGGGGGGAGGCGGATAGACACCGAGATCTGCATCAAAGTCTTCAACGCCACAACCGTCAATCTTAACTTGCACTCGTATACCGGCAAAGGACTTGATCCTGAAGCCGATTTCGTCAATCCCCGAACGTTCGAGTTGGCAGCGTGTGGAGCCTTTCAACTCGTCGATCACCGTTCGCTCCTCGGTGAACTGTTTACTCAAGAAGAGATGGCGACATTCCGAACGGTCGAGGAGCTGCAGCAGCGCATCCGCGCAGCGCTCCATGAAGCGGACATTCGAAGGGGGATGGCACGGGCAGCGTCCGATCGTGTAGTACGTGAGCACACGTATCGCCATCGAATGAAGGAACTTCTGACCCAGGTCGGCATGGCTCAGCCCGACCGCGTCGGAACCATCCTAAAGGGGGAGCGTGAAGCGGCGCAGCTCAGCCGGCGATGCGTCGATCATCCAGAACTCGTCCCATTGCTCAAGAATTTTCCCGTCACCCAACGCGTGGAGCTCGAACAGGTGGCCGAGCGCATCCGGCAGCGTGGACCGACGGCGACATTGTCCCGAGAAGAATTGTTGGTTCTAATGCTGGACGAATATCGAGTGCAGACTCGAGATCTTATATGAGCAAGCAGATACTCATCATTAACATAACACGGATGGGCGACCTCGTGCAGATGAATGGACTGCTTGCCAGATTGCAGACGGAATTCCCTGGCGTATCGGTCGATCTCGTCGTAGATATCAAGTTTGCCCCAGTCGTCTCGATGCTGCCCGGCCTTCGGCACATCGTCACGTACGATTTTCACGGTCTGATCGACGACACGCGGGCCATGGTCAAAGACCTCGTCGACGTATACCGAACGATGGCGGATTGGATCAAGCCGCTACTGGAAGTCGGCTATGATCGCATCGTTAATCTGACGTTCGATAGGCGGAGTGCGCTTCTTGCCAGCTATATCGGTGCACCTGATCTGCGCGGCGTCGTCTGCGCGCTGGACGGCACTCCGATCGTCAAGAACCAGTGGATGTCCTACTTTACCGATTGCCATGCCTATCGGCGGTTCAACCGATTTAACCTGATGGATATTTACGCCCTCGGCGGAAGCGGACCGGGGCCGGCGGATCTCTTGCTGCTTTCGATTCCACGAGATGCCATGGAATGGGCCGAATCGTTCCTGCACTCCAATCTCCCCGGTGTGTCGAACACGATTGCCGTACAAGTCGGCGCCAGCGACGTCATGAAGGCATGGCGTCCCGAATACTTCGGGAGGACCATGGCTTTGCTCAGTCGGGAGGCAAACACGGGCTTTCTTTTGATCGGTACGGCGGAAGAGGTCAGCGCCGTGGAGCAGGCGCGAATCGCATATCGTGAGGCAGGCGGCAAGGCCGTCTGGTGTAACGCGGTCGGCCGCACTAATGTGGTGCAACTTACGGCTTTGTTAACCCACGCCCAGCTTCTCCTGACGAATGATACAGGGCCGATGCATCTCGCCGTCGGTGTCCGAACTCCTGTGGTTGATCTGTCCGTCGGACATGTGAACTTTTGGGAGACCGGTCCATATGGACCCGGGCATTGGGTGATCCAGCCGGAACTGCCCTGTGCTCCGTGTGGATTCGACCGAGTCTGTATGCACCATGCCTGTAAGGATCAAGTGGACTGCGAGGATGTCGCTGCCGTGTGTCGGCATGTGATACGAGCAGGGCCGTTACCGGCCCGTATGGGCGGCATCAGAATTTACGAATCCGGGATCGATGCGGATGGGTTAGGCACATTCACGATCAGATCGGGAGCCACCGATCCTCAGACCGAATGGTATGCCCGTTTTTGGAGGCGTTTTTGGTATGAGTCGTTTACGGGCCGGTCTTCGGCGGTCGAGTGGCCAGCAGGGGATCCTCCGGATCGCGGGGATGTCAGTTTGATGCTTCGGGCGTTCGGGCCGGCATTGGCCAAACTAGTATCTTGGTCTGAACAGCTCGACCGTCTCTGTCAGAGGCAACCGCTGCCAGTGACAGAATTAAAAGCCGTCCAAGCAGTATTACTGAAAGAGCAACAAGAGCTTGTGGCGTCGGCGATGATGAGCTCGCCCCTAATTCCCGTTACAATCGCATTTCTTCGAGAGATTCACAATAACGATGCTCAAGACCTTACGCAAATGTCGGCGCGCCAACTGCACGCGCATCATGTGTGGCAAAAGCGGGTAGCAGACGTCGAGCGATGCATTGAAATGCGTCCGGGCATGCCGGCTTCCACTCAACTGATCATGCCGGCTGGACATGCGGCGGGTGCCAATCACCTTCGCGGTTGAGGCCACAATTTGAGGAAGGAGAAGCCATGGAGATTTCACTGGATGACGAGCAATGGACGGTTCGGGACGATACTTCCCTTATCGAGGCATTGGCTCAACTGAGCGAAAAATCCCGCGGCAAGGGACGAATCGTCACCTCATTAAGGATTGGAGGCCGTCTCTGCACGGATCGTGATTTGATCCCTGAATTTCTGGCATGCTCCGTGGAGGAGGCTGGTCCAGTTGAAGCGAGTTCGACTACGGCGGCCGACATTCTCCTCAAGGCGCAGGGCACCATCGAACAGTTTGGCACTTTGCTCAAAGATGAGGGAGAAACTATGGTTCTTCTTATGCGGAGCGGTACGATCAGATTGTGCTCGCTGGATTGCTGGTTAGGGAAGCTGGCTGAGTACATCGAAATCGTAGAGCGTTCGATCGAGATGCGGATTCCCGGAATACCCCACGATTCACTCGTACCATGGACTGAGCAATTTATCGAAGCCCGAGGCATTCCCGACATCGTTCGCATGGCGGATTTGCTCGAATATGAGCTGCTGCCGCGGATCAGGCAATGGGGAGCGAACCCGCAATCCATGGGTGTTCATTGAACATTGTTGTAGCGGGAAAAACTCTGCCAGTGGCTCTCAAGTCAAGGCCTCCCTTGACCGATAAGGCAATCAGAAGATTTGGTCAGCGTGGCCCGGAATGCGGCTGAAAGGCGCTGATTCAGTCTCGAACATTCCTCGGCATGGATGCGCGAGGAGCTTTAACGGCAAGGTGTCTTTTCCTAGGAGGATTGGTCCATGGCAATTATCGTAAACAATAACCAGGCGTCCCTTGCGGCACAACTTAATTTGTCGAGAAACACGGATTCGCTCACGCGTTCCGTCGAACATTTATCGTCCGGCCTCCGCATTACCAGAGCTGCCGACGACGCCGCCGGATTGGGGATCTCGTCAAAGTTGAATTCGCAGATCGTCAGTATCAACCAGGCGACTAGAAACGCGAACGACGGCATCAGCTTGACGCAGATCGCCGATGGTGTCGCCGGGACAATCAATAATCTGTTGACCCGCATGCGCGAACTGGCTTCCCAGTCGGCCAGCGGCGTCTTGGGCAACACAGAGCGGTCTTTCGTCGATCAGGAGTTCACGGCCCTACGCTCAGAAATCGACCGTATCTCGAGCGTCACTCAATTCAACGGTCAGGCCTTGTTGAGTGGTTCGTCTCTGACATTCAGCGTTCAAATCGGGTATCAGAGCAGCAGCAACGATACGTTGTCGCTGTCGTTGGCGTCGCTAACTACCAGCTCTCTGGGCATCTCCAGCGTAAATGTGTCCACTTCGGCCAACGCGCAAAGCGCGTTGGGCAATCTTGACAGTGCCATCAGCTCAGTAGCCTCAGCACGCGCCACCTACGGCGCCACCCAGAACCGGTTTAACGCGACGATCGACAGCTTGCAGGTGACGAGCCAGAATCTCACCGCAGCCGTCTCTCGTATCCAGGACGCGGATATCGCGTATGAGACATCGCAGTTCACCAAGAATCAGGTGCTTGTACAGTCTGGTATCGCGGTATTGGCACAAGCCAACGCGCTGCCGCAGCAAGCGCTCGCGCTATTGCGAGGCTAAAACTGACTCGCTTCACCCGCCCTCTCCCGGATCGGGGGAGGGTCGCGGTGGAGAAGTCCATTTTGAGGGAGTTCAGCCATGGTCCAGGATGTCACACAAAAGCCGGACCTTTCCTATCCAGTCGAACGCCCTGTTCAGCAGCCTCATCGTGCGGCTGTTGAACTTCCTCGTCCGCCAGTATCGACACAAGGCAACGCACAGTCGACGCCGGCAACCCATGATGAAGTCGTTCATGCGATTCAGTCCATTTCGAAGGAGTTGCGCCAGGCCGGAGATCAATTGCAAATATCTGTCGATTCCGATCTCGACCGCGTGATCGTGAAGATCGTGAACAGTCGATCGGGGCAAGTGATTCGACAGATTCCTGCAGAGGAACTCATCAACTTGGCAAAGCAACTCAAGAACCTCAACGGGTTGCTCGTAGAAAAACATGTATAGGGAGCAAGCATGACGACGCCAACGGTCAGTTTCGGGGGACTCGGCAACGGATTTGATTACTCACAAGTCGTCAATGCTTTGGTCCAGGCGGCGTCGGGCCCGCTCAACCGGTTTACGCAAACGCAAAATACCCTTTCGGCGAAGTCGGCGGACTACACCACTCTATCAACGAAACTGCAGTCTCTTCAGAGCGCAACGAGCGCCTTAAAGGTGATCAATTATGATCAACCTTCCGCCCTGGTCACCGATTCCACAATCTTGACGGCAACGGCGTCATCGACCGCCACCACCGGTACCTATAGCATTCAAGTGAGTCAATTGGCGCAAGCCCACCAGATTGCGAACAAAGCGGCGACAGCCGTGACCAGCACGACCGCCCCTATCGTCAGCGGCCCATCGACAACCTTTTCGTTCCACATCGGCTCAGGTTCCGTTCAAACGGTTACATTGAATGCTGGTGCAAACATCCAGGATCTGGCCAACGGCATCAATGACTTAGGAGCTGGAGTGAGCGCATCGATCCTCAATACAGGCACGGATGTCTCTCCTTCCTATCGGCTCATTTTGACGGCCAACAGTACCGGATCCGGCAGTGCCATCACCATCACGGCGGATGGAACGTCCATGGATTTTCTGAACTCCAGCGGGACTGGTGGCATCGATACGCTTCAGGCGGCGCTGGACGCGCAAATCAAAGTGGGTGATCCCAATCTGAATCCGGTGACAGTCACACGTAGTACCAACGTCATTTCGGATGCGATTCCCGGCGTGACGCTGAACCTCACCAAGACAACGGGCACCGGATCCGTCAATGTCGGCGTCACCCAGGATTCCAGCGCCGTCAAAACGAATATCAAAGCTCTTGTGACGGCCTATAATGATGTCGTGAATTTCATTGCCAGCAAGACCACGTACGATTCCAAAACAAATAGGGGTGGAACGTTCTTCGCAGAAGGAACGCCCAATACGGTGCTCAGCAAGTTACGATTTTCCCTCAGCAGCGCGGTGTCGGGCGCCACGACCTATACCAACGTAGGCCAGATCGGTTTTCAAACTAATAAAGACGGAACCATCACCCTTGATGATGCGGCGTTGAGCTCGGCATTAAACTCCAACTACGGCGCAGTAAAAGCGCTTGTGGGTGGACGGATCGGGAATCCGGGTATTGCAACGCAGTTGAGCAACGCCATAGACGATCTCAACGATGTGGCCGGTGGGGTCCTCACACTCAAGCAAAACTCGTTGACGGACAAGATCAACAGTCTGACAGACCAAATCGCAACTCAACAGGAGTACATCGCCCAGTATCAGCAGCGGCTTCAGTTGCAATTCGCTCAACTGGATAGCCTGCTTGCCGGTATACAAGGTCAAGGCAGCTTCTTGACGGCCAATTCCAACGCTCAGAGCGGCGCAACGCTGCAATCGAGCCAATCCACCACGTAAAGGACTGCATAATGTTGACGCTTAGCCAGGGGGCGCATCAATACCGTCAAACTCAAGTCTTGACGACGTCGGGAGTCCAATTGATCGTGCTGCTGTACGATTCTGCCATCCAATCACTGGAACTCGCCCGCGAAGGCATGGGTCAGAACAATTATCAGGATAAAGCGCGCTTTCTTGGACGGGCAGTCGCCATCGTAACTGAGTTGTCAAACGTCCTCGACTTTGAAAGAGGCGGCGACATCGCTAAATCTCTTTTTCGTCTCTACGACTATATATTGACGGAGATCCTTCAAGCCAACCTTCACAATAACCCTCATCGCCTGACCGGACCGTTGCGATGCCTGAACACGCTTCGTGAGGCCTGGCGGGAGGTCGCCGCTCGCCATATGACTCCGGAGTTGAGATGATGACTGTCCGGCCAACCGGTCAAGGAGCGACCATCGCCACAGAACTCTTTCGGCTCACTCTTGCGGCAAAAGATGCGGCTGACCAGGGTCGATGGGACCTTGTCGAAGCTTATTATGCTCAGCGAGGCGAACAGCTTGAATGGGTCGTGTTATCCACGTCGGAACTCGGCCGCCTCGTGAGACTGGATGGGGAGATTGTGCAACGGATCAGGCTCGCTCAATCGGCGTTGAGTTCTGCGATTCAAGTAACGGCCAGGACTTGTAGACGTCTTGAAGGGTTGCATCAGGGAATCGGCGCCCTGTCCTTGGATTCAGGGACGATCTTTTTGAAGGCGTGATCTATGAAGAGTTTTCATGTTGATCGATATCAGTCAGCTTCACAACCTTGTGCGAATCTACCAGCGGGGGTTGCAATGTCACGACGACACGGAACGGAATACAGACAGAATGAGCCCTCAATCGACAGCAGACCATGTTTCCCTATCGGCTGAAGCGCGTCAACATCTCGGCTTCATTCCGAGGCGAGAAGGTCCGACGATTTATGGTAGTCCCTGCCAGCCCATTGATTCTTCTTATCGGGAGTAAGCAAGTCCGCCACGCACCCGTATGGAATGCGCTGAAGGATATGCAGATTCATGCATATGGACACCGTGAATTCAAGGTCGCCACGCACCTCTCGAGTGACACGACCATCCTGCTGTACCAGGTGACGGCTTCCTTCGCGCAGACGTTGCAGTTTCTGGGTACGGTGACCCGCGTGCAAAGCGACCTCTGCGTGATGCTTTTCGGTAAAAACATTCACGCCGATCACGTCGCACAGTTCCTGCGCCATGGCGCCTTCGACTATCTTGCCTGGCCATGCTCCGTGGCACGGCTGAAGGAATCGCTCATAAGAGGACTCGCCAATCGGCGTGCCTTTCCGGAAGTTCGAAACCTGTCTGGCGAATTGGCGCGTACCAATCACTCTTTGACGCAAGATCGTCGCATACTTACACAATGCAGCTGCAATTTGTCAGGACTTCATCAATTGACACAATCCATAGCGAGTTTCATCGGAATCGACGCCGTCGTCAAAGAGCTCTTGTCCGGATTACCTCGACTGATTGCTGTAGATGTGATCGGACTCGCCAGGACCAATCCTGAACAGGGGTGGACTTGGTCGTGCGATCACGATCTGAAACGGGAAGAATCGGTTCGAAGGCAACTGCTGGCCGCATTGGGGCATACGCCGCAACGTATGACTTCGTCTCACGCAGTGCTGCGGCTCGTTCGTTCGGTACACGAAATCCCCGATCATGTATCACCTCAGATGCCGAGCGGTTCGAAACGTGGGTCCGTCAGCACACATGAAGTTCCGCTCGCGATCGGACCGTATGGGACCGGCATTTTATATCTCGAACGAGACGCTAAGCATCCCTTTACTGAACAAGAAAGACAGCTCCTCGCTATCGTCGGGGCATCACTTGCCTTGACCTTGCGCAATGCCGATTCGTACCAGCGTCTGCAAGATGTAGCCTTACAGGATTCATTGACGGGCGTCCTAAACCGTCGTGGACTCAACACGCCGCTTGCCCGAGAACTGAAAGCTGGATTGCGGTATGGCGTACCAGCCTGCCTGATACTTTTGGATTTTGATTTTTTTCAGACCGTAAACGACCGTCTCGGCCACAAGATCGGGGATCATGTGCTCAGAGCGGCGGCCGATCTGATACGGATGACGGTGCGTGAGATCGATATCGTCGGACGCCACAGAGGTAACACATTCGCGGTTGTGCTGCCCCATACAGATCGGCAGCAGGCTCGTGCCCTTGCGGAACGGTTGCGAGATCGCATCGAACGACATCCTTTTGCGATCGAGACCGGGCAGGTCCGTACCACGGCAAGCATCGGCTTGACTGCGGTTCCGGATGCCACCGTGGCTTCGATTGCGGAGTGGATGATGATCTGCGAGGCGGCCCTGAATGATGCGAAGGCCCAAGGACGGAACCGCGTGGTCCTTCATGCCCCGAAACCGCCGGCCTTGGCGTGCGCTGTGGCCTTGAGTTGCGCCGCATAACGTCGAAAGTAGCCTGACCATGGCGTCTCCAGTCACGACACCTTCCGTACCATCCAAGAATTCAGCGGATGAACGACGAGAATGGATCAGAATCGACGATCGGGTGCTGATGGAGTATCATTTGCTGACCGATACAGGAACCGTCGATCCTGTCGAGGCGGGCCGTACCACGCCGGAGATGATTTCCGCAGCAGTCATCAAGCCGACCGCGGATCTGCTGGCGCGCACAGGAGAGTCGTTGATCGCCTCACCGGTACTTCCATGGATCATGAAAGTCGACTACCTACTAGAAGTCATT
>Ga0134126_10002287_pt1 | contig 24223 bp, 23 predicted proteins | sample KB31752_FD_96881 | JGI IMG/M metagenome (GOLD analysis project Ga0134126, IMG submission 96881) | Terrestrial soil microbial communities with excess Nitrogen fertilizer from Kellogg Biological Station, Michigan, USA - KB3-175-2 | ecosystem: Environmental > Terrestrial > Soil > Unclassified ... | reverse complement strand
TAACTCCAAGCTGTCATACGTGGCGCCCACCGTGCCCGCCGCGGAGTGCTGCCACCATTCATGATCACCCGGACTTTTCAGCCATAATGACTGAAAAGTCCGGGTGATCATGAATACAGCTATTACGGCGGGTGATATGGGGGATCTGGGCTGGCCGCTGCGGTGACGGGCGGGACCACCGGGGCGCTGTGGGTCACAGGGACGCGTGAGATCGCCTGGGCCGTCCTGGTGGTGGCGTGGTCGCTGGTGGATGTCCCGTTGGTAATGCCCAGGGCAATACCAACGGGACATCCATAACGGGGCCAGCGGCCCCAGCGGCCAGTGTGGCCAGCGTGGCCGGTGAGACAGGCGTGGCCCGCAGGCGTGGCCCGCAGGCGTGGCCCGCAGGGGTGGCCCGCAGGCGTGGTCCGCAGGTCGTGGCCCGCAGGCGTGGCCCGCGAGATCGGCGTAGCTGCGGCCGACGGCGTGCCAGTGCGGCGCCTGGCTGGGTCGGGCCTGGCCGGGGAGGCAGAGGCCAGTCGCTAGCCGGGGAAGGCAGAGGCCAGTCGCTAGATGTGCACGATCGGGCAGGTGAGTGTCCTGGTGATGCCGGACACGCCCTGGATCTGTGCGACGACCAGCTTGCCGAGGTCATCGACGTTGTCGGCCTCGGCTCGGACGATGACGTCGTAAGGACCGGTAACGTCGTCCGCCTGCGTCACGCCATTGATCTTGGCGATGCAGGTGGCGACGTCGGCCGCCTTTCCGACTTCAGTCTGGACGAGGATGTACGCGTGAACCATGTCGTCCTCCTCGGTCGGATGAGTCATGCCAACGCTACCGTAGGGACCTGGCCATGTGTGCGTGCGTTATCGGCCGGATATCCCGCATCCGCCCATACCCCGCTCATAACCGGGGGCCAGTTCGCGTCTCGCGGCCCGGCGCGGAGCCCGGCGCGGGCCGCCCCGACAGCAGGAGGCCGCCATCACCGTCGCGGAGCTAGGCGAGTTCGGCCTGATCGCGGCCATTGCGCGGCTGCTGCCGCCCGACCGCGGGCCGCTGCTCGGCGTCGGTGACGACGCCGCGGTCATCAGCGCGCCCGACCGCCGGGTGGTCGCCACCACCGATCTGCTGGTCGAGGGCCGGCATTTCCGCCGGGACTGGTCGGGCCCGGCCGACATCGGCGTCAAGGCCGCGGCGCAGAACCTGGCCGACGTGGCCGCCATGGGGGCCGTGCCGACCGCCCTGCTGGTCGGCCTGGCCACTCCCGGCGACCTGGCGGTGGACTGGGCCCTGGACCTTGTGCGCGGGCTGGTGGCCGAGTGCGAGCGGGGCGGCGCGGCCATCGCGGGCGGCGATGTGACCAGCGCCGGCACCGTCATGCTGGGCATCACCGCGCTGGGCGACCTGGAGGGCCGGCCCCCGGTGACCAGGGCCGGCGCCCGCCCCGGTGACCTGCTGGCGGTGGCGGGCCGCCCGGGTCGGTCGGCGGCCGGGCTCGCGCTGCTGGCCGCCGGGCGGGCCGATGAGAAACTCCCGGCCGAGCTGGCCGGGCTGGTCGCCGCGCACCGCCGCCCCCAGCCGCCCTACCCGGCCGGGCCGGAGGCGGCCCGGCTCGGCGCCACCGCGATGATCGACATCAGCGACGGCCTGCTCCAGGACGTCGGGCACGTGGCCGCGGCCAGCGGGGTCAGCATCGACATCGACACCGCCCGGCTGCCCGATCCCGGGCCGCTGTACGCCGCCGCCGGGACGCTGGGGGCCGACTGGCTGGACTGGGCCCTGACCGGGGGCGAGGACCACGCCCTGGCCGCCACCTTCCCGCCCGGGACGGCGCTGCCCGAGGGCTGGACCGTCGTCGGCGCGGCGGCTCGGGGATCCGGCGTTCTCGTGAATTCCCGGCCGCATCCCGGTATCGGCGGCTGGAATCATTTTCGCTGACTCAGAGCGACACGCCGATGATCACCCCCGGGTGCCCGCCGCGCACTAGCTGAGCCGGGCTTCCGCTTGATATAAACCCCCTGATGCCCCGTCATCGCAAGGAGTGCATACCTAGGCACAGGGCGCAGCCCCCAGGCCATCGGCCAGGGCCGGGCGTTCCAGACAGTGCCGCCTCAAGCGTGCCAGAAAATGGGTTGCCAACTCCCTCGGTAAATGGGCCGGCTGCCGAACAGAACGAAACCACGCCACTACTGACGGTGGGATCCACGCCCGAGCCGGCCGCCGGCGGTCGCGAGCCCAGGCGCCGGGGCAGGAGGCTGCGCGGCCCGGCCGCCACCACCGGGGTCAGCCGCCCCCGCCGGATGCGCGGCCTCCTGGTCACGCCGTGGTTCGCGGCCGGGGCCGGGTTCGTCATCGCGGCCGGACTGGCCCTCAACTCGCCCCACACCGTGCTGACCTACCGGCCTGGCACCGAGCCGTGCGTCGGCAACTGCGCCCCCGCCGGCCAGTCCAAGGGCTCGACGGCGGAGGTCTCGCCCGGCGTCCAGATCAAGACGGCCAGCCCGGCCAGGCCCGGGTCGGGCGCGCACGCTCACCACGGGCCGTCGGCCGGCCGCGGGCCCGGCGCACCGCACCACGGCGGCGGCGGGGACCCGTCAGGGGCCGGGATCGGCTTCCGGGTCCTGTTCCACAAGTACGGGCATTTCAGTGCGCTGATCACTATCCCGGCCACGCAGGCCAGGCACGGGTGGAGCCTCCAGTTCACCATCCCGGACACCCAGATCACGAAGGTCTGGGGCGCGCAGTGGCAGCCGTCGGCCAGCGACGGCGGCCTGGCCACGATGCTCGGCCACCGGCCCGGCTCGGGGGCAGGCTCGAGCGGCCAGGGCACCGAGGGCACCCAGGGCACGGACGGGCCGGGACCCGGCTGGCCGGGCTGGCGGCAGTGGCAGGGCCACCATGGCTGGTGGCCGGCGGACGGAAACGGCTTCCTGGTCGTCGGCCAGGGTCGGCCGGGCACGCCCGTGGGCTGCCTGCTGAACCGCGCCGTCTGCCACTTCGGCTGACCGTCGGCTTCGGCTGACTGTCGGCTTTTGCTGAGCGTCAGCTTCGGCTGACCTGACCGCTTCGGCTGACCGGCCGACGGCCAGGCCGGTGCGGCCGGTGGGTGGTCATAGGCTGGCGGCATGACGCCAACCCCGCCGCGGGTGCTGGGCATCGCCGGCTCCGACTCCGGAGGCGGTGCCGGCATCCAGGCCGACCTCAAGACCATGCTGGCCCTCGGCGTGCACGGGATGACCGTGGTGACGGCCGTGACGGCGCAGAACTCGGTCGGGGTGCAGGGGTACTGGGAACTGCCGCCGCAGGCCGTCAGGGCCCAGCTCAGGTCGGTCCTGGACGATATCGGGGCGGACGCGGTCAAGACCGGCATGCTGGCCTCGGCCACCATCGTGGCCGCGGTCTGCGATGAGCTGGCCGGGCTGGACGCACCGCTGGTGGTCGACCCGGTGGCGGTGTCCAAGCACGGGGACGCGCTGCTGTCGGACGGCACCCTGGAGGCCATCAGGGAGCGGCTGCTGCCGCTGGCCGCCGTGGTGACGCCGAACCTGTCCGAGGCCGAGCTGCTGACCGGCATGAAGATCAGCGACGAGGACAGCATGCTGACCGCGGCCCGGATCATCGGCGAGATGGGGCCGCGCTGGGTGCTGATCAAGGGCGGGCACCTGCCCGGCAGCCCGGTCGACCTGCTGGTCGGCGGGAACAGCCAGATCCGCTACCCGGCCGAGCGGATCAGCAGCGACCACACTCACGGCACCGGGTGCACGCTGGCCTCAGCCATCGCGTCCTGGCTGGCCCGCGGCGAGGACATGCCCGGCGCGGTCAAGGAAGCCAAGGAATACGTCACCGGCGCGATCGCCGGGGGGTTCCCGCTGGGTCACGGGATCGGGCCGGTCGATCACGCCTGGCGGTTGCGTGACCTGGATCGGGTCCGCGAGGGGCCTCGCGTCAGCGAGTGATCTTGCCTGCCTTGATGCAGGAGGTGCAGACGTTCAGGCGGCGGGGGGTCTTGCCCACCATCACGTGAACGCGCTGAATGTTCGGGTTAAAGCGACGCGGAGTGCGGCGGTGCGAGAACGACACGTTGTTGCCGAAGCCCGGCCCCTTACCGCAGACATCGCAGACGGCAGCCACGGAATCGCTCCAAAGGTGTTAGCGAGATGGGTCATCGCCCCGGATCGAACGAGGCGGTCGATGAAGAGTATCCGACTCGGCCTCATCTCGCGAGCCGGGCCCGTCAGGGGACCGTGCCGCTGGTGGTGCCCTGGGCCCTGCCGCTGGCCGCGCCGCGAGCGGTGCCGCTGACGGCGGTGCGGCCTATTCTGCGGGTGTGGTCGCGGCTGAGGTGATGGACGGCGTGGTGGTCCCCCACCCGCCTCCCCTGCCCCCTTCACGCCGCCTGGCCGCCGATGCGCTCGGCCAGACCAGGGCCGCGATCGACGCGCTGAACGTCTACCCGGTGCCCGACGCCGACACCGGGACCAACCTGTACCGCACCCTGCTGTCGGCGGCCCAGGCGGTGGACGAGCTGCCCGCGACGGCCACGCCGAGCGACGTCTGGCACGCGGCGGCGACCGGGGCCATGCTCGGGGCCTGCGGGAACTCGGGGATCATCCTGAGCCAGCTACTGCGCGGCCTGGCCGACGTGTGCGGCCCGGCCGCGCCGTGCGACGGGCCGGTGGTGGCTCGGGCGCTGGGCCACGCGGCCGGGCTGGCCAGGGCCGCCGTCAGCCGGCCGGTCGAGGGCACGGTGCTGACCGTGGCCGACGCGGCGGCTCAGGCGGCCGCCGTGCTCTGCCTGGCCCCGGGGGCCGGCGTCCCGGCCGGGTCGGCCGAGCCCGCTCTGCCGGCCGGGGCGGCGGGCGCGGCGCTGGCGGCGGTGGTGCTGGCTGCCTCGGCGGCGGCCCGCCAGGCGCTGGGGCTGACCACGGGACAGCTCGCGGCGCTGGCCGAGCGGGGCGTGGTGGACGCCGGCGGGGCCGGGTTGTGCGTGGTGCTAGACGCCTGGGCGGCGGCCATCGGCGGAACCGTCGCCACATTCGAGGTCCCCGTGCCGGGGCGGGCCCTGGCTCCGGCGGCCAGCCCGGCCGCGACCGGGCGCCAGGCGGGCGGCTCACCCGGCTACGAGGTCACCTACCTGCTGGAGGCCACGGCCGGGGCGGTGGCCGGGCTGCGGGAAGAGCTCGACGCCATGGGCGACTCGCTGGTCATCGCGGGCGGCGGCGACGCGGTCGCGGGCGGACCGGGCGGACCGGGCGGACCGGGCGGACCGGACGGACCGGACGGACCGGGCGGACCGGGCGGACTGGACGGACCGGGCGGGCTGTGGAGCGTGCACGTGCACGTGCCCGAGGCGGGACCGGCCATCGAGGCCGGGCTGCGGCTCGGGCGGCCGCGCCGGATCACGGTGACCTACCTGGGCCTGCCCCCCGCGACCGGCCATGCGGTGCTGGCCCTGTGTGACACGCCGGGCCTGGCCGCACTGGCGGAGGCGACCGGCGCCAAGGTCCTCAGTTATTCATCGGGAGAATCCCTGGCCGCCGGGGAGATCAGCATGGCGGTCCGGCGGCTAGGCCGGCGCTGCATTATCGTGCCCAACGGGCCGGCGGCTCGGGACTCGTCCGCCGTGGCCGCGCGGGCCCTGGGACGGGAAGGGATCGAGGTGGTGGTCGTGGACGTGCGCTCGGCGGTCCAGGCACTGCCCGCCCTGGCCGTGCACGAGCCGGCCGCCGAGTTCACGGCCGACGCGGCCGCCATGGAGCGGGCGGCGGGCCGCATGCGGCCCGCGAGCGCGGTCGCGGATGAGGCCGGCGCGGTGCTGGCCGCAAGCACGGTGCTGGCCATGGTCGACGAACTGCTCGCGGGCGGGGCCGAGCTGATGACCTTCCTGGTCGGCGCGCAGGCCCCGGCCGGGCTGGCCGAGCGTCTGGTGGCGCACGTCCGGGCGGTGAGCCCGGCCACCGAGGTGGAGTGCCACGTGGGCGCGGTGCCAGGCGCGGCCGTGCTGGCCGGGGCGGAGTAGGCCATGGTCACGCTCTCCGAGCCGCTGCGCCTGGTCGTCGGCGACCGGTCGGCCAAGGCGCTGGACACCGCGTTCGAGATGAAGACCGTGGGCGACCTGCTCAGCCATTACCCCCGCCGGTACGCCCGCCGGGGCGAGCTGACCAGCCTGTCCGGCCTGCGGGACGGCGACCACGTGACCGTGCTGGCCGAGGTGGCGTCGGTGAACACGCGCCGGATGCGCAACCGGTCGGGCTCGATCTTCGAGGCCGTGGTCACCGACGGGCACGGGCGGCTGACGCTGACGTTCTTCGGCCGGGGCAACCAGCGCTGGATGGAGGACCGGCTCCAGCCCGGCGTGCGCGGGCTGTTCTCGGGCCAGGTGTCCAGCTACCGCGGCAAGCGCCAGCTGGCCCACCCGGACTACGAGCTGCTGGGCGCGGGCGCCCCCGGGGCCAGGGCCGAGGAGTACGCGAACGAGATGATCCCGATCTACCCGGCCACGGCCAAGCTGGCGTCGTGGAAGATCGCCGACGCGGTGCGGGTGGTGCTGGACGTGCTCGACGTGCCCGAGGACCCGCTGCCGGCGGCCATCAGGGAGGCGCACGGGCTGCGCGGGTACGCGGACGCCCTGCGCGGCATCCACCGGCCGGCTGACGACGCCGATCAGCGGGGCTCCAGGGACCGGCTCAAGTGGGACGAGGCGTTCGCGCTTCAGGTGACGCTGGCCCAGCGCCGGCGGGCCGCGGCCGACTACTCGGCCATCCCGCGCCCCCGTGCGGCCGGCGGGCTGCTGGACGAGTTCGACGCCTCACTGCCGTTCGAGCTGACCGTGGGCCAGCAGCTGGCCGGGGCCGAGGTCGGCGACGAGCTGGCCGCCGACCACCCGATGAACCGGCTGCTCCAGGGCGAGGTCGGCTCGGGCAAGACGGTGATCGCGGTGCGGGCCATGCTCCAGGTCATCGACGCGGGCGGCCAGGCGGTGCTGCTGGCCCCGACCGAGGTGCTGGCCCAGCAGCACTACCGGTCGATCACCAGCATGCTCGGGCCGATGGCGCAGGCGGGCATGCTGGGCGGGGGCGAGCGGGCGACCAGGGTGGCCCTGCTGACCGGGTCGCAGGGCGCGGCCAGCCGCCGCCAGGCGCTGCTGGAGGCGGCGTCGGGCACGGCCGGGATCGTCATCGGCACCCACGCGGTGCTCCAGGACCAGGTGCAGTTCGCCGACCTGGGGCTGGTGGTGATCGACGAGCAGCACAAGTTCGGGGTGGAGCAGCGCGACGCGCTGCGCGACAAGGTCGGCGACGGGCGGCCGCACGTGCTGGTCATGACGGCCACCCCGATCCCGCGCACGGTGGCCATGACGGTGTTCGGCGACCTGGACATCTCGACCCTGACCGAGCTGCCGGCCGGGCGCCAGCCCATCGCCACCCACGTGGTCCCGGCCGCCGAGCGGCCCAACTACCTGGCCAGGACCTGGGAGCGGATTCGCGAGGAGGTGGCCCGCGGCCGCCAGGCCTACGTGGTCTGCCCGCGCATCGGCGACGGCGCCCAGGCCGAGGACCCGGCCGACCTGGCCGCTGGGGACGACGAGTACGCGGGCCCTGAGGACGAGGAGCCGCAGGCCCGCCGGCCGGCCATCGGGGTGCTCGCGCTGGCCGCCGCGCTGGACGAGAACCAGCTCTCAGGACTGCACCTGGGGGTGCTGCACGGCCGGCTGCCGCCAGAGGAGAAGGACGAGGTCATGCTGGCCTTCGCCGGCGGCCGGCTGGACGTGCTGGTGGCCACCACGGTGATCGAGGTGGGCGTGGACGTGCCCAACGCCACCGTCATGGTGATCATGGACGCCGACCGGTTCGGGGTGTCCCAGCTGCACCAGCTGCGCGGCCGGGTCGGCCGGGGCGGCCACGAGGGGCTGTGCCTGCTGGTCACCGAGGCGCCGCCGGAGACCCCGGCGCGGGACCGGCTGGACGCCGTGGCCAGTACCACGGACGGGTTCCGGCTGTCCGAGATCGACCTGCGCCAGCGCCGGGAGGGCGATGTGCTCGGCACCGCCCAGGCGGGCCGCAAGTCCAGCCTCCGGCTGCTCCACGTGCTGACCGACTCCGACCTGATCGGCCAGGCCAGGGCCGAGGCCATCAAGCTGGTCGACGCCGATCCGGCCCTGGCCGGCTACCCGGCCCTGGCGCAGGCGGTGGCGGAGCTGGTTGAGGCCGAGCAGGCCGAGTACCTCGAAAAGGCCTGACCGGCGTGACCAGGATCATCGCCGGGCTGGCCGGCGGGCGGCGGCTGGCCACCCCGGCCGGGCGGTCCACCCGGCCGACCAGCGACCGGACCAGGGAGGGCCTGTTCGGCACGGTGACCGCGATCCGCGGCGGGCTGGACGGGGCGGCCGTGCTGGACCTGTACGCGGGCTCGGGCGCGGTCGGCCTGGAGGCCCTGTCCCGCGGCGCGGCCGATGTGCTGCTGGTCGAGTCCGACGCCCGGGCGGCCCGCGTGATCAGGGAGAACATCGCGGCGGTGGGCCTGGCCGGGGCCCGGCTGGCCGCGGACCGGGTCGAGCGGGTGCTCGCGCGGGGCGCGGGTGGCGCTGGCGGCCCTGGCGGCCCTGGCGGCCCGGCGCGCGACTTCGTGTTCGCCGATCCGCCCTACGCGACCGGGGATGACGAGCTCGGGCAGGTGCTGACCGGACTGCTCCAGCCGGGCTGGCTGGCGCCCGGGGCGCTGATCGCGATCGAGCGCGCGACCCGGTCCGGCCCGCTGGCCTGGCCGCCCGGATACATCAGCGACCGGTGCCGCAGATACGGCGAAGCGACCCTCTGGTACGGTCTCGCCGCAGGTACGGGTTCTGCCGGGCCGGGGCCTGCGGGACCGCATGAGACGGGAGCGTGACGCGTGCGGCGTGTGGTCTGTCCAGGCTCATTTGACCCAGTGACCAACGGCCATCTCGACATCATCACCCGGGCGGCCACCTTCTGCGACGAGGTCATCGTGGCCGTGGCCCACAACCCGGCCAAGAAGACGCTGTTCACCCTGGAGGAGCGGGTGGAGATGCTGCGCGAGGTGACCAAGGCGCACGACAACGTCCGGGTGGCCCGGTTCGAGGGGCTGACGGTGGACTTCTGCCGGGCCAACAACGTCTCGGCCATCGTGAAGGGGCTGCGGGCGGTCAGCGACTTCGACTACGAGATGCAGATGGCCCAGATGAACTACAGCCAGGCCGCGGTCGAGACGCTGTTCATGACCACCAACCCGCTGTACGCGTTCTTGTCATCGAGCCTGGTCAAGGAGTTCGCCACGTACGGCGGAGACGTCACAGGACTGGTCCCTGAGCAGGTCATTGACCGGCTCACCAGCCGCCTGCAGGGGCAGTAGCCACGCCACGCCCGTACACGGGAAACCCCGGCAAGTTGGGATTCGCGCAGGCAGGCCGGTAAGCTAGGCCGCCAATGCCATGCCACACCCGCTGTCTGCCATGCCTCATCAGCGATCTAAGCACCAGAAGCGAATAGATCCGGCGGGTCCGCTTGTCTTCGACATCCGGACCCTCGGACCTGGAACAGCGCGCACCGAGCGACGCACCGCCCCGGCACCCGCCGACATGGGCGTCGAGATGGTGCGAGTGCCGACCGGTGCCGAACTTGAGCTGGAAGTCCAGCTTGAGGGAGTCACGGAAGGCGTGCTGGTCACCGCCACGGTGACGGCGCCCCTGGCCGGCGAGTGCGCACGGTGCCTGGAGTCGTTCAGCTCGGCGACGACTGTCCGGTTCCAGGAGCTGTACGCGCTGGCGGAGGAGGTGGCAGGCCCGGACGGCTACGTCCTGGACGCTGGCTTGCTTGACCTGGAGCCAGCGCTCCGTGACGCGCTCGTGCTTGAGCTGCCGCTGTCGCCGCTGTGCGCGGATGACTGCCAGGGGCTCTGCTCCGAGTGCGGGGTCCGGCTTGCGGACGCGCCGCCCGGCCACGGGCATGAGCAGCGCGGCCCGCTATGGGCGGCATTGAAAGACGTTCGCGTGAGCGAGCCGGGACCTGAAGAGGAAGCGAAGGAGCCCTGAGGTGGCGGTACCGAAGCGGAAGAAGTCGCGCATTAACACGAGGTCGCGCCGGGCGCAGTGGAAGACCACGCTGCCCCAGCTGATGACCTGCCCCAACTGCCGCGAGCAGAAGCTCCCGCACACCGCGTGCCCGACGTGCGGCACGTATAACCGGCGCCAGGTAATCACTCCTTCCTGACGCGCTTGCAGCGGGGGACTCGCGCGGCGGCGCCGCGCGGGGAAGGAGAAGATCGTGAGTGGCTCATCGCCTGATGGTCAGGCACCGAACGCGGACACCGCTGAGCTGCTGTCTGCGATCGAGGTGCCGCTCGGCAACGAGCTGCTCGAGCGCGCGCTCATGCACCGGTCATTCGCCTACGAGAATGGCGGCCTGCCGACCAACGAGCGGCTGGAGTTCCTGGGCGATTCGGTGCTTGGCCTGATCGTGACGGACACGCTGTTCCGGCAGTATCCCGACCTGCCCGAGGGCCAGCTGGCCAAGCTGCGCGCCGCGGTGGTCAACATGCGGGCCCTGGCCGGGGTGGCCAGGGGCCTCAAGCTCGGCGCCTACGTGCGGCTGGGCAAGGGCGAGGAGGGCACCGGCGGCCGGGACAAGTCGTCGATCCTGGCCGACACCCTCGAGGCCGTTATCGGCGCGGTCTACCTGGACCAGGGCCTGGACGTGGCCGACGGCCTGGTGCACCGGCTGTTCGACCCGGTCATCGCCCGGTCGGCGCGGCTGGGCGCGGGCCTGGACTGGAAGACCTCACTGCAGGAGCTGACCGCGGCCGAGGTGCTGGGCGTGCCCGAGTACCACGTCGAGGAGAGCGGCCCGGACCACCAGAAGTCGTTCCGGGCCACGGTGCGGATCGGCACCCAGACCTACGGCGAGGGCGAGGGACGGTCCAAGAAGGAAGCCGAGCAGCAGGCGGCCGAGGCGGCCTGGACGGCGATCAGCGCGGGCCTGGCCGCGGCCTCGGGCGAGGCGGCCTCCGGCGAGGCGGCCAGCAGCGAGGCCGCTGGCGGGACGGGTTCTGGCGGGACCGGTTCTGGCGGGACTGGTGCGCAGAACGGGACCGGCGCGGCAGCCGGGGGTAGTGCCGCCGCGGCGACCGAGCCGGGCGTGGACGGGGGATCGTCCGGAGGGCAGCCGGTCAGGGACGGCTAGCCCGTGCCCGAGCTTCCAGAGGTCGAGACCGTCCGTCGCGGGCTGGAGCGCCATGTCGCCGGGCGGGTCATTGACGAGGTCCAGGTCCTGCACCCGCGGGCGGTCCGGCGCCATGTGCCGGGCCCGGCCGACTTCGCGGCCGCCCTGCGGGGCCGCCGCGTGGCCGCTCCGCTGCGCCGCGGGAAGTACCTGTGGCTGCCCGCCGACGACGACGCGCTCCTGGCCCACCTGGGCATGAGCGGCCAGCTCGTGGTCGGCGAGGCCGACCGTGAGCTCTCCTCCCACGTGCGGGTCCGGTTCACCTTCCGCGACCGCGGCCCCGACCTGCGCTTCATCGACCAGCGCACGTTCGGTCACCTGCTGCTCAGCCCCGGCGGCGCGGCGCTGCCCTCGGTCATCGCGCACATCGCCCCGGACCCGCTCGAGGCCGCCTTCGACCGGGCCGTACTGGCCGCCCGGCTGCGCTCGCGCCGCAGCGGCATCAAGCGCGCCCTGCTCGACCAGAGCCTGGTCAGCGGCGTCGGCAACATCTACGCCGACGAGGCCTTGTGGCGGGCCAGGCTGCACTGGGCCAGGGCCGCCGACCGGCTGCGCGGGCCCGAGGTGAACCGGCTGATCGACGCCGTGCAGGAGGTCTTCGCCGAGGCGCTGGGCGCCGGCGGAACCTCGTTCGATCGCCTCTACGTGAACGTCAACGGGGAGAGTGGCTACTTCGATCGCTCGCTGGCCGTGTACGGCCGCGAAGGGCTGCCGTGCCCGCGGTGCGGGACACCGGTCCGGCGTGACCCGTTCATGAACCGGTCGGCCTACAGCTGCCCGGTCTGCCAGCCCAGGCCCCGCAATGGCCGCGTGTGAGGCAGCGCAGGTGCCGCACTCGCCGGGATGCCCTAGGCTGTCGCGCTTCCAGCTTGTGACGCATGATGTCCGGGGAGGCAAAGGTGGCTGATGAGGTTTCGCCGCCAGACCCCTGGCCACCCGGTGAGCAGGGGCTGGAACCGGGCGATGCGGGGACCGAGCCGGTCCGGCTCACCGCCTGGGTCCGCGGTCGCGTGCAGGGCGTGGGCTTCCGCTGGTGGGTGCGCAGCCGGGGGCTGGAGCTGGGGCTGGTGGGCTGGGCCGAGAACCTGGCCGACGGGCGGGTCAAGGTCGTGGCCGAGGGGTCGAAGGACGCGTGCGTGCAGCTACTCGAGCTCCTGGGCGGCGACGACACGCCGGGTCAGGTGGGTCACGTCACCCATCGCTGGGACGCCGCGCGGGGCTCGCTGTTCGGGTTTGTCGAGCGCTGAGGCCCCACGTCGGCCCGACCCCGGTGACCTGCATGATCCGCCAACTTGACCGGATAGCCTTGACGGTGGGACCATAGCAGTGTTACCTGCGCGCAGCCGTCTCATCGGGCGAGCATATGCGCGTCCACATCTGGTCGCTCAGTGTGGAGGACCTTACACAATGGCGAAGGCTCTATTTGGCCACGTCGGTGGGCCGGATCCCCGCATGGTCTCAGAGATGCGCCGCCTGCAGCAACGAGTACGTGACCTGGAGGCCGAGCTTGCCCGGCTTCAGGACGAGAACGACGTGCTCACCGCTGAGGTGGGGCATGACCTGCTGATCCCGGTCCGCGAGCCGGCGCTCACCTAGTGAGCGTGCGCGGTCACGACGCACGTGACCGCGGCAGGCGGAGGGGCACCACGAATCTCGGCGGCGTCCCTCATTGCTTGACCTGACGGCCTCCAGGCCCTGCTTTTCTGCCTGGGGGTTACCTTGTCGTGTCGTGGTTCATTGCGGCACATAGGTGTTTTTGGCGCACCCAGTGTGGCATTGGTGCCTTACCTGGTGGTCACATGTGTGCTTTTGTCGCACCATCTTTGGCGTGGGTGCGAGAGCGGTGGTGGGCGTTTGCGCTGGTGCAGCGCTGGCATTCACCATGGGCTCGCCAAGATCATCTCAACCTCTGACCCGCTGGCGCGGTAGACCTTTGACTCGCCGCCGCCTGGCTCGCCGACCCGCCGCGGGGGGAGTTCGGTGTGGGGGCGTGGTTATGGGTGGTTATGAGCGTTTATGGGTTGGTTATGAGTGGGTGGTGAAATATCCTGAATGGGCGACGCTGGGCGGGGGTGGGGCGCGCAATGCCCTGTGCTTACGGCATCGCGCGGTAAGGTGCGGGTGAGTCAGGCCGCCCCGGCCGCCGAGGCTGTGCCGCGCTACCGCGGCCGCACGTCGGCCTGATGACGGGGTCGAGCCGAGGGTCGCGGGTGAGCGGCGGCCCGAGCTAGCAACTGGGGAGGAGTCTGCGGGTGTACCTGAAGACTCTCACCCTGCGTGGCTTCAAGTCGTTCGCGTCGGCCACCACGCTGCGCTTCGAGCCCGGCATCACCTGCGTGGTGGGCCCGAACGGGTCGGGCAAGTCCAACGTGGTGGACGCGTTCACCTGGGTCATGGGCGAGCAGGGGGTCAAGTCCCTGCGTGGCGGCAAGATGGAGGACGTGGTCTTCGCCGGCACGGCCGGCCGCCCGGCTCTGGGCCGGGCCGAGGTCACGCTGACGATCGACAACACCGACGGCGCCCTGCCCATCGACTACGCCGAGGTGACCATCAGCCGACTGCTGTTCCGGTCCGGGCAGAGCGAGTACGCGATCAACGGGGACCACTGCCGTCTGCTGGACGTCCAGGAACTGCTGTCGGACACCGGGCTGGGCCGCGAGATGCACGTCATGGTCGGCCAGGGCCAGCTCGACGACGTGCTGAACTCCGGGCCCGAGGCCCGCCGGGCGCTGATCGAGGAGGCCGCCGGGGTGCTCAAGCACCGGCGGCGCAAGGAGAAGGCGCTCCGCAAGCTCGACGCCATGCAGGCCAACCTGACCCGGCTGGTAGACCTGACCGGCGAGCTGGGCCGGCGGCTGAAGCCGCTGGGCCGGCAGGCGCAGATCGCCCGCAAGGCGGCGGTGATCCAGGCCGACCTGCGCGACGCGCGGCTGCGGCTGCTGGCCGACGACTACGTGACGCTGGCCGCCGAGCTGGAGCGGGACGAGGCCGACGAGGCGGCCAAGGAGCAGGCCAGGGCCAGCCTGGAGGCGGCCCTGAGCCAGGCTCGGAGCCGCGAGGCGGAGCTGGAGGCGGCCGACCAGCAGCACGCGCCCCGGCTGGCCCGGGCCCAGGAGACGTTCTTCGCCCTGTCCGGGCTGGCCGAGCGGCTGCGCGGGGTGGCCAGCCTGGCCGGCGAGCGGCACCGGCACCTGACCGCGGCCGAGCCGCAGCGGCCGGGCCGGGATGCCGACGCCCTGGACGCGGAGTCGGCCGAGCTGCGGGCCCAGGAGGAGGACCTGGGGGAGCGCCAGTCCCAGGCCCGCGACCAGCTGGCCGAGGCGGTGGCCGAGCGCACGGCGGCGGAGACCGCGGTGGCCGACATCGAGCGGCAGATCGCCGCACAGGCCAGGGAGTACGCCCAGCGGGCCGAGCGGCTGGCCCGGCTGCGGGGCCAGGCCGAGGCGGCGGCGAGCAAGGCGGCCGCGGCCGAGGGCGAGGTCGGGCGGCTGAGCGAGGCGCTGGACGCGGCCAGCGCAAGGGCCGAGACGGCCCAGGAGGAATTCGAGCAGCTCCAGGAGCTGGTCTCCGGGCGTGAGGAAGGGCGATCCGATCTCGCTGCCGCACGTGAGCGCACGGCCGCGCGCCTGAAAGAAGCCACGGCGACGGTGGCGCGGCTGCGCAAGGCCGAGCACACGGCCAGCGGCGACCTGGCCGGGCTGCGGGCCCGGGCGGACGCGCTGGCCGAGGCGGTGACCAGGGGCGCGGACGCGTCGGCGGTGCTGCTGGCCCAGCCGGGCCGGTTCACCGGGGTACTCGGCCCGCTGGCCGGGCTGCTGACAGTGGCCGACGGCGCCCAGGAGGCGGTCACGGCCGCCCTGGGCGCGGCCGCGGGCGCGGTGGCCGTCGACGGCATGCAGGCGGCAGCGGAGATCCTGACCGTGCTGCGGGCCGAGGGCGCCGGCCAGGCCGGGCTCGTCATCGCTAACTCTGGGCGTGCGGACAGCGCACCGGCGGCGCGGCGGGCGGACGGGATGCCCCTGGCGCGGGAGCTGGTCCAGGCCCCGCCCGAGCTGTGCGCGGCCGTGGACAAGCTGCTGGACGGCGTGGTCGTCGCCGATGACCTGGCCGGCGGGCTGACGCTACTGCGGGCCGAGCCGGAGTTGCGCGTGGTGACCAGGGACGGCGACCTGATCGGTGCTCACTGGGCCAGGGGCGGGTCGGCGGGCGGGCAGAGCCTGCTGGCCCTGCGCTCGGCGGCCCGGCAGGCCTCGGCCCAGCTCACGGCGGCCGAGCGGACCTGCCGCGAGGCCGAGGACGAGCTGGCCGCGGCGGTCGAGGACGAGGAGCAGGCCCGGCAGGACCTGAGCGAGGCGCAGGCCGAGCTGCAGGAGGTCGACGCGGCCGCGGCCCAGATCTCGGGGCGGCTCGGCGCGCTGGGCGGCGCGGCCCGCGCGGCCAGGGACGAGGCCGCGCGGCTGGCCCAGACGATCGCGCAGGCCCAGAAGGCCCAGGAGCAGAGCCTGGCCACCGAGGCCGACCTGCTGGCCCGGCTGGCCGAGCTGGAGCCCGCCGAGGCCGACGAGGACGCCGGGCTCGACACCGGCGAGGACGCGGCGGCCAGCAAGGAGGAGCTGGGCCAGGCGGCGACCGCGGCCCGTGCGGCCGAGATGGAGGCCCGGCTGGAGGTGCGCACCGTCGAGGAGCGGCTGCGGGCCATCGCCGGACGGGCCGACTCGCTGGCCGCGGCGGCGGTGGCCGAGCGCAAGGCCGCGGCGGCGGCCCAGGCCCGGCTCGAGATGCGGGCCGCGCAGGCCACGGTGGCCCGCGCGGTGGCCGAGGGGGCCCGGTTCGCGGTGGCCAGGGTCCAGGCCTCGTGCGCGGCGGCCGACGCCGAGCGCCAGCACGCCGAGCAGGCCAGCAAGGAGCGGGACACCGAGCTCAAGGAGGCCAGGACCCGGATCAGGGAGTTCTCCGACGAGCTGGACAAGGTCGTGAGCAGCGCCCACGGGGTGCAGATGGCGCACGCCACCCGGCGCATGCAGCTGGAGCAGATCGCCGCCCGCGCGGTCGAGGAGTTCGCCACCGAGACCGACGCCCTGGTGGCCGAGTACGGCCCGGAGGTCTCGGTCCCGCCCGCCGAGGAGGGGCAGCTGGCCACGCCCTACGACCGGGCCGCCCAGGAGAAGCGGGCCCAGGCGGCGCAGCGGATGCTGGACCAGCTGGGCAAGGTCAACCCGCTGGCCCTGGAGGAGTTCGCGGCGCTGGAGGAACGGCACGCGTTCCTGCAGACCCAGCTCGAGGACCTGCGCAAGACCCGCCGCGACCTGCTGACGGTGATCAAGGAAGTCGACGACCGGGTGCTTCAGGTGTTCAGCTCGGCCTACGCCGACACCGCACGCGAGTTCGAGCGGATCTTCTCCACCCTGTTCCCAGGGGGCGACGGACGGCTGGTGCTGACCGAGCCCGACGACATGCTGGCCACCGGCATCGACTTCGAGGCCCGCCCGCCGGGCAAGAAGGTCAAGCGGCTGTCGCTGCTGTCGGGCGGCGAGCGCTCGCTGACCGCGATCGCCTTCCTGGTCGCGATCTTCATGGCCCGGCCGTCGCCGTTCTACGTGCTCGACGAGGTCGAGGCGGCGCTGGACGACACCAACCTGGGCCGCCTGCTGGAGATCTTCACCGAGCTCCGGGAGAGCTCCCAGCTGATCATCGTGACCCACCAGAAGCGGACGATGGAGATCGCCGACTCGCTGTACGGGATCAGCATGCGCGGCGACGGCGTCTCGAATGTGGTCAGCCAGCGGCTGCGGGAGCGCGAGACGGCCTGACCGGGCCTCCGGTGTCCTGGGGCACCCCCCGGCGTCTGCCACACTGGTGACGCCATGGAAGAAGCGCTCATCATCATCGGAATCGTCGTCGTGGTCGGCGGAGGCGGCGGGGCTGCGCTCCTCGTCCCCCGGCTGCGCTCACGTCAGTCGTCCGCGGACGGCGGCCACGCCTCGGACTCGGGCTCCGGCTCGGGCAGCCGGGCCGGGACCGCCACGCTGGAGCCGCCGGCCGGGGCGGCCGCCCAGCCGGGCACCATCACGCCGCCGCCGGACATCAGCGCCCCGGCCGAGCCCGCCGCCCCGCCGGCCAAGCCGGTCGAGAAGCCGCCGCCGTCGGCCGGCCGGCTGGTCCGGCTGCGCGGCCGGCTGGCCCGCTCGCAGTCGGCACTCGGCTCGGTGCTGCTCAACCTGCTGTCCACCTCGGCGCTCGACGAGGCGGCCTGGGAAGAGATCGAGGACACGCTGATCACGGCGGACATGGGCGTAGGCCCGGCCCGCCAGCTGGTCGAGCGGCTCCGCACCGAGGTCAAGGTGTCAGGCACCCGCGACCCGGCCGAGGTCAAGGCCCTGCTGCGGACCGACCTGCTGGCCGAGATCGGACCGGACATGGACCGGACGCTGCACACCCAACCGCACGGCGACCGGCCCGCGGTGGTCCTGGTCGTCGGGGTCAACGGCACCGGCAAGACCACGGCGTGCGGCCGCCTGGCCAGCGCGCTGATCGGCGACGGCCAGACCGTGCTGCTCGGCGCGGCGGACACGTTCCGGGCCGCGGCGGTGGATCAGCTCCAGACCTGGGGCGATCGCGTCGGGGCCCAGGTGGTCCGCTCCGACCGCGAGGGCGCCGACCCGGCCAGCGTGGCGTTCACGGCCGTCAACGAGGGCATCGAGCGCGGCGTGGACACCGTCATCATCGACACGGCGGGCCGCCTGCACACCAAGACCGGCCTGATGGACGAGCTGGGCAAGATCAAGCGCGTCGTCGAGAAGCACGGCACGGTGGATGAGGTGCTGCTGGTGCTTGACGCCACCACGGGGCAGAACGGGCTGCGACAGGCGCGCGTGTTCGCCGAGGTCACCGACGTGACCGGGATCATCCTGACCAAGCTCGACGGCACGGCCAAGGGCGGCATCGTGATCGCCGTCCAGCGCGAGCTGGGGGTGCCGGTGAAGCTGGTCGGGCTGGGCGAGGGTCGCGACGACCTGGCCCCGTTCGACGCCGGGGTGTTCGTGGACGCGCTGCTGGGTGACTGACCTGGGCTGACATAGCCGGGGATGGCCTGACCCGGATGACCTGACCTGGGCCCAGTTGCCAGAATCTTCATGTTGCATTCTGCAATCCGCCTGCGACGGCCGGTCTCGGGGCTTATTGTCGCTTTAAAGGCGCAGCGCTGATTGCAGTGCGCGGCGCCGTGGAACTAGCCGTGGGGGGACCATGGAGCCAGTTCGCAGCACAGACGGCGCCGGGACCGCCATCGGGACGGTCATCGGGACGGTCTCGTTCCGGTCGGCACGGCTGGGCCGGCGCGGCCTTGACGAGGAGCACGTCCGCGCGTTCTGCCGTCAGGTCGAGGCCGAGCTCGTCGTGCTCCGCAGCGAGCGCAGCCTCCTGCAGGAAGAGGTGGGGCGGCTCCGGCGGCGGATCCTGGGCGATGACGTCCTGCCGGGGATGCGGGGCAGCGGGCCCGGCTCGGCCATCGGCATCCTGTCGCGGGCCCAGCAGACGGCCGAGCACTACGTGACCGAGGCTCAGGAGTACAGCCGGCACGTGACGCGGGACGCGCGGCGCCGCCGCGAGGGCATGGTGGCCGGGGTGCGGGCGCACCTGGACCGCGTGATCGAGCAGGCCCACCACGAGGCCAGCCGGGCCGCGCGGACGGCACTGGGCCCGGCCGCGACGCCGGCCGCCACCCACGACGTCCGGGCCGAACTGGCCTACCTGCGGGCCTTCGGCGACGTCTACACCGAGCGCCTGCGGTCGTGCCTGGACGACCTGCTGCGGAATCTCGATCAGGCCGACGGCGACCAGGTCGGCCGGAGCCAGGACGCCGGAGGCCGAGGGGCCGCCTAGACGAACCGGCCGGTGGTTACGGTCAGTGACTTGCCGGTTTCAGTAGATGAACGCGGGCTGGTCCTATAACATCGCCGCATTAGAAGAAATACCTGTCGGAAGCCAGGTTTACGACAGTCCGGAAAGGGGGACTGTTGAACGTTGCCCGGCTCAAGGAAAGCTTTGCCCGTATTGCGGCGCATGGCGAAGAGTTATCCCTATTTTTCTACTCCGACCTATTCATCAAGCATCCCGAGGTACGGGATCTTTTCCCGGTCTCGATGGCCGCTCAGCGCTCGCATCTGGTCGACGCCTTAGTAAAGATCGTCTCCCAGGTCGATAACGTCGAAGAGCTGACCGTCTTTCTTCAGGGGCTGGGCCGCGACCACCGTAAATTCGGCGCGATGGCCGAGCACTACGACGCGGTCGGCGGCAGCCTGCTGACGACCTTCCAGCACTTCTCCGGGCCGTCCTGGACGCCCGAGCTGGCCGCCGACTGGAAGGCCGCCTACGAGCTGATCGCCTCGGTCATGACGACGGCGGCCCGGGCGGACGAGGGTCGGCGGCCGCCCTGGTGGCGCGGCACGATCGTGGCCAGCGAGCGCCGGGCGTTCGACATCTGCGTGCTGCTCGTCCGGCCCGAGCCCCGGCTTGACTTCGTGCCGGGACAGTCGGTCGCGATCGAGTGCCCGAGCCGCCCCCGGCTATGGCGCTACTACTCCATCGCCAACGCGCCGCGCCAGGATGGCCTGCTGGAATTCCACGTCCGCCTGGTCGACGGCGGCGCGGTCAGCATGGCGCTGACCAGCAGCGCGGCCATCGGCACCGAGCTCAGGCTGGGCTCCCCGGTCGGGGTGCTCACGCTGGGCTCGCCGCCCTCGGACCGGGACATCCTGCTGGTCGCCGGCAGCACCGGCCTGGCCCCGCTCAAGGCGATCATCGAGCAGCTGGCGGCCGGCCCGCAGGCGCCCCCCCGCGTCCACCTGTTCTTCGGCGCGCGGACCGCCGAGGGCCTGTACGACCTGGACGGCATGGACAAGATGGCGGCCGAGCACCCGTGGCTCACGTTCATCCCCTGCGTCTCCGACGATCCGCGGTTCAGCGGTGAGATCGGCACTCTGCCCGATGTCGTGGCCCGCCGGGGCGACTGGTCACGGCACGACGCCTACATCGCCGGGCCTACCGACATGGTTGAGCAGGTGGCCGCCCGCCTGACCGCGGCGGGCATGGGACCCGGTCAGGTACATATCGAGGACTTCGGCTGGAGCAGTTCATGACAACGGTGGCGTGGTTTGAGGAAGAGCAGCGCAGGCTGACTCCCGATCAGGTCCAGGCGGTGACGTTTCCCACCTCCCGGCTGGGTCGGCGCGGCCTCGAAGAGGAGTCGGTGCGCGCGTTCCTGCACCTCGTGCACACCGAGTTCGTGCACCTGGTGAACGAGCGGGCGTCGCTGTGGCAGGAGGTCCAGCGGCTGCGCCGCCGGATCCTGGACGGCGAGCGGGCCGGCGATGAGGGCTAGGTGCTGTTCGGCGAGGCCGACGCGCACGCGCACGCGGTGCGCATCCTGTCCAATGCCCAGGTCACCGCGGACCGGTACGTGGCCGACGCGCAGGCCTACAGCAGCCGGGTGACCGAGGACGCCCGGCTGCGCCGTGACGACATCATGCGCGAGGCCCATCAGCACGCCGACCTGCTGCTCGACGAGGCGCAGACCAGGGCGCGCGAGGCGGCGGTGGCCGCGCTGGAGGTCAGCTCACCTCCGCTGACCGAACGAGAGCGTCAGGCGGCCCAGGCCGAGCTGGCCTACCTGCGCACCTACAGCGATGTCTACCGCGCCCACCTGCGGGCCTATACCGAGGGCGTGCTGCAGAGCATCGAGGACTGGGAGCGGAAGGAGGCGGCCTCGCTGAGGGACGCCTCGCGGGGGCCCGATCAGGCGCGCCTGCCGTCCGGCGAGGCCGACCGGCCGCTCGGGCCGCCTAGCCGCCGGAGCATCGGCTGAGGGAGGGCAGGGAGCCCGACATGGTGCCAGCCCAGGACAGGCGCCGCGGGTGCTGGCGGGCACCGACGGGCTCGGCACGGGCGCCGCGGGTGCTGGCGGGCTCGGCACGGGCACGGCGCGGCGCTGGCGGGCACGGCGCGGTGCTGGCGGGCTCGGCACGGGCGCGGCGGGGTGCGCCCGTGCCGCCGGCGGGCGCAGTCAGCGGTTGAGTACCTCGCCGCGGACGCTCTCGGCGGTGCCGGCCGCCACGCTGATGTCGCTCTCGGCCACACCCGCGTCCCTGAGGGACTGCGCCAGGTGGCCAAGTACCTTGTCGAAATGCTGATCATCTAATCCGGTCAGGCCCGCGTGCGCCTGGCGGAGATCGCGGCCCTTATATACGTCGGGGCCGCCGAAAGCCTTGGTTAGGAATGCGGCCTGCATCGCGACCAGGCGGCGCATGTCGACGTCCCTGAAGTAGGGCGCCAGCAGGTCGTCGGCTAACACTTTCTGGTAGAAATGTTCCGTAACTGATCTGATTGCCGCGGGACTGAGATGGTCATACAGGCTGGCTTTTGTCGTCATCCTCCGTATATATCATCGGGGCTGTGCGCGGCAAAGCCCTAAGTCGCAACGGCCCGGATTTCTTTCGGAAAGATGCGGCGATCTCGGGCATTCGCGTAAGTCACAAGTATCAGCCTGAGCCAGCCCGCGCACGGCCGCCGCAGCAAGCCCGGCGCGTCCCTCCGGCATCTTCCGCCCCGGCAATCCGAGCCTGGCACGCCGATCCGGCGGTTGGCGCGGGATAACCTGGAAGCCCCGCTATCGCTACCGACATCAGCAAGGACGCAGCAAGCCGTGTTCGAGACACTTTCCGATCGGCTCAGCCAGGTCTTCAGCACCCTGCGCCAGCGGGGGAGGCTGTCGCCGGCTGACATCGACGCCACCACCCGCGAGATCAGGATCGCGCTGCTGGAGGCGGACGTCGCCCTGCCCGTGGTCCGCCAGTTCATCGCGAAGGTCAGGGAGCGCGCGTCCAGCGCCGAGGTGTCCGAGGCGCTGAACCCGGCCCAGCAGGTCATCAAGATCGTCAACGAGGAACTGATCGAGATCCTCGGCGGCGAGGCCAGGCGGCTGCGCTTCGCCAAGGTGCCGCCGACGGTCATCATGCTGGCCGGCCTCCAGGGCGCCGGTAAGACCTCCATGGCGGCCAAGCTCGCGCTGTGGCTGAAGTCGCAGGGCAACACCCCGATCATGGTGGCCGCCGACCTCCAGCGGCCCAACGCCGTCGACCAGCTTCAGGTGCTGGGCGAGCGCGCCGGCGTGCCGGTCTACGCGCCCTACCCCGGCAACGGCGTGGGCGACCCGATCGAGGTCGCGCGCCGGTCGATCGACGAGGCCCGGCGCCTCATGCACAACGTCGTCATCATCGACACCGCGGGCCGCTTGGGCGTCGACCAGGAGATGATGCAGCAGGCCGCCGACATCAGGGACGCGGTGGACCCGGACGAGATCTTGTTCGTGGTCGACGCGATGATCGGCCAGGACGCCGTGCAGACCGCCCAGGCCTTCCTGGACGGGGTCGGCTACGACGGCGTGGTGCTGACCAAGCTGGACGGCGACGCCCGCGGTGGTGCCGCGCTGTCGATCGCCCAGCTCACCGGCAAGCCGGTCATGTTCGCCTCCTCGGGCGAGAAGCTCGAGGACTTCGACGTCTTCCACCCCGACCGGATGGCCTCGCGCATCCTCGACCTGGGTGACGTGCTGACCCTGATCGAGCAGGCCGAGAAGAACTTCGATCAGGATCAAGCCGCCGCCATGGCGGGCAAGCTGGCCAGCGGCGAGGGCTTCACGCTCGAGGACTTCGTCGAGCAGCTGGCCATGGTGCGCAAGCTCGGGCCGATTGGGAACCTGCTCGGCATGCTGCCCGGCGCGGCCCAGAACCGCGAGGCGCTGAGCCAGGTCAGCGACAAGGATCTGGACCGGGCCGCGGCCATCGTCAACTCGATGACCGTCGAGGAGCGCCGTAACCCCAAGATCATCAACGGCTCCCGCCGGGCCCGCATCGCCGGGGGCTCCGGGGTGACCGTCGGCGAGGTCAACAACCTCATCGTCCGGTTCCTCGAGGGCCAGAAGATGATGCGCCAGATGATGGGCGGGATGGGCGGCATGCCGGGGATGCCAGGCATGCGCCGCGGTGGCTCCAAGTCCCGGTCCAAGAACAAGAAGAAGGGCAAGGGCGGCGGTCGGCCCGCGGGCGCGGCCGGGAGCCGGCCGAACGGCAGCCGCGGGGCGGGCCAGCCCGAGCAGCCAGGCCTGCCGGCCGGCGGCGCGGGCGCGCCCGGCGCGCCCGGCGCCGGGCAGTTGCCGGCCGGGTTCGGGCGCGGCGGGCCGGCCGGGCTGCCGGGCGGCCTCGGCGGCCTGGACGGCGGCGGCTCGGAGGGCGGGATCCGGCTGCCGCCGGGGCTGTCCACGCCGCAGCCGAACCTTCCGCCCGGGCTGCGCGGGCCGCAGTCAGGCCGGCGCAACAAGAAGGGCCGCTAGCCGGCCGGCCTCCCCGGTGTCGCCTGAGGCGGCCGCGGCCGGTCCCGCTGGCGTCGCCTGCGGCGGTCGGGGCCGGTCCCGCTGGTGTCGCCTGCGGCGGTCGGGGCCGGTCCCGCTGGTGTCGCCTGAGGCCGCGGCCCCGCCGACCCGGCACTCCGGCCCGCCGCCGCCAATCCGCACTCAGCGACGTGGTTGTTACAGCGACGTCGCTAGGGCGCGTCGGTTTTTAACACGCTGGGTTGGTCTGCGGGGGTGTGGTGATGCCGTGGGCGGCGGCGTGGTTGTAGAGGTCGGTGAGGGTGGTGAGTTTGTGGGTGGCGGGCTGGATGGTGTGGCCGGCCTGGTGGAGGAGGCGGCGGATGTCGGTGGTGTGGCGGCAGATGTCTTCGTGGCGGAGCCGGGTCAGGGTGCTGATGGCCGTGTAGGGCAGGCCGTGGCGGTCGTGCAGGATGGCGGTGATCAGCTTGCCGGTGAGGGTGAGCCGGGGCGGGCGGCCGGGATGGGCGGTCTGGCGGGGGCGGTAGCCGCGTCGCCTGGCCAGGGCGGCTTCGCGGAGCTGGGCGGCGGGGGCGGTGAGCTGTGCGGTGAGGGCGTCGAGGGCGGGGCCGGGCATGCCGGTGAT
>Ga0134126_10002286_pt1 | contig 24224 bp, 20 predicted proteins | sample KB31752_FD_96881 | JGI IMG/M metagenome (GOLD analysis project Ga0134126, IMG submission 96881) | Terrestrial soil microbial communities with excess Nitrogen fertilizer from Kellogg Biological Station, Michigan, USA - KB3-175-2 | ecosystem: Environmental > Terrestrial > Soil > Unclassified ... | reverse complement strand
GCCGGGCGACACCATCCGCCTCTACCAGCGGTTCATCGAATTGCACAAGGACAATTTCTGGATGTCGCTGTATCCGATGGATCGCCACGCGTTCGAACATGCCGACGACTGGTACGACGAATACCGCCGCATCCACGAATTGTTCACGCAATACGTGAAGGACAGACGGTGAAGTGGGAGGGGCACCGCGCGGTGCCCTTCCCACTTGCCGATATCCCGGCTCGCCGCCCGCCTGTCGCGCTACGGGGAATTACGGACGCTGGAAGTAGTACTGCGCGGCAGCGGTGGAATTGATCGCGCTGGTGATCGGCAACAACTGGCTGAGGAAACGATTCCAGCGGGTGATGCCGGCCGCGGACGCGAAGACCACGTCGCCCGGTTTCACCTCGAACTGGCTGCCCAGGGCCAACGCCACCGCCGACTGCGCGTCCAACTCGTAAACCGTGGCCTTGTAATCGCCGTTTTGCGTGGTGTTGCGGATCACGTAGATCTTGCCTTGCGAGGTGACCTGGTTCAGGCCACCGGCGGCGCCTATCGCCTCGGTCAGCGAAATGCCCGCCGAACTGAAGCGGACCGCCAGCGGACGGTTCACTTCGCCCATCACGAACACCTTCTGGTGTGAGTTGTACGGCAGGAAGACGCGGTCGCCTCCCTTCAGGTAAACCTCCTTGGCCAAGCCTTCGTGTTCGAGCTTGTCGACGTCGAGGTGGTAGGCATGTCCGTCGCGCGTCAACACCACATCGGAAAGATTGGCGTTGGGATCGTCCACCACCGCCTTGCCCATCGCCTCGCCCAGCGTCAGCGGCACGCCCGTGATCAGCTGGGATCCCGTCGTGGTGAACGCGCCCTCCATCGACACCCGCTGGCTGCCATAACCGATCACGCTGACATCCACCTGCGGGTTCTTGAGGTACGTCGCCAGTTTGCCCGCAAGCGCCTGGCGCAGTTGCTCGATGGTCTTGCCGGCCGCCTGTACCTTGCCGGCGAACGGATAGAAGATCGAGCCATCCGCTTGCACCACGCGGCCATTGGCCGCGACCTGGTTCTGGTTTCCCGCTGGCGAGGTCAGTTCCGGATGATTCCACACGGTGATGTAGAGCGTGTCGCCCGGGCCAATCTGGTATGACTGCGGCTGATAATCGAGCAGCGCGGGTGGAATGCTCGCGACGGGAGTCGCAGCGTTCTCCGCCGCGATCACCTGCGGCGTAATCGGCACCAGGTGGACGTAGTCGGGATTGGTACTGGCAGCCCGCACGTTGAGCGACGCGTTCTGGCCGGGTGCACAACCCGCCGTCGCCGCACACGCAATGATCGCAAAAACGCAGCGCATGATGCGCGTTCTACGCGCCGCATCCATCCCGCGCAATGCCCGCACGGGCGAAACCAGTCCATCCAGGGTGGGTTGCGAAGCTTCCATGGTCAGATCGCCTTTCGAGGTTCGGGGAACGTACACGTTGCGCAGGACGTCATCGCGCGCAACGGATTGACACACGACGACGCTGCGTGATGCATGCGTGGCACATCAGAGAGTCCCACCCGGCGGCTGGTGGTGCTGCAGCCATGAATGCCGCCGATGCCGGGCATGCCACGCCCACGACATTGAACAACGCAAAAAACGCGCGGACTCGGGGTCGAATGCGCTGCATTCCGCCACGATGGCCGTTTCAGCAGTAGGCCATGCCGATCCGTTGGTGTCCAGCGCATATCGCTGAATGGAGTTTTATTTGTTTTCGTGAAAGAAAACGAACAGCGGATGAATGGACGCAACAAGTTTTTGTATGGGCTTGCATTTTTTGGACATCTAGATGGCTGTCTATTTCATGAATGCGTAAATAATTCCGAATTGATTTGTTATTCGTGCTGGTGTGGTTCAGCACATCGTTGCAAGAATTCTCGACTCGAAGTCGCCAGCGGCGCGTGCAAGGACACTTGCTCGCACCGAAGCACGCAGACCGCCGCGATGCAGCGAACCATTCGAAAAGACACCTGCCGCGCCACCGGTATCGACGGACAGCGGCACACCACTGCCACACGGAGCGACGCAGGGATGAGATCGCAAGCGCAGGCCCGGAACACGCCCGAATGCAGACGCAACCTCGCGTGTAGCGTCCGTGCGTGTTCCCCGATGCGCATTCGATATTTTCTCTGCACGACCCGGGCGGGCCTGGAGGTTTCCCATGACGCCCACGAAACGGCTTGAATATTCCGGCGCGTTCGATGCGCGCACTTTTCCGATCGAGCAGACCGGCGACGAGATCGACCTGCGCGCGCTGCTCGGCACGCTGGTCGACCACAAGCGGCTCATCATCACGGTGACCGCGATTTTCTTCGTGCTGGGCCTGGCGTACGTGTTTCTCGCGCGCCCGGTCTACGAGGCCTCCGCCCTGCTGCAGGTCGAGCAGGCCCCGACGCTGCCCGGCATCACCGCGGTGGAACAGGCGGTGGGCGCATCCAATCCCGAGTCCACCGACGCGGTATCGATCATCACGTCCTATTCGGTGGTGAAGAGCGCGGTCGACGCACTCAACCTGAACATCGTGGTTTCCCCTTATCGCGTTCCACTGGTGGGGACGCTCGCCGCGCAGTTTTACACGCCGGCCAAACCGGGGGACGTGGCCGGCGCATGGCCCGGCCTCGGACGTTACGACTGGGGCGGCTCGCAACTGGATGTCCAGCAACTCGACGTGCCCACCGGCATGCTCGGCAAGGAACTGACGCTGGTTGCGGGTCAGGATGGCGCGTACACGTTGCGTGAAGACGGCCTGCTTCCTTTCGCGGACGGGAGGGTGCTGCTGCGGGGGCAGGTCGGACAACTGGTGAAGCAAGGCGGCATCACGATGCGCGTCGCGAAACTGGATGCCAATCCCGGTACGCACTTCAGCGTCACCCGCAACAACGAGGCGACCACCATTGCCGGACTGCAGGCGTCGATCAACGCACAGCCCGCGCAGCAAGGTTCCAACGTGATCGCGCTGACACTCGACGGCACCAGCCCGCACCTGGCCGTGCAGATCCTCGATTACGTCACCCAGGCTTTCCTGGCGCAGAACGTGGGCCGCAATTCCGCGCAATCCGCGAACAGCCTGAAGTTCATCCAGAAACAGCTGCCGGTGGTGAAGCAACGCCTGGAGCAAGCGCAGGCTGCGCTCAACGCCTACCAGATCAAGGCGCATTCGGTGGACGTGCCGATGCAAACCCAAAGCCTGATCACGGAAGTGGACGACATCGACAGCAGCCTGCGCCAGCTCGAGACGCAAAAGCTGGAGGCGGCACGCCTGTATACGCCGCAGCACCCGGCCTACAAAGCCATCGTCAACCAGATCGCGATGTTGCGTTCGCGCAAGAGCGAAATGCAGAAGCAGATGAACACGCTGCCCGACACCCAGCGCGAACTGTTGCGGCTGAACGGCAACGTGCAGGTGCTCGACACCACTTACAACGGACTGTTGAACGAAGAACAGCAACTGGAAATTTCGCAGGCCGGCGCAGTCGGCACCGCGCGCATCGTGGACCAGCCGAGCGTCGACATCACCAATCCCGCGAAGCCCAAGAAGCTGATCACGGTGGCGGGCAGCACCGTCGCCGGCGGCGTGTTGGCGCTGGCATTCGTGTTCCTGCGCCAATTCATGAAGCGCGGCGTGGAAGACCCGGCGGAAATCGAACAACTCGGATTGCCGGTTTACACCGCGATTCCGTTGAGTGAGCAGCAACTTGCGCTGTCGCAGAACGGAACGCGCCTGTTTGCGCGACGCCGGCAGCGCCTGCTGGCGCTGGCGGCGCCGGAGGACATCGCGGCGGAAGCGCTGCGCAGCCTTCGGACCAGCCTGTACTTCACCGCGCCGGACGCCGTCGACAACCGCATCATGATTTGCGGTTCCAGCCCGAACGCCGGCAAGACGTTCGTCTCCGCCAACCTCGCGGCGATCAATGCGCAGGCCGGCCAGCGGGTCCTGCTGATCGATGCCAACATGCGCGACGGCAAGCTGCACACCATCCTGGGCGGACGCGCCGAGCACGGGCTTTCCGAGTTGCTCGCGGACCGGATCATCCTCGAAGAGGCCATCCGCCTGGTCGAGGGCGTCGACAACCTGCACTTCATTCCCGCCGGCAGGAAACCGTCCAACCCTTCCGAGCTGCTGATGCGGTCGCATTTCGCGTCGTTGCTGGACAGGCTTTCGCCGCAATACGACCTGATCGTGATCGACAGTCCGCCCATCCTCTCGGTTACCGACGCGACGATCATCGGCCACCACGTCGGCACCAGCCTGCTGGTGGTGCGCTTCGGCCTCAACCAGTCGCGCGAGGTCGAAATGGCGATGCAGCGGTTCCGCCAGAGCGGCGTCGAGATCAAGGGCGTCGTGTTCAACGGCATGGAGCGGCGCAGCGGCGGATTCAACGCCTACGGTTATCAAGGTGACGGATACGTCGAATGATCCGCATCGCGCCCACTGCGAAACCTGCGCAAACGGGGAAGCAGGACGATGTCGGTTGAAGCGACCGAAGCAGTAGGCGGCGCGCGACCGGAACGGCCCCAGGCCGATTTTGCCGCGGCCTCGCGCCTGCTCCGCCGCGGCGCTTCCGGCGCGCTGCTGGTGCAGGTGGGTGGCGCGGCGTTCGCCCTGATCGTCAACGTATTGCTGGCGCGGCTGGTCGGCAAGTCGCAGTACGGCATTTACGCCTACGCGATGTCGTGGGTCAGCGTGCTGGGGATACTGTCGCTGCTGGGACAGAGCAGCAGCGTGGTGCGCCTCGTGCCCGTTTACCTGCACCGCAAGGAATGGGGCACGCTGCGCGGATTGCGCCGCGGCAGCAGCGCCATCGTGCTGGCGGGCAGCATCGCGATCATGCTGGTCGGCGGTGTGGTGGTATTCGCGCTGCGCCACCGGATGGGCAGTGCCACGCTGCGGACGATGCTGGCGGCCTTCCTGCTGCTGCCGCTGCTGACGCAACTCGGATTGAACGGCGGATTTTTCCGCGGCTACAAGCGCGCGGTGAGCGCGGGCGCCTACAACAGCCTGGTGCGGCCGGCGTTCCTGATCGTGCTGGTGCTGGTCCTCGCGCTGCCACTGGGCCTGCGGCTGGACGCAGTGGGCATCATGCTGGCCAATGTCGTCGCGGCGGTGGCGGCGGTGGTCTGTTCGGAATGGCATCTGTCGCATGCGTGGCCCGCTGCGGCGAAACGGGTCAAGCCCCGCTACGAACCGCGTGCCTGGTTCAAGCTGGGGCGGCAGTTGTTCCTGCTGGCGGCGATCGGGATCGTTTCCAACCGCGTGGACGTCCTGATCCTCGGCGCCTTCGCCGGCGCGGCAGAGGTCGGACCCTATTACGCGGCGGTCCGGCTGGCATCGATCGCGGCGTACGGCCTCACCGCGGTCAACACGATCCTCGCGCCGATGATCGCGGAAAGCTACGCGGCCGATGACCACGCGAGCATGGCGAGGCTGGTGCATCACGCGGCCAAGCTGACGTTCGTGGTCACCGCCGCGGTCGCGCTGGCGACTGCGATCGCCGGGTACTGGGCGCTGGGGCTGTTCGGCAGGGGTTTTGCGGAAGCCGCCTACATCCCGCTGCTCATCATCCTGGTCGGCCAGTGCGTGGCTGCAATGAGCGGGCCCACCGGATTCCTGATGACGATGACCCGCTACGAACGCCAGGCGTCGTGGTTCATGACGCTGGCGGCCGTGTTGAACGTGGTGTTCAGCGTCGCGCTGATTCCGATATTCGGATTGATCGGCGCCGCGGTCTCGACCGCACTCGGGAGCGTGGCATGGAACGTATGCGGCCTGACGTTCGTGCGCTCGCGGCTGCACGTGAACCCGACGGCATTGCCTCTTTCCAGCAAACGATGACCCTGCCCAACTTCTTCATTGTAGGCGCACCGAAATGCGGCACCACGGCGCTGAGTGTCTACCTGGGCGCGCATCCGAACGCCTTCATGTGCGTTCCGAAGGAACCCGCCTATTTCGCGCTGGACTTTCCGGCCATCCGGGTCGCGAAGAACTGGAACGAGTACGCAACCCTGTTCCAGGGCGCCGACAAAACCCACGCGGCAGTCGGCGAAGCCTCCACCATCTACATGTATTCGGAAGTCGCCGTCGCCGAACTCCACAGGAAGTTTCCTTCCGCGCGCCTGTTGGTGATGCTGCGCAACCCGTTGGACCTGGTGGTCTCGCTGCACGGCCAGAGGCTCCACGATTGCGACGAAGACATCGCGGATTTCGCGCGCGCGTGGGCGCTGTGCGAAGACCGTCGCACCGGCAGCAAGATCCCCGCGCGCTGCCGCGAACGCAAGACCCTGCTCTACGACGAGGCGGCACTGCTGGGAACGCAACTGCAGCGATTGCTGGACATCTTTCCGAAATCGCAGGTGCGTTGGTGGTTCCACGAGGATTTCGCCGCCGATCCCGCACGGGTATATCGCGAGGCGCTGTCGTTTCTCGGCCTCTCGTTCGACGGGCGCAACGAATTTCCCGTCGTGAACGCGCGCACGCGCGCGGTTTCACAAACGCTGGCTCCGCTCGTGCAGAAGCCCCCGAAATCCCTGGTGATCCTGGCGATGCATGCCAAGAAGAGGCTGGGGATCCGGCGCCTCGGCGTCCTGAATGCACTGCGCAAGGCCAGCTTCGTGCCCGCCCGGCCGCCGGATATTCCGGCAGGCCTGCTGCGCGAAATGAAGACGCACTTCGCGCCGGATATCCGCTTGCTCGAGGGCATCACCGGCCGCGACCTCGGCCATTGGCTGGGGAGCTGCGCATGAACCCCATCCTGATCATCCCCTCTCCGGGCGGCGGCGCGGCGGTCGCTTTCGCCGCAAGCATCGTGGCGCGGCACCCGTCCGGACGGCCGCTCGTTCTCGCGCGCCGCGGCGTCATTCCCACCGTGCTGCCGTTTTCGCCCACACCATGACCGCGCCCAATTTCATCCTGGTCGGGGCACCCAAGTGCGGCACCACCGCACTTGCCGGATACCTGCGCGCGCATCCGCGCGTGTTCATGTGCGTGCCGAAGGAGCCGCACTATTTCGCAGTCGACCTGCCGTCGCATCGCTACGTGTCGGATTGGGACGCCTATCAGGCGCTGTTCCGGGGCGCCGGACGCGAGCACGTCGCGATCGGTGAGGCTTCGATCTTCTACATGTATTCCGAAGCAGCGATCGCCGGAATCCGCGAGCGGCTGCCATCGGCGCGGCTGCTGGTGATGCTGCGCAACCCGGTCGAGCTCGCGATTTCCATGCACGCGCAGGCATTGCGCACGCGCGACGAAACCATCGTCGACTTCGCGACCGCATGGGCGTTGTGCGCGAGCCGCCGTGCCGGCAGCAACGTGCCGTTGCACTGCCGCGACCGCAAGATCCTGCTGTACGACCGGTTGCCCCTGCTTGGCCTGCAATTGCAGCGCCTGCTGGACATGGTTCCGAAGTCGCAGCTCCGCTGGTGGTTCTATGACGACTTCGCCGCGAACCCCGCCGCCGTTTACCGCGAGGTGTTGTCGTTCCTTGGCGTTGCGCATGACGGACGCGACGAATTTCCGCGCGTGAACGGGCGCACGCGCGCGCGTTTCCAGGCGCTGGCGCAGTTCACGCAGAAGACGCCGAAGCCGCTGGTGCGCGCCGCGATGTACCTCAAGCGGCGCGCCGACATCGAGCGGCTGGGCGTGCTGAAGACCTTGCGCAGCGTCAACTTCGCGCCAGCCCCAAGGCAAGCCGTTGCACCGGCGTTGCTGGACGAATTGCGGGCGCACTTCGCGCCGGATGTCCGCCTGCTCGAAAAACTCACGGGCCGGGATCTGCATTCCTGGCTGCATGGAAGCGAATCGGTCGTGCCGCAGGATGGAGGGTTGATCGCATGAAGCAGGAAAGATGCCGGGAGTGCTGCCAGGGCGTCCGCGTCGGCTGGCGGATGCGCAACGTGAAAGACCGGTTGAAGTCGCGGGCCAGCCGGGTGCTGGCTTGCGCGGGCATCAGGGAATCCGGACAGGGCGCTTGTTTCGTGGCATTGCGGGGGCAGCCGTCATGATTGCGATGCCGGCGCTTTCCCTTCCCAACCCTGCCGGGCAGGGCTCCATGAAACTGGTGTTGGTCGTCCCGTCACTCGGCGGCGGCGGCGCGGAGCGCGTGATGGCGACGCTGGCCAATGCGTGGGCCGTGCGCGGCAACGAAGTCTCGCTGATCACCCTGACCTCCGCCGAGAACGACCGCTACCTGCTGGACCGCACGGTGCGGCGCGTGGCCCTGGATATGGCGCGACGTTCGTCGAACCCGGCGCAGGCGCTCGGCCACAACGCGATGCGTGTCCGCGCGCTGCGTCGCGCCATCAAGGCGGCCCGGCCGGATGCGGTGATCAGCTTTGTCGCCAACACCAATGCGCTCGCGATGATGGCCGCCCTGGGTTTGGGCGTGCCGGTCATTGTCACGGAGCGCCAATTCGTCGGCGCCGAACCGTCGCGGCTCATCTGGAAGCTCTTGCGCCGCCTGCTGTATCGGCGCGCCGCGGCGGTGGTGGCACAGACGCGCCGCTGCGCCGCGGAGCTGGAAGCGAGGGTGGGACGCACGGTGAAGGTGATCCCCAATCCGGTCGCGCCCGGTCCACGCAGCACGATCCCGGCCGCAACGCCGGTCGCGGATGGCTCGGCGCGTACCTTGCTGGCGGTCGGGCGGCTGGTGCCCGCCAAGGGTTTCGACCTGCTGATCGACGCGTTTGCGCGGGTCGCGCAGCGGCACCCCGGCTGGAAGCTGGAAATCCTCGGCGAGGGACACCAGCGCGACGCGTTGACGGAGAGGATCGCCGCGCACCGTCTCGCCTCGCGCGTCGCGATGCCCGGCTTCAGCCCCCAGGTAAGACAAGCGATGCGGCGCGCCGACCTGTTCGTGCTGTCCTCGCGCTTTGAAGGCTTGCCCAACGCGCTGCTCGAGGCCATGGCCGAAGGCGTGGCCTGCGTGAGCTTCGACTGCACGGCCGGCCCGCGCGAACTGATCACGCACGGCGAGAACGGCTGGCTGGTGCCCGCGGAAGATGTGGATGGCCTGGCCGCGGCGCTCGACACCTTGATGCAGGACGACGCCTTGCGCGCGCGCCTCGGCACGCGTGCGCGCGACGTGCGCGACCTCTATTCGGTCAGCGAAATCCTCGGCCAATGGGACACGCTGCTGGCGTCGCTGATGGCACGCGGCGCGGATCGCGCCAGCGCGGTAGCGGAAGAAGCGTGATGCCTGCCTCCGAATCCGGCGCGGTGATGGCGAACCTGCACGATGCTGCCAGGCATCGCGACGGCCCGTTGCGGATCCTGTTCCTGATCCGTTCGTTCGGACGCGGCGGCGCGCAACGGCAGCTGGTGGCGTTGGCGACAGCGTTGCACCGCGCCGGCTGGGATGTTTCCGTCGCGTGTTTCTATGCGGGCGATGTCTTCCAACGCGAACTCACGCAAGCCGGCGTGCCGGTGATCGACCTGCACAAGCGTGGGCGTTGGGACATCGCGGGATTCGCGTGGCGCCTGTGGCGCACGTTCCGAAAGCACGACGCCGACATCGTCCACGGCTATCTCACCGTCGGCAACCTGCTGGCCTTGCTGGCCAAGCTCGCGCATCGGCACACGCGCGTGGCGTGGGGCGTGCGTTCCGCGTACATGGATCGCACCCGCTATGACTGGATGTCGCGCCTGACCTTCCGTTTCAGCTGCCTGTGCGCCCGCTTCGCGGATCTGATCATCGTGAATTCCGAGGCCGGCGCGACGCACCATGCGGCGCTCGGCTATCCGCGCGAACGCATCCGGGTGATCCCGAACGGCATCGACACGCAACGCTTCCACTTCGACGCCGATGCGCGCGCGCGGTTGCGAAGTGAATGGCACATGCCGGACGACGCATTGCTGGTCGGGCTGGCGGGGCGCCTCGACCCCATGAAGGACCACTCCACGTTCCTTGCAGCCGCCGCGCAACTTGCCGCACGCGACGCGCGCTGGCGTTTCGTCTGCATCGGCGAAGGCAAGCCGGACTATGCCGCGATGCTCGCTTCGCGGGCCGCTGCGCTGGGTTTGTCGCAACGCCTGGTGTGGGCGGGCCCGCGCGGCGACATGCCGTCGGTATACAGCGCACTGGACCTGCTGGCTTCGACTTCCTACGGCGAGAGCTTCCCCAATGTGATCGCCGAGGCGATGGCCTGTGGCCGTCCGTGCGTGGTGACCGACGTGGGCGATTGCGCGCGCATCGTGGGCGCGTGCGGCACGGTGGTCGCGCCGCGCGACCCGGAAGCGTTCGCTGCGGCCGTCGAGGGCATGCTGCCGACCCTGGTGGATGCCGGGGCCGCAAACGCGATGCAGGTGGCCGCGCGCAAGCGCATCGTGGAATCGTATTCGCTGGATGCGCTGCTCGGGAACTCCAGGGCCGCGCTCCGCGCGGCATGCGCAAACCGGGGGTACACGTGATGGGCACGGGCCTGCATCCCTTCCCGATGGGCCAGCTCATCTGGCCCGCCACCGCGATCATGCTGGTGGGCTTCCTGCTGTCGCTGTGGTTCACGCGCAGGGCCGGCGTCAGCCTGACCGTCGCCGCGTTGAAGTCGGCATTGTTCCTGTTCTATTTCGGATTCGTGTTCGACGGCACGTACACGTTTTTCGACGACTGGAATTACCTGCGCTTCGGCAAGCAACTGCTGCAGAGCGGCGTGGGCGTCCTGAACCTGATGCACAACTACGCCTATGTTCGCAGCATGGTCAAGAGCGCGAATCTTTTCTACTACGCCTACAACGCGACGGCGCTTGCGGCGTTCGGGCAGGGTTATTTCGCGCCCGTCGCGGCCAACATCCTGCTGACCTTCGTCGCGGCCGGCGTGCTGGCGAAGGCCGCGCGGCTCGGGCTCGGCATGAGCCGCCGCACCAGCATCGGGCTGTTCGCGTTCCTGGCGTTGAGCCCCTCGATCCTCGCGTGGTCCACCGTGGCCAACCTGAAGGACATCCTGGTCGCGACCGGAACCGCGGGCATGGTATATGCGGTGGCGCTGGTCGAAGACGGCCGGTTCAAGCGCGCGGCGGCGAATGCGGTCCTGTGGGGCCTGGTGCTGGCGGTCACGCGGTTTTACGTGCCGCTGATGCTGGGCGCGGCGTTCGGGACCATGGTGCTGTGTTCGCGTCGCGGCCGGCGCAATCCCTGGATGTGGCTGGCGGCGGTCGTCGCGCTCGTGGTCATCGTGCACGGGCTGGGCCACGGCAGCATCGGCGGCGCGCTGCACGAATTCCGTTCGCGCGTGGGCAATCCGCTGACCGGCGTGGTGCGATTCATCGCCACGCCCATACCGTTCCATACGCAACCCAATTACGCATTCCTCGACCTGCCGCAACTGTTCTTCTGGGTGATGTTGCCGTTCCAGTTCTACGGAATGGTCGCGGCATGGAGGAGCAAGAAGATGACCGCGCGCTTCATGGTCATCTACTTCCTGATGATGACGCTGCTGTACGGCATGTTCCCGACGCTGCAGGGACCGCGCCACCGCGTGCAGATCGACGGGCTGATTGTGGTCTTCCAGTACATCTGCGTGCTCGCGCTGCTGCGCAACCGGTTCAGGAGGAAACGCCGCTACCTCGTCGTGCCGCCGCGCCCGATGCGCACGGACGAAGCCATCCATCGCGACCCTTATCCGGCCGCCTGAGAGGAGCGCACAGGATGCCATGCCCGAGGAGATCGTTTGCGTGAAGATCTGCCATGTCATCACCGGACTCGGCACCGGCGGCGCGCAGGCGGCGCTGCACCGCCTCGTGCAGACGCTGCGCCCGCCCGATTTCGAACACGTGGTGATCGCGCTGAGCACGGAGGGATCGATGAGCGCGCCGATCGCGGAATCGGCGGAGCTGCAACACCTCGGCATGCGGGCCGGGCGCCTGCTGCCGCATGAGATGTGGCGCCTGCGGCGCATGCTGCGCGCGGGCCATTACGACGTGGTCCAGAGCTGGATGTACCACGCCAACCTGATGGCGGCGATCGCGGGTTGGGGCGATGGGGTTCCGGTGGTCTGGAACATCCGCCATTCCCTGCACGCATTGGCCCACGAGAAGCGCAGTACGCGCTGGGTGATCCGCGCGGGCGCCCGGCTTTCGCGCTGGCCGGCGCGGATCATCTTCAATGCGGCGGTCAGTCGCGCGCAGCACGTCGCCTTCGGCTACGACGGGCGGCGCTCGGTGGTGATCCCGAATGGTTTCGACACCCGCGAATTCGCGCCGCGGGCCGCCGAGCGCGCGCGCGTGCGCGCCGAACTCGGCATCGCACCCGACGCGCTCGCGATCGGGCTGGTGGCGCGTGTGCATCCGATGAAGGACCACGCGAATTTCCTGCGTGCCGCCAGGCAACTTTCCGCACGACATCCGCATTCGGTATTCGTGCTGGCGGGCGAAGGCGCCGATGCGCGCAACCCGGAACTGGGTGCACTGATCGATGAACTCGGCTTGCGCGATCGCGTCCGGCTGTGCGGCCGCCGCACCGATGTCGCGGCCGTCGACAACGCGCTGGACATCGCGGCTTCCGCCTCCGCATGGGGCGAGGCGTTTCCCAACGCCATCGCGGAAGCGATGGCCTGCGGCGTGCCCTGCGTGGTGACGGACGTGGGCGACGCGCCCGCGATCGTGGACGACACCGGCGGCGTGGTGCCGCCGCGCGATGCCGCCGCCCTCGCCGCGGCGTGGGCCACGCTGGCCGACCTCGACACGGAGGCCCGGCATGCGCTGGGGCTGCGCGCGCGGCGGCGCGTCATCGATCACTACGCCCTTGACGCGGGCGCGCGTCGCTACGCCGACCTGTACCGCAACATCGCGAGGAGACCATGCGCAGACCGATAAGACTCAACCGGGCCATCTGGCCGTCCGCCATGCAGAAACTGCAGCGCGGCATTCCCGATCCCCGCCGCCTGCTGGACCAGGACATCAATGCCGCGGAGCTTACCGAGACGCTGCAGCGGCTGAAAATCGGCACCACCTACAAGACCACCGACTACGACCGGTTTCCGCAAACCACGCGCCTGCTTTCGAAGCTGCCTTTTGCAACCCCGCCGGTGGTGCTGGATGTCGGCGCGTCCGACGGCAGCACTTCGCTCGCGGTGATGAACAGTGTGGCGTTCACCCGGTATTACGTGACCGACATGCACATCAAGGCCAGGGCCTATCTCGGCGGCGCCGGGATGTTCCTGTGCGACATGAATGCCAGGCCCTGGCTGTACGTGAATCGCTGCTTCGTGATCCACAATGATCTCGATGGCGCGGAGTGGCCCTACAACGCGATCGCGGCGCGCATCTTCAAGACCTTCGACGCCTCGAAGCGCCGCGACCAGCGCGGCATCCTGATGATCAACCCCGAACTCGCGGCCAAGCGCGGTGACCGCATCCGCATCGAGCAATACAGCATCTTCGATGCATGGGAACACGAAAAAGCCGACCTGGTGATCGCCGCGAACCTGCTGAACCGCGGCTATTTCCCGGATGACGACCTGCAGGCCGCGCTGCGCAACCTGCGCGACGCGATGCACGATGGCGGGGTGCTGGCGGTGATCGAGAACCGCAACACCGACGCCGGTTCGGTCGAGCAATCCAGTGTCTTCAGGCGTTCGGGCAACCGCTTCCTGGTCGAAGCCCGGATCGGCGCCGGGTCGGATATCCACCAACTCGTGACGGAATTGCAATGACGGCGTCCGTACAGACACGCATGCGATCCAGGACAGTCCCGGCATGTGCGGGATAGCCGGCTTCTGGGATCCGGGGAACCGCCTCGGCGCCGAGCGTGCGGCCGCGGAGTTGCGCTGCATGACGCGCGCGATTCGCCACCGCGGGCCGGACGATGAGGGTTATTTCCAGGATGCCGCTTCCGGCATTGCACTGGGCCACCGCCGCCTTTCGGTGGTCGACCTTTCGCCAGAAGGCCACCAGCCGATGAGGTCGGCCAGCGGGCGCTTCGTGATGGTTTACAACGGCGAGGTCTACAACCATCGCGCGTTGCGGCAGGAACTCGCCAGGCAGGGCGCCGCGTTCCGCGGACATTCCGACACCGAAGTCATGCTGGCCGCCATCGAACAGTGGGGCTTGCACGGCGCCTTGCAGCGCTTCATTGGCATGTTTGCGTTCGCGCTGTGGGACCGCCGCGAGCACGCGCTGTCGCTGGTGCGCGATCGGCTGGGCATCAAGCCGCTGTATTACGGCCGGGTCGGTGCGCGCTTCGTGTTCGCATCGGAGCTGAAAGCCATCACGGCGGTACCGGGCTTCGACAACACGATCGATCGCGATGCGCTGTGCCTGCTGCTGCGCTACAGCTACATCGCGGCGCCGCATTCGATTTATCGCGGCCTGCGCAAGCTGGAACCGGGCACGGTGCTCACCCTCGATGCCAGCGACGTCGTGAATGGCCCGGCGGATGCGGCGCTGCCGGCGTCGCGCACGCGCGCGTTCTGGTCGGCGCGCGATGTGGCGATCGCGGGCATGGCCGACCGCCTGCACCTGCCCGACGCCGAAGCCGCCGACGAACTCGAACGCCTGCTGCGCGATGCGGTGGCGTTGCGGATGGAAGCGGACGTGCCGCTGGGCGCGTTCCTTTCCGGCGGCGTCGATTCCTCGTTGGTGGTTGCCTTGATGCAGGCGCAATCCACGCGTCCGGTGCAAACGTTCTCCATCGGCTTTCGCGAAAAAGGCTACGACGAAGCCACGCATGCGCGGGCGGTCGCGAAGCACCTGCACACCGAGCACCATGAGCTGTACGTCACCGCGCAGGATGCGCTGGACGTGGTGCCGAAGTTGCCCGGGATGTTCGACGAACCGTTTTCCGATTCCTCGCAGATCCCGACCTTCCTGGTGGCGCAACTGGCCCGCCGCAAGGTGACCGTGGGTCTTTCGGGCGACGGCGGCGATGAACTGTTCGGTGGTTATCGGCGCTATTTCGCAGCGCGCAACATCGAACGTGGCTTGAACTGGCTGCCATCGGGCGCGCGCGGGCAGGCGGCGCGTTCACTGGCGCGACACACGGGGTTTTACGAGTCGTTGCTGGCGGGCGTCAATGCCGCCATGCCGTCGGGCCTGAAGCTCAGGCGGCCGCAAGCCAAGGTCGGGATTCTGGCCGACATGCTGCAGGCCGGCTCCCAGGACGAACGTTACTGGCTGATGATGTCGCACCACCGGCATCCGATGGAGGTGGTTTTGCAGGCCGCCGAACCCCTCTTGCCCACACCCAATCCGGTGTCCGCGTCGAACTCGATCGGCATCGTCGAGCGGATGATGTACGACGATCTGGTGACCTATCTGCCCGGCGACATCCTCGCCAAGGTCGATCGTGCCAGCATGGCGGTGAGCCTGGAAGCGAGGGTGCCGCTACTGGACCATCGGGTGGTGGAATTTTCGTGGCGCGTGCCGATCGGACAGAAGGTTCGAGGCGGGCGTGGCAAGTGGCTGCTGCGCGAAGTGCTGTACCGCTATGTGCCGCGGCCATTGATGGAGCGGCCCAAGCAGGGTTTCGGCGTGCCGATCGGCGCCTGGCTTCGCGGGCCACTGCGTGACTGGGCGGAAGCGCTGCTGGACGAGCGGCGGCTGCGCGAGGAAGGCTATTTCGAACCCGGGCACGTGCGACAACTGTTTGCGCGCCATCTCGCGGGCAGCGCGGAGGAAGGCGCGCGTCTGTGGGATGTGCTGATGTTCCAGGCGTGGCTACCGGAGACCACGCGCGACCGGCCGCGGGTGCGCGACGGGATCGCCGCATGATCAAGCCGACCGCCGCAATGCCCGATTTTCGCGCGCGCGCCGATGTGGGGTGGATCGATGCGCTGACGTTCGCCCGACGCAAGGAGTCCTGGGTGGCGGCGTCCGCCGGCAGCTTCTACAAGATCTTCCGGCGCGGCGACGATCCGGCCCGCGACTGGCTGGATCCCGCGTGCATCGAACGCGCCCGTCGCGAATACGCCGACTTGCAGTTGCTGCATCGACTCGATGAACGTGCCTGCGCGCCGTTGCGACTGGACCACGGCTGCATCGTGTATCCGCGGTTGTCCGGTCCCGACCTGCGCGAACGGTTGCTGCAGCGCGACCCCGGTGGCACGGATGGCGGGGCGGCCTTGCGTGACGGCGTGTCGCTGCTGGCGCGGTTGCATGCCGCCACGGCCGCGATTTCGCACTATCCGCTCAAGGATTACCTCATCGATGGTTTCCTGAATCCGGACGCGGACGTGTTGCGGCGCATCGACGAGAGTCGCCGCACGCTCTGCATCGAGGGTTTCGAAGTGCGCAATTTCAGGTACGACCGGCAGCGTCGCGCGTGGGTGTTCTTTGATCCGCAGGCGGTGTCCCGCGGCGTGCCGGAAAATGACTTGGCGCGTTTCATCGTTTCAGTGCTGATGGTTAGCTGGGGTAAAGGCGGTTCGCCGAGAATATGGAAGCACTTTCACGTTGACGATCTGGTGTCGACGTACGAGCGCGCCGCGTCGCGAACCATTGATCCCATATTGCTGAATTATTGCTTGCACGAAACGATCGCCATGAGGCGGCATTTTGCGGAAAAGGCCTTGCGCGCACTGCGCGGCATGTCGCGGCTGTTCGGACGCCCGTATTTGTCCGCGTATTTCCTGCAACTCCAGAATTGGATAGAAAGGGTTGGTTTACGCCATGGATTTTGACTACGAACGTGACACACGGAAGTTCTACCAGGATGAAGCCACCGCGCAGCGCTACCACGACATGTTCATGTCCCGGCGCGGCTGGCGCAATCTCCCCTCGCGGGTCGTGGCGCAGCGCGAACGGCAGGTGATGAAAGCGATGCTGGAGCAGGTGCCCCATCGCAGCGCGCTCGACATTCCCGCCGGCACCGGCAAGCTCGCCGGCGTATTCGCTTCGCTGGGCACGCGTGTGGTGGCCTCCGACATTTCGGCGAGCATGTTGAAGCGGGCTGAAGCCGAGTTCTCGCGGGTCCAGCATCCGCACGTCGACTTTCGCGTCGCCGATGCGGCCGATCTGGGCGGGTTCGGAGACGGCGCCTTCGACGTGGTGGCGTGCCTGCGCCTGATGCACCGCGTTCCTGCCGGGTTGCGCGCGCGCATGTTGCGGGAATTCGCGCGGGTCGCGCCGTGGGCGATCGTTTCATTCGGAATCGAAAACGGTTTCCACAAGCTGCGGCGAAGCACGCGTGCCGCGATCTTCGGCGGACAAAACAACACCCTGTGTTTCTGCAGCGTGACCGAAGCGCTTGCGGAACTTGCACCGCATTTCGACGTCGTGGCGAAGACATGGATCGCGCCGGCCCTTTCGCAGGAAATGATCTTCCTGCTGCGGTCGAAGCCCCGCCGAACGGGTCGCGACGGTTAGTCGCACGACCCTGGCCACGATCGCGCAAACGTCCCGCACGGTGTCCGCCGTACCGGGACCATGACCCGCCTTGGATCGGCGGAAGGAGTGTGCAGCATGAATGGAGGCGCACATCGGTTCTGGTCGAAGTCCCTCGGATGGGCAGCGCTGCTGGTGCTGCTGGCCGGCCCCTGGCACCCCGCGCTGGCCGCGCAGTGCCCGAAGCTCCTGATGTTCGACGGCTTCGATATCCGCACGCAAAACAACGCGCAACAGGCCGCCTACTGGGGCAAGACCGTGGGGGTGCAGGGATTTTTCCTCAACTCCGTGATGGCGCATTGGCAGAAGGACGTCGGCACCGATCCCGACAGCAAGCTGTGGCAGGACGTCGCCACATTCCAGTCCATCTATTCCAAAGAGGGCGTGACCGACAACTTCATCAAGGTTGCCTCGTACAAATCGCATGACTGGAAAAACCCGCAGGCAAACCGGGCCGTCGTCACCCGCCTGCAACACGCGGCCATGCTCGCCAAATACGCCAAGCTCAAAGGCGTTGCGCTGGATCTGGAACCGTACGTGCCCATCTGGGGCGGACCCGCGGCCGGACCCGAGATGGCGACTACGGTCGAGCAGGAAGGGCGTGCGATCGCCCAGGCCATGCACCAGGCCTATCCGGGCATGACGCTGTTCGTGCTTCCCGATGCGCTTTCCCAGACGCAGCGCTACGCGACGCTGCTGCAGCGGTTCAAGTCCGGGGTCCACGCGATGAAGGCCTCCAGGAAAATGCCGAAGTACGACCGCTACGAGATGGCGGTGTCGTTCATGCGTGGGCTGCTGTCGGTGCCCTGGACGCATGTCGTGATCGGAATGGAACAAACCTACAGCCGAAACGCCGAGGGCATGGGACCGTCGGTGCAGCGCACCCAGGATGACTTCGCCAAGCTGATGGGAAGAGGCGCGTCCGCGATGCACCTCAGCGGGGCACCGGGTTTGTGGCCACTCGGTCCCACCCGGACCAACAAGGCGGCGCGTGAAAGTCCGGGACGCTTCAAGAACCGGCTGCATGCCGCCTATGCAGCGGCCAGCCAGTACGTCTGGATTTACGGCCATGGCAGCGCCTGGCAGACCGATGGGCCGTATGCACCGGGCCCGGTGACGGCCGACTTCAACCAATTCACCGACGCGATCCATCAAATCGAAGCGACTTGCAAGGCGCCGCGATGAGCGTCGAATCCGCCTAACGCATTCAGGTGCCTGCATGCCCAGGGTCATCCTGTTCGCCAACACCGATTGGTATCTCTACAACTTTCGGCGCGCACTGGCACTCGCGGTGCAGGCCGCCGGCCACGAAGTCCTGCTGATTTCGCCGCCCGGGGAATACGGTGCGCGGTTCCGCGAACTGGGATTGCGCTGGTTGCCGCTGCCGGCCATGGATCGCCGCAGCCTGAACCCGTTGCGCGAAATCCGCGCACTCGCCGAATTGGTTGCGCTGTTCAAGCGCGAGCGGCCGGCGCTGGTGCACAACTTCACCATCAAGTGCGCGGTGTACGGTTCGCTCGCCGCGATGCTGACCGGGGTACCGGCACGCATCAATGCAGTCGCGGGTCTGGGCTACGTGTTCGCCAGTGACGATCGTCGCGCGCGCGTGCTGCGCCCGCTGGTGCGCAGGTTGATGCGGGTCGCACTGCGTGGCAGGCGCGCGCGGCTGATCCTGCAGAACCACGAGGACGCCGGAATGTTCGAGCGCTACGGCTTGATCGACGCCGCGCGTGTGCGCGTGATCGCGGGTTCGGGCGCGGATTGCACGCGCTTCGTGCCACGCCCGCATTCACGCAACGACCCGCCTCGGGTGCTGCTGGCCGCGCGCCTGCTGTGGGAAAAAGGCCTCGCGGAATACGTGCAGGCCTCGCGCAACTTGCGCGCGCAGGGCAGGCGTGTGCGCTTCCTGCTGGCTGGCGCTTCCGATCCCGGCAACCCTGCCGCCGTTCCGGAGGCAACCGTGCGCGACTGGGTCGACGAGGGCGCGGTCGAATGGGTGGGGCACGTCGACGACATGCCTGCGCTGTTTGCGGCGACCGACATCTTCGTGTTGCCGAGTTACTACCGCGAAGGCCTGCCCAGATCCCTGATCGAGGCGGCGGCCTGCGCGACGCCCTTGATCACGACCGACATGCCGGGTTGCCGCGACGTGGTGACGGATGGCGTGGACGGATTGATCGTGCCGCCGCGGAATGCCGCCGCATTGTCCGCGGCCATCGGACGCCTGCTGGACGCTCCGGAACTGGCCAGGCGGCTCGGGTTGGCGGCGCGCGCCAAGACGCTCGCCGAGTTCGACGAACGCATCGTCATCCGTCGCACGCTGGAAACCTACGACGAAGTGCTGGAAGCACCAGGCCCGGCTTTCGCAAGCCCGTGATCGAGCCGCCCGGCAGGGCTTACGGCTTGATGCGTTCGCGAACCGGGCGTACGGCCGGTGCCGGCAAATCGATTTGCGCGGCTTGCCTGCGCTCGAGCTGTGTGGTGAACGCAGCGTACGCGGCCGACATGGCCACGAAGGCCACCAGGTTCGCGACCGCGCCCAGCCGCGAATGGATCAGGACGCCCACGAAAGGCAACACCGCGGCAAACGCCAACAGGCAGACCAAGGTTCGCCGCGGCCCCCATCCGGCATTCAACAGCAGATGGTGGATGTGGGTGCGGTCCGGCGTGAACGGCGACACGCCGCGTTTCAGGCGGCGGTAGATCACCGCGAGCGTGTCCATCACGGGCAGCGCGACGCACCAAAGCACCAGCCCCGGCGAAATCAGCCGCGGCGAACTCTGGCTGAGTGCGATCAGGGTCCACGCGATGACGTAGCCCAGCACCACGCTGCCGCAGTCGCCCAGGAAGACCTTGGCCTTGCGTCCCAGCAATCCCAGGTTGGCCATCAGGAACGGATACAACGCAGCGGCCAGCAGCAGCACGATGACGGTCAGTGGCGCCGGCATGTCGGGCGCCATCAGCAGGGCAATCGCGCCGGTGCTGATCAGCGCCAGGCAGCCCGCCAATCCGTCGATGCCATCCATCAGATTGAACGCGTTGATCAGCCCGATCACGGCGAGCAAGGTAAACGGAATCCCGAGCCAGCCCAATTGCAGATCGTATCCGTGCAGGACGCCGAGCGAATGCACGTACACGCCGGTCGTGGAGATCACGATCAGGACTGCCGCGATCTCCACGACCACCCGTACGCCCACCCGCAGGCCGTACTTGTCGTCGATCGCGCCGAGCAGCACCAGCAGGCACGCCGTGCCCAACACCACGTCATTGAAATGTTGCGCCTGGCCGAGCCACATCCACCCGGTCAGGATGCCGGTGAAAATCGCCAGCCCACCCACCAGCGGCGTGGCGAAACCATGCCGCTTGCGGGCGTCCGGGTAATCAAGCAGGCCGAACGGCTTGCTGATCGGCACGAGTACGCACAAGCCCAATGCCGATGCGCCCAGTGAGACCATGCATGCGGACAACACCGTGTGCGCCGTAGAAATCATCCTTGTTCCCTCCGGCTGTTCGAAGTGATTGAGTATGTCCACTCCAGTGAAATTGGTGCTGAATATTTGTAATGATTTTCGTTTTTAAAAGCCAATAAAACTGAACGTGTTTACATATTTGAATCACTGCTAAATCAGGTTGAATAAAAATTTCTCGTTCACTTGCGCAAACGGTGGCGCGGCAACCGTATCGCGCACGACGATTCCTCCCTCGTCCGCGGGCGACACGTGATTTGTTCGCGCGAAGGTTTGCGCATGCCGCAGAAGCCGCACGCGTTGCCGTGGGAATTCCGCCCCGCGTTCCGTTTCTGCCCCGTCGTCGCGCGCGAACGTTCGCTGTGACGATCCATCGGTTCAGCCTTCGTTACAGGCATGGAATTTGCTTGTATGCTTGCCGTGCAGGAAAGGGGTGCGTCGCCTGGTTCGTCAACCGGGGGGACTCGTTCAACCTGCTGCTGCGCCCGGACCGCGCCGGGCCGCGAGGGACAACATCATGACGACAACCGATATTGGCATTTTTCTCATCGTGCTGTGCATCCTGCTGTGGGCGATCATGGCGGCGCTGCACCGGCACACCGTGCAACTGAAGTCGTTGCAGGTGCAGCTGGACGAGTTGCTCGAAACATCCCGGCAGAAACGGTCTCGCATCACCGAAGCGAATGTGCCCGGTCGCAACGACTACGGTGAACCCCGCGTCGTACGCACACCCGGGGAAAAAAGGGCGTAAGCGCGCACGGCCGCGCGTGCGGCAACGCGGCGGCGATCCCTTGACACCCGTGAAACCCAGCCGCATGCGCGGCCCGGGCATTCACCGCCGTCGTGCGCATCGGCACCTGGCGCTCGCGGTGCGCGCGGTGTAGGTTTCCCGAATCCCTCTTTTGCAAAGGCGCGCCATGCCCACCGTCCGTCACGGCCTCATGCTGCTTGTCGCCACTGCAGTGTTTGGCGCTGCACCGGTGCTGCGGGCCGAGGCGCCGCCCGTCGCGTCACCGGAAAACGCAAAGATCGAACGGATCCTGGCCCAGCGCGCCAAGGTCCGGGACATTCTCGCGGTCGCGCTGTCATACGACGGGCAGCACCTCGCCTGGATCGTCGCGCACGGCGACAAGACGGAATTGACGATGGGCGCATGGAACGGCGAGCATGCGCGCGCGGTTCCGATTCCGGGCGATTGCCGTGAAGAGGGCATCCGCTGGGCGCCCCGTGCGAATGAACTTGCGGTACTGACACGCTGCAAGATCGACCCTTCCAACACCAAGCCGATCAGCGGCGCGATCTGGCTGATCGATGTCGATACAGGCAAGCCGCCGCGCAAGCTCGCGAACATCGACGGCTTCGCGCAGGGCCTGCAATGGAGCCGTGACGCCCGGCGCCTCGCATTCCTGTACGTGCCGGGCGCGACGCGCCTTCCGGAAGCCACGGCGTCCGGCAATCCGCGGGTCGGCGTGATCGGCGAAAGCGACGTGGAGGTCCAGTACGTCGCCAGCATCGCCATCGCGGGCGGTGCACCGCAGGTACTCACGCCGCACGATCTCTACGTTTACGAATTCCGCGCGTCCTCGACCGGCAACCGCATCGCCTACATTGCCGCCAAGCCACCCGGCGACGACCACTGGTGGACGGCAAAGCTCTACGTGCAGGACGCCCGCGCGAACGCCACGCCCAAGCTGATCGTCGATCCCGCCACGGCAAGCGGTCCGCTGCACGGCCTGCAGATCGCGCTGCCACGCTGGTCGCCGGACGACGCGCGCATCCTGTTCATCGGCGGCCTGATGAGCGACCGCGGCGCGACGGGCGGCGACATCTATGGCGTGCCGGCATCCGGAGGCACGCCGGTGGACCTGACCCAGGGCGTGAAATTCACGCCGTCATGGTTCACCTTCCTCGATGCGCGTTCATTGCTGGTCAACCAGATCGCGAGCGGCACGACGCAGATGACGGAATACACGCTGGCCGGCAACAGCGCGCGCCAGACGCGCCTGTGGTTCACCGCGCCGGGCGGCATCGGCGACGGCCGCGCCGCGCTTTCGGTCTCGTTGTCGGGCAAGCCGCCGCTGCGCATCGCGTACGCTGCCAATTCCTTCGACCACGCGCCGGAAGTCCACGCAGGTTTGCTCACCACCACGCCGCCGCCCGCGGTCACCGCCATCAACAAGGATCTCGCGCAGGCCTGGGGCAAAGCCCAGTCGGTGGAGTGGGACCACGACGGATTCCACGTGCAGGGCTGGCTGATGTACCCGGCGAATTACGACCCGCACAAGACGTATCCTATGGTCGTGTACGTGCATGGCGGTCCGTCCTGGGCCACGCTGCCGGGCTGGGGCAGCGGCGCGACGATGCTGTCGGAATTCGGTTACTTCGTGCTGATGCCCAACCCGCGCGGCAGTTTCGGCGAGGGCGAAACCTACGCGCAGGCGATCCGCAAGCAGATGGGTTACGGCGATCTCGATGACATACTGGCCGGCGTCGACAAAGTCGAGAAGATGCTGCCGATCGACGATGCGCGGCTCGGCATGATGGGCTGGAGTTACGGCGGTTTCATGAGCATGTTCGCGCCGACCCGAAGCCAGCGCTTCAAGGCCGTGGTCGCGGGTGCCGGCCTTTCCGACTGGCAAAGCTATTACGGCGAGAACCAGATCGACCAGTGGATGATCCCGTTCTTCGGCGCATCGCTGTACGACGATCCCGCGGCGTATGCGAAAAGCTCGGCGATCAACTACATCAAGAACGCGCACACGCCCGCGTTGATCGTGGTCGGCGAACGCGACGAAGAATGCCCCGCGCCGCAATCGTTCGAGTACTGGCATGCGTTGAAGACGCTGGGTGTGCCGACGACGCTGGTCGTGTACGCCAACCAGGGCCACCACATCGCGAACCGCGCCGACGAGGAAGACATCATGCGGCGGACGCTGGACTGGTTCGGGAAATATCTGTCCTCGACCTCGACGCACTGAGCGCGAAGGATCAGAAAAGGTCGCCTTGCGGCGATGGCTTGCCTGGCGGCATGAAGCGCGTGCCATCCAGTTGCAGCGTGCGGGCACGGGCGAAGCCGTATTTGCGGCACGCGACCTCGAAGCGCCGCCGCAACAAATCCGCGAGCGGCCCTTGGCCGCGCATGCGCGTGCGGAAATCCGAATCGTAGTCCCGGCCGCCGTTCATCTGGCGCACGAGGCTCATCACGTGTTCGGCGCGTTGCGGGACGTGGATCGCCAGCCATTCGCGAAACAGCGTCTTCAATTCCCATGGCAGCCGCAGCACCGTGTAGCCGGCCATGTTGGCGCCGGCCTCGGCGGCGCGTTCCAGCACCGCCTCCATGTCGCGATCGTTCAACGCCGGAATGATCGGCGCCACCAGCACGCCGGTCGGGACGCCCGCCTGCGCGAGGGCCTGCACCGCCCGGAGGCGCCGG
>Ga0134126_10002284_pt1 | contig 24228 bp, 22 predicted proteins | sample KB31752_FD_96881 | JGI IMG/M metagenome (GOLD analysis project Ga0134126, IMG submission 96881) | Terrestrial soil microbial communities with excess Nitrogen fertilizer from Kellogg Biological Station, Michigan, USA - KB3-175-2 | ecosystem: Environmental > Terrestrial > Soil > Unclassified ... | reverse complement strand
TGGAAACCGCAGATGTTTTCGAGCAGCTACTGCACGCGAGCGGGCCCCTCACCGCGCAGGAATTTTCGCGCATTCCGCGGCTCAGCCCGAAAACGCTGTACAGCTATGCGGAACGCGACCTGATCCCGCATTTCAAAATCGAGACCAGCATTCGGTTCTCCGGGATGGAAGTAGCGGAATGGCTGCGCAGCCGGCGCCGCTGCGTACACCAGCAACTCCACAGGCTATCTGCGCGCCCGCATGGCTGAGATCGACGCGGGCTCGCATTCGATCAAACTGCCGAGACCTTTGAATGGGCTGCGCATGATCGTCACAGCGACAGATGCCATTGACCTGTTGAGCACGCGACTTGCGAGTGAGCAATTCGCGAACGGCTTTTGCGGCTATACGACGCCGCAATTCGCGACCGAACCAACCTGCTTTGCTTCACTCGCATTACGTGACAAAGTGGAGAAGACGATCACGAGCGACTCTTTCGTGCGCTCATGAGCTATCAGCGCTCGGATGGTTTCTGGCCGGCGGTCGATCAGGAGAGCGGCCCCGGTGTATGGGCAACCGCGGTTGCTGTGAACACGCTGATCGAGTTGTCGCCCGGCAATCGCGCCCTGCGCTCGGGAATTCATGTTTGGCATCGTGCCGGGAGCAGCGTACGGCTGGCCTAAGAACGTCCTGCACTGGAGAGGCATCGATGGCAGCATCCTCGATATCAACGCTCTCTTCCGGTCCAGTTCGTGATTGCGGACGGGATCATCGCGATGGAAGGCAATGGCCCGCTGCACGGATCTGCGCGCAATTTCGGACGCATCGTTCTGTCCGATGATCCAGTTGCTGCCGATTTCACGTGCATGCGGTTAATGGGATTGATCCCGAGCGTGTCTGCTATCTGGCCCAAGCCGCCGAGTTCCTCGGAAATGGCGCCACGGAACGGATTCAGCAGTTGGGCGAGATCCTGCCACGAAGCGTTCGGCCATTCGCAATCTTGCCCGAGTTTGCACACCTGCGCGTGGCTTCGGTGTAGGAGCGATGAGGGTGGAACATTTCTGGCATTGCTGCCATGCTGAAAGAGACCGAAGAATCGCAGCCGCCATGACTGCCCATGCACATTTCGATGACAAGGTCATAGTGCCGGACGAGCCGCTAGACCTCGCCCGAATCAGGCCTCAGGATTCACATCGAGCCGCTTGAGGGTGACGCGGAGCAATCGGCACTGGCTTGGATCGCTGCCAACACGGTCGAAAACGATACGCTTCCCACCGATTTGGCCGATCAGCACGATCATTACCTCTACGGCCGCTCCAAGAAGGACAGACCGAGGTAGTGGCCACGTACTTCGCCGATATCTCGTTTTGGATCGGGCTATCAAGGAAACGGGACCAGCACCATCGCGATGCCATCGCGTGGCATCAGTTTGTGATCCGAACCAGGAGCACGATCCTGACAACGGGGGCTGTTCTCTTGGAATGGCTCAACGCCATGTCGGACGTGAGCACGCCGCAAATTGCCGCAGCGAGCTGTCTGCGTATCCGTGCAGATGCGCGTATCGAAATAGTGCCATTCCAAGGCGAGTTGATGGTCACTGCTATCGAGCTTTATCGCGACAGACCCGACAAGAACTGGAGCCTGACCGACTGTCTGTCGTTCGTCGTTATGGAGCGCCGCGGCTTGACGGAGGAGTTGACGACGGATCATGATTTTAAGCAAGCCAGCCTGAAGACGTTGATGCTCGACAGGCCAAGCTTTTGATTCGCGGGCGATCTACTGGAATCCGCTGAACAGGATGATGCGGAAAATCCGAGAATATTTGCCTCCACCGGAATCCGTGGGTGCCCTTATACTTCTCGCGAAGGTGCTATCCCCGGCTCAATGAATCGTCGGCCTGGCTCCTTGGCCGGTCTCATCCTTTAGCAAGTCCCCGGTTGCGGCAAGCACGTCAGCGATCGCACCAAACAACGCCAGCAGCGCATCGAGCTTGGGGATCAACCTCAGCACATTAGATCTGCGAAGCCGTTCGGGAATACCCTGGCGCCGCCTGCGCTCGTCAGAATGAATCGCGCAGGAAACCGGTCCAACGCGTCAAATTCAGCAATAAACGCTCTGAACTCCGCCAGGTTGGAAATCCCTTCGCGTTTGAATTCGCCCTGCCATTCAACGCCCCCTCGATGATCTGATACACGATCTGTGCCAGCCAGCGTAGCGACCGCGTTTTGTATACCGTGAGGTGATCTGTCGGCGTTTTGAGGAAGGCCGCTCCTTCGCCCACGAGAGCTTTCAAACCAAGTTCAACCGCTTGCCGATAAAGCAAAATATTTGGCGCAGTGTCCCAGGCGGCCTTTCTGTCCTCTCTCGGGTCGAGCCGTTCAAGGAGACACTTCGCGGCCCGTTGCAGGGAATCGGCGTAGAGATGAATCTCGACATCGGCTCCGTTGGGCCATTCTGCCGTAGCGTGTTCTGGCCGTGATAAGCGAGCTTGAACTACCTTTTTCAATGAATCGATCTGACCGTATCACAAGAAGAACGTCGAGTGGGTTCAAGCTTGCGGCGCTTGACGTTTTGGGTTAAGCCAATAAGCCCACACAATAACGAGCGTGAAGAATACCAGACTTGTGATGCCTGCGACATGCGCATTAGGAGGAGGCGGGCCTGCGATATTGTTCCACCATGCTAATGTCAGCACCGTGGCGCCGAACCAGAAGCTGTAGACCCATATTCGCCCCTTTAGCCCCTTAACATCAGAGGCTGCCACGTACAAGGGCTATTGCAGCCGCCGAGAGACACTCTTGGTGTGGCACGCTTTCCCAGCAGGCCTAACGCCACGTGTCCGACAAGCATTGGTCACCACTCGTTACGTTTTGCGGAACCAGACCTCGCGCGCGCAAAGACCCGGATCTCGATCAGCGGGACTGCTAAACGTGTGCCGATTTGCCAGTCTGGGCCGAGTGGGTGTGAGGCTTGCGGCGGAATTGCGCTGGGGGACAACCGAACTCACGCTTAAACGCCCGGTTGAATGCCGCTTCCGAGCCATAACCGACAGCCCCCGCTACCGCTGCAACGGCCTCATCGCCGGACCGCAGCATGTCCGCTCCGAGTTTCAGGCGCCACTGCGCCAGGTAGGCCATCGGCGACTCTCCGAGAAAATGCCGGAAACGTTCCGCAAGCCGCGTGCGCGACAATCCTGCACCCTGCGCCAGATCCGCGATGTTCCAGGGATGTGCGGGCTCCCGATGCAGGAGTCCAAGCGCTTTGCCAACAGCACGGTCGCGCGTGCCTGCCAGCCAGCCGGTCTGACCAGGGGGAAGCGCATTGACATAGCACCGTAGCGCTTCCACGAACAGGACCTCGGAGAGCTTCGACACGACCAGACTGCTGCCCGCCGACGATCCGCTCGCTTGGTCCACCGAGAACCGAATGGAGTGTTCCAGCCACGCCCCTGATGGTTCACTCCCGACACGGACTTTCAACAGGCGCGGCAAGCCAGCAAGAAAGACCTCACTGAGCCGCGGCTCGCAGGCCATGAACCCGCAAACGAACCGGGTGATTTCGCCGCCGCCGCCAAAGCGCACCGCTTTGAGCCCCTCACTCAGGTGCTTGGCAAATATCCGGAAGGAATCGACAGGTTTTTCCGGCGAGCCATTGCCGATGAAGTGAGCGTCGCCGTGCGGAATGATCACGATGTCTCCCGAGACAAACTCTTCGCGGCGGCCGTTGGGCAATCTCGCATAGGCGCGGCCCTCGGTCAGGAAATGGAAGATGATCAGCCGTTCCGGCGGGGAGGGCCCCACGAGAGAGGAAAGCTGCGGTGCGGCGGTGGAAGCCCGTGCCGAGAGGAAGCACCACGGTGCAGAGAACTCTCCGTGGAAGAACAACGCACCCTGCAGGCTGACGGTTCGCAAGACCCCCGAGAGCACATCCATCCAATATAGTTTCGCTGAAATCGGGCGTTTGTGACAAGAACCCGGGATTCGCGATCAAATTGCGGGCCAGCCCGGCTGCATCTAGGAAGCAGAAGGAGAAACGGGATGAGCCCTGTATCGCTTAAATTATCCGTTCCCGCCGGATGCGGTCGTGGAATCTTTCCGCGTCAATTACGGTCTGATGGCGCTCGCTTCGCCTCTCTTGACGCCAACGCGCAGGCAAAACTGCGGAGCGACCTTGTCCGCTTGTGGTCCAGGCACAATCGGGCCGTCGGGAACAGCACTGAGGTATCCGCCGAATACCTCGAGATCATAGCGGCTCGTGGCTGAGTCAAAACGAAACCCAACAAATTGAAAGGAACCAAACAATGCATTCCATGGACAATTTAAAGAAACTGCCCCTTTTCGCCAAGCACTCGCCGGAGGCCACCAACGCTTTCTGGGCCTACGACAAAGCCGCGCTTGCCGAGGGAGCAATTCCCAAAAAATATAAGGAACTCATGGCGATCGCCGTCGCCCTCACTACGCAATGTGTGTACTGCATCGAATTGCATCGGCAGAGCGCCCTCAAGGCGGGCGCTACCGAACAGGAACTTGTCGAAACCGTCCACGTGGCGAGTGCTCTTCGTGCCGGAGGTGCTATCACTCATGGCACTCACCTGATGCAGATCGACGGTGCGTCGTGATCTCAGCGAGGAATTCAGGTGAATCTTGGACGACTAAACATATGACGAAACAAATCAGAATTCTCACGCAATAAGCACACATCAGCATCTTGACTCTGGCGTTGCTGAACGCTGCTCCTGGCCCTCCGGAGACCACAAAGAGGTTGGGATTGATCAGATGCATGGGCGGCTTCTCAAGTCCATTCTCCGAATTGATCGCGGAAAGACTGTGTAGTCGCCCGGTTGGACATTTGCCCTGCGATGGGCACAGGTCGAATGAATGAGACGCTCGCGGAACTCCCCTGAGCCGCCGAGCTTGCGGCCTTCGAGTTCGTGCTTTTTCCGGCGCAGCGCTCTGGGCGCCAACACCGTCATTCACAACGCAATCATCATTGCCCAGTCGAGTCGTAATTGCCTTTCACGGTGCGCGGAACAGATGACAGCCGAAGATAGCGCCGGAACGTGGCGCTTTGTTCTATTCATTGCAAGTTGAGAAATTGAGCAAAATCCTCCGCTGCGCGCCCAGTTGCACGAGCCAAACTGAGTTTCGCGACGTTATGCGCAAACACACTATTGATGTAATCCAGTTCAGCACTGGCGACAGACTCCTGCGACTGCACCACGTCCAAATTGTCGGAAACTCCGGCGTCGAAACGCTGCCGGGTCAAGTCGAGGTTTTGCCGCGACACCTGGAGATTCTCACGCGCCACGTCCACCTGGCTCGCCGCCGCCTGGATATCGAGATACGCATCCCGGACATCTGCCTCCACGCGGCTACGAAGATCGTCAAGTTCCGCCTGCCGCTGAGTCAGCGCTGCATCCGCTTGTTCAATATCGCCGCCAACGCGGCCGCCTTGCCAGATGGGAACCCGCAGACTGCCGACAACCGAAAACGTCCCATGAGATTGCGCCGGATTCGTTCCGATCGCACCGTAATCGGCGCTCACTGAGAGCGAAGGAAGGCGTTCGGCGCGCGCGGCAGAACGCGCTCGCTCAGCGGCTCGCACCTGTGCCTCTGCCGCTTTGATATCCGCCCGTTGCTCAAGAGCCTGCTTTACCGCGTCGCCCACACTGGCCACGGGCGCAGCCGCAAACGGAACGTCGTTGGCGATTTCATACCGGTCATTGGGCGGCAGCCCGGTTATTCGCGCGAGGTTGATTTTCTGCTTGGCGAAATCATTTTCGAGCGACAGGAGGCGTTGCCGTTGCGTCAGCATCTGAACACGGCTCCGGTTCACATCGATCTGGGCCACTAATCCAACACTGTGCTGCTGAGAGGTCTGCTGGTACAGTGCGTCGGCGGTTTTAAGTTGAGCAAGGCCGGATTGTACTCTCGCCTCGGCCGCAACCACCTGCAGGTATGCGCCTCCGACTGCAAGGACGACGAGATCTCGCGCGTCCTGCGCGGAGAATTCGTTCGCGTGTACAGTTTCTACGGCCGAACGGTAATTGTTCCAAGCCGTGATATCCGCCACCTTTTGCGAAAGTGTCGCGCGCAGGTCGAAATAGTTGAAAGGACCTACAACGGTGGGAATGGCAAATCCGGGCAGCGGCGACCGAAACCGGAGTCCGAAGGCTTCCAAATTCGTCTGTTGGACCGTTTCGGAGAGATTCCCATTCAAATTAGGAAGTAAGGCGCTTCGAGAGATTCTGCGCTGACCACGGGCTGCACGGATAGTTTGCGCGAGGCCTACCGCGCCCAGGTTATATTGCAGACCTCGCTCGATTGCATCGTTAAGTGAAAGCTTGCCGGAAAATGGAAGCTTTGCGCCGCTCGGCACACTGCCCGCGTAAGGGCCCTGTACTTGAATCGAAGGGTTGATTGTGTCCACACTGGTTGTCGTGCCCGGAACCGGCGATTCCGTCGCCGTGACGGAGCCGCCCTGTCCCATCCGTCCGGAGAGCGGCAACTGATTCACCTGGCTGCTCTGCGATTGACTACCGCCGGGCGGGAATTGAGCAAACGCACAGCTCGTGACGCAAAGGGCAACAATAAACCTACCCACATGAGTTACTGATCGTCTTGCTAATTTCATTTCGTCTAAAGTTGCTAACTAACTCAATTGTTTTCGAAAACGCCACACACTCAGCAGAACGAGAACGAGTGTGAAGATCAGCAGGCCGGCAAAATTGGGCCAGAGATCCGCAATCCCGCTCCCCTTCAGCAGGCTCGATCGGGCAATAGCTGCAAAATGGTGAATCGGATTCAAAACCGTAAGGGTCTGCATCCATGCGGGCATCGCCTCGACGGGATTCAAAGCCCCCGATAAAGCGGAGAGCGGCGGATTGATAAAGAAGGCCATCAGTTGTGCCTGCTGTGCCGTCTTGCTGAAAGTGGCGTTTACCGTTCCGAGGCCAATGCCCGACAAGATGCATAAACCCGCCCCGCAGAGCACCAACGGCAACTTTCCATGAAAAGGAACGTGGAAGGCGAGTTTCATGATTCCAACGGCCAGGAGCGACATCAGGAACAAGAGGAAAAACAGCGGCGCAATCTTGGCAATGATAATTTCCGAAGCCCCGGCCGGCGACATCAACAATTGTTCGATCGTCCCGGCTTCGCGCTCCCGGACCATGGCTCCGGCCGCGACCAGCGAACTGTTCAAGATCAACAAGAGCCCGAAAACGCCGGTCACAATAAACCAGGAATCTTCGAGGCCCGGGTTATAAAGAAATGCGGGGAACAATTGCACCTGGCCTTGGTTGTTCATGGACGACGATACGATCCGCTCAAAACTCGTGTGAAGTCCCTGGTTTCTAAGCCCGTTATTATAGGTTTGAATCACGCCCTCCGCGTAGCCCTGGCTAATGGCCGCAGTATTGGCATTCATTGCATTCAACAAAAACTGAATTGTTGTCGACCGCCCTCGTTGCAAATTTCGCGCGTAATCGTACGGAATCACGACGCCGGCATCGATTTTGCCCTGGCTGATCGCATCGCCAAGTTGATTGACGGAAGCGTAGTAGCTGACCAGACGGAAACTTCTGCTCTCGCTCAGTACGGCAATCAGTTCACGGCTTGCAGACGTTCTGTTGTCGTCGACCGCGCCGAGCTTGACGTTGGACACGGATGCACTCAGGGCGAAACCGAGGAGCAAGAGTTGCAGTGTGGGAGGAACAATCAGAGACAGCGCCAGGCGGCGATCGCGGCGGATCTGGCCGAACTCCTTTCGGATGAGCGCTCGAAGCCGGTGGTTGACAATTCCTTCCATGATTGCCGGCATTGACTACGCCTCAACTTGCATGCGGCGCATCTTGCGCCATCCAATGATGTAAAAAACGCCCCCAATCAGGCCGATAATCGCGACTTTGTACCAGGTCGCGGGCCAACCGCCGCCTTGCAGCAACGCGTCGCGCACCACTTCGATGTAGTACCTGCCCCAAATGAAATCGGAGATCCAGCGCAAACCCACGGGGATATTTTCGATCGGAAACATCAAACCTGAAAGGAGAAACACGAGCAGGAAGCCCCCAAAAGCAACGGCTTGCATGGCTACTGCCTGGCTCGGAACGGCCGCTCCCACCATGGTTCCGAACGCGGCCACGCAAAACGCGTACAGGATTGTGGCTACGATGAACGGAGTTGGATCGCCCACCAGGTTCAGCCCAAAGTACGTGAACAGCAGGATGAGCATAAGCAGACATTCCAATAGAGCCACTACCATGAACGCGAAAATCTTTCCAAGCAGGAATTCGTGCGCCGAGATGCTGGAAACAAAGACCTGGAGAATGGTTTTCTGCTCTCCTTCTTTTGCCATCGCAAGCGCGGCTAGCATGGGCGGAAACATGGACAGACCCAAAACAAAAATGCCCGGCCCATAGAACTTTTTGGACGAGCGGCCGGGGTTGTACCACAGCCGTATCGCTGTCTGGACTAGTTGAATCTGCTGCGAACCCGCCGCGCGCTTGTTGTACGCCCTCGTAATTTGGCCCGCATAGCCCGAAACCAGCTTCGCGGTATTGGCATCCGAGGCGTCGATGAGTAACTGAACCGGCGAGTTGATTCCGCGCGCCATGTCGCGTCCGAAATGCGCGGGTATTATCAGAGCGGCATGCGCCTCGTTCGAAGTGAGCGCCTCTTCAGGACGGATATCCACCGGGAAAGACGCTACATAGAACGTGCCGGAGGCGCGGAACGCGTCCAGAAAATCGCGGGAAGCCGGCGAGCTGTCAAGATCTTGCACCACAATCGGCAAGCGGTTCACGGTGAGCGAAATCGCCGTTGACATCAGAAGCAACAACACGAGCGGAAGGACAAGCGCTAATCCAAGGGTGCGCCAGTCGCGAATAGTTTGTGTCAGCTCTTTACGTGTTTGCGCGAAAATGCGTCTCATCGATCCTGCCTTTACTCCTCGGCTGCCACTTTGCCGTGCTGCTTTGCCTTTTCCACAATGCTGATGAACACATCCTCCATCGAAAAACGCTCTTGCCTTGCGCTCACGACTCGAATGCCGCTGGCTTCCAGAGTTTCGGTTGTCGATCGCAGACCGCTTTCGGCGCCATCTTCCGTGATCACGTGGAGCCGATCGCCAAATAGCGAAACACGCCAGCGTTCGGCGCTCGCCTTGAGCAGATCCGCCGCACGCTGAGGCTGGTCGACCACAAATTCGAGCAGATGTCCGGTTTGTTCGTTTTTCACGTCGCTCGGACTGCCCTCCGCGACCAGTTCGCCCGCAACCATCAGACCCAGACGATTGCATTGTTCGGACTCTTCGAGGTAGTGGGTAGTCACCAGGATGGCTGTGCCGGCATCCGCCAGCCGGTTAATCATGGTCCAGAAGGCGCGGCGCGCCAAGGGATCGACACCCGAAGTGGGTTCGTCGAGAAACAGGACATGCGGCTCGTGCATAATGGCGGCGCCGAAGGCTACGCGCTGCTTCCAACCGCCCGGCAGGCTGCCGGTGATTTGGTTCTGCTTGCCCTCAAGACCGGAGAACGCCAGCACCCAACGCCTTTTCTCATCCCGCTCGCGCTCAGGCACGCCGTAGACGCCGGCGAAGAAGTTGAGATTCTCTTCAATGGAAAGGTCGTCGTAGAGGGAAAACTTCTGCGACATGTACCCAATCCGCCGGCGCACTTCCGGAGAGCGTAAAGTGCGTTCGCCGGCGAGTTGAACATCTCCCTGCGTGGGCTCCAGCAGGCCGCACAGCATCTTTATAGTGGTTGTCTTGCCTGCGCCGTTCGCTCCCAACAAACCATATACTTCCCCATAGCGCACTCGGAGGTCGACATTCTTTACGGCGGGAAATGCGCCAAATTTTTTTGTGAGATTGCTCGCCCCAATTGCTATATGGCCGCGCAATTGCCCGTGCGGATGGCGGCCCGGGAATGGTGTATCAGGAACGTCTTGGCCCAGACTCCGCAATTTTGCGACGAAGGTGTTCTCGAGGGTTGGTTCGCCCACGCTCACCTCCGCAATCGGAAGTCCCGCCGAGTTCATTTCCTTTTGAAGAAGCTGCTCCGCTCGATCGGGCCGGTCGGCAAGGATGTCGAGCCTGTCGCCGAAGCGTTGCACATCGAGGATCTCTTTGTTTGGTCCGCTGATTTCAGAAATGACCCGCTCGGCTTTGCCTAAATCCGCTGTGCGGAGTTCCAGTCGCTTGGCGCCCAGGCTGGCCCTCAGTTCCGCCGGCGTACCAATTTGCTGAATGACGCCCTGGTGCATCAGAGCTACACGATGGCATCTCTCGGCTTCGTCCAAGTAAGGAGTGGCCACAACGATCGTCAAGCCGGCCGACGCCAGGTGCGCAAGAGTGTCCCAGAATTCCCTACGCGAAACGGGATCGACGCCGGTGGTGGGCTCATCGAGCAAAAGAACGCGAGGTTCAGGCACTAGTGCGCAGGCGAGCGCCAGTTTCTGCTTCATTCCGCCGCTAAGCCGACCGGCCAGGCGGCCCGCGAAGCGGTCCATGTCGAACATCTGCAAATAGCGGCGGCCTCGTTCGACGATCTCCTCCGGAGGAACGCGGCGCAGATCGCCAATGTACCGGATGTTCTCGGAGACGCTCAGATCCGGGTACAAGCTGAACGTCTGCGTGAGATAACCGGTTTGAAAGCGCGCCTCACGCGCAGGGCGGCCAAAGATCGTCGCCGAACCGGCGCTTGCTTCCATGACGCCGGCGAGGACCTGGAACGTGGACGTCTTACCAGCGCCGTCGGGACCAATCAGCCCGAAGATCTCGCCGTCAGCGATATCCAGATTGATACCGCGTACAGCTTTAAGAGCGCCATAGTGTTTCGAAAGATCGCTGACGCGGATAGCAGGGAATTCCGATCCCTTGCCGCGACATTCTTCGGATGTCGCGCGACCTTGATTTGCTTCGTGCATCACTTGCGACGGCCTTCGGGCCACGTATCGCCGTGGACGAGAATTTCTCCGTCAGCCGGCATACCGGGTTTCGCAAATCCGAGCGCGGCCTTCAACTGGAGCTTGACGCCAACCACCTGTTTGACTCGTTCGTCGCGGAAATATGTGTTTTCCGGCGTGAACGTCGCCGTTGGATCGATGCGGGACACATAAGCATCGATTGCCTGATTGGGACTGGAATCAAGATAGATACGCGCGGGTTGCCCGACTTTGACTTTGCCTATCTGTCCTTCAGGCACAAACCCTCGTAAGTAAACCTTGCTCAAGTCGACAAGAGTGACAATTGCCGTGCCGGCCGTTACGACTTCTCCCGGTTCGGCCGCGCGAGTCGCCACGGTGCCGCTGAACGGGGCTACTACCGTGAGATCCTGGCGATTTGCTTCCGCTTCCCGCAATTGCGCGCGAGCTTCTTCCGTATTGGAATGAGCACTGGCGATTTCCGCCTCCTGCTGCGCAATCTGCTTTCGCACGATGGAAACCTGGGCCTCGCGGATACTCGGGTTCTGCAGATTGGCTTTAGCCATGGTCAAGGCGCCCCGCGCCGCATCTACCCGGCGTTTTGCCGCGGCCACTGCGGCCGCCTCCTGGTCGGCCGTGGCGGCGGCTTGCTTTCCCTGGCGTTCGGATACAGCGCCCGTTTGTGCGAGGCGTGTGTATGCTTCTTTATCGAAAGAGGCAATCTGATAAGAAGCCTCACGTTGCGCAATGTCCGCCTCCGCGGCCGCAAGATCCGCTTGTGCCTGGCTGACACGGCCTTCCGCGTCAATTTCAGATTGCGCTGCCTGTAGCTGATTCTGCTGAAGCTGCTCTTGCAACACAGCGATCTGGTCGCGCGCCGATTTGGCTCGAGCTTCCGCTCCCACGACTGCGGCGCGGGCTTGCTCCTCGCGCGCGCGTACCTGCTCATCACTAAGAACGGCTATAATCTCGCCGGCCTTGACGCTGTCGCCTTCTCGCACACGAACTTCAAGAATGTGCCCGCTCGTTTTGGCGGCAAGCGCCGAAACATCTCCTTCAATCCGGCCGCTGAGGGCCACAAGACTGTCCGGCAGCAACGGCTGCGCAAACCATGTCCTCCAAATCCAATAAGCGCCGACTGCAAGCGCGAAAACAGCCGCTATCAGAACCAATCGGCGGCGAAAACGAGCTGCGGGCGGCGCCAGGGCCGAGGGGGCAGACGGCCTCTCTGAGTTGTTTGTGCGGGGGCTGCTCGCCGTAACCTGCTCCTTCATGTCCGTTTGCTCCGGTGTCGTGACGCGGCGGCCTTCGTGCGCGCGCCCCCTAGGTCGCGAAGATAGGCGAGAGAAAAGTCCGCTATGTGATCGGCGATCCGGTCTACTTGTTCAGGATTCATCTTCAGGCCCGGCCAAAGCCGCACGAGCAGCGGCCCCTCCAGCAAATAAAATATGATTTGCCCCATTACGCTATGCGCGCACAAATGGGTTTTCTCGTCGCCGGGAGGCAAGCCGCTTATTCTTCCAACCAGTTCACACAAGCGCTCGTAGAGCGGCCGCGACACCTCGTTGATGATCTTTGCCAAAGCGGGAGTCGGCCGCGTGAGCTCGTGAACCATAATTTGGAAGCGCCAATCTGCCAGATCTCTGCCGCAGATCGTACGCAGCCGCGTTCGAATAACCGTTCGCAAGATATCTTCCGGAGGAATGTCTTGATCGAGAGCGTGATGTAACGCCTCGACCTCGGTGGTTTGCGGCAGCAATTGTTGCAGCACTTCCGTGTAGAGTCCCAGCTTGTCGCCGAAATGGTAATTCACAAGCGCGACGTTCGCGTGGGCGCGCATACAAATCTGGCGAATGGTCGCGCCGTGATAACCGGCTTCGGCAAAGACCTCTCCGGCCGCCTGCAGCAGCCGGGCGCGAGTATCGTCGCCGGCCGGCTCTTCCGCGTGTGCCGCTTTGCGCTTCGTTTTGAGACTTTCCGCCAACATTAAACAGCAGTTTAAAATAGTTGTTTAATGCTGTCAACCGAAAAATGGATATCGACCATGGACGAGCCTCATTTGGCTGCGCACTTCCGAACCGCAAGCTCGAAACGGAGTCGCCTCGCGGCAGCAAGCGGGCTTTTCGCAGTCCTGGAACAGTAGTGTCGGCGCGAGTACGGCAATCTAGTCGAACATAGAGCCGTGACTGGAATGGGGCGACCTGCCGGTGCGTCGCTTTGCTCCATTTTCCGGAGCAGACGCTGACGGCAACTTAGGATGGGTGGTTTTCGAGCTGAACTCCGAGCCCTTGTGGACGTGCCGCTGGAATCGACAGCACGCGTTTAACGCCTACGAACAGCACCTTGCGAGCCAAGCCGGAGTTTAAGGACTTAAGATCGGACCAAAGGGCAGGAATCAGATGAACATCTCTTCGTCTGAAGTTGCGTGATCGACGGTCGGGCGATTCGCCCGGCCAAGGGCAGTTATGCCGGCGCGAAGGCCGGAAAGAACGCCATGGACCTCGCGAATGGGCGAAAGCACGCCGCGCTGAACGGCATGAACAGTCTGTTGTGTCCGGCTCATGGCGTCGTCCAGAACCATCTCGGCCCGTTCAATCTGAACCCGAGCCCGAGTGGTCGCGTCGCTTACCAAGCCCTCAATTTTCGCAAGCTGATCCTTGCTCATATCGAGCATCACGATGGCCCGATTGCTGATTTCGGCGGCATGCTGTTTTGTCTCGGAAACAGTTTGCTTTGCCAGTTCCACCAGCTTGGTAGTCTCCGGCAGGAAGCCGTTCACCTTCTCCTCCAGGCGTTTGACGGCAAAAAGTACGCCGACCAGCGCACACGCCTGAGCGATCATCGCGATCGCCGACAAAATAACGAAGACCGTCAGAATAAGAAGCAGAGTCGGATCCATGGGCTCCTATGACCTCATTTCACTCGCCCAACAGAGGCGGAGCGGGCGTCTAGTTAGACGCCCTCACCGCTCGGTGACTTTTCAAAACTGGAGACCGCATCCCGGTAAGCTTGCTTGCCGGCTTCCACCGCTGAACTCAAGTTGTCCTTGCGGCGGTTAACTTCCTGCTTGCCGCGCTCCAACACGTCGCCGGCGGCATTGCGAACCTCTTCCGTGCGCCGCTTCACGTAATCCGTACTCTCGTTGGCGCGGGACTTGAGGTAATCTCCACTCTCCCCGGCTTTCCATTTCAAAAATTCGCGGGTCTCGGCGCCGGATTTCGGAGCGATCAGAACGCCCGCTGCAACGCCCAACCCGAGGCCCAGCAGAAAATAGCCAAACCCATTTTTCTCTTCCATTGAATTACCTCCAACTATGCCTTATTTGAAGTGTACCCGAAGCGTGGGCGGCCACCGTAGCAGATTCCCAAAGCAGAACGGCAAAGAAGCGAGTCCAGCTTCCGTCCGACGGGATCCCTTTCGAGCACGCTTGCTCTCTACGCCTGTAAGAGCGTGTTAGACTCGCAAACGTTTCTGGAAACCATGAGGCTGCCGGGCAAACCAAAGAAGAAGCTAGGTGAAGACCAACTCTGGGAATTGGCCTTGCGGTCGCTTGGCGGACGGGCTTATGCGGCCGCGGAACTGCGGAGAAAGCTGGCGCTCAGAGCGGAGACTCCCGCCGCTCTCGATCGAACCATGAAGAAATTGCAGGATTATGGCCTGCTGAACGACATCCGGTTTGCCGAATCGTATGCGACTGCCCGGCTTGAGGGCCAGGGGCTGGGAGCGCGGCGGGTGCTGGCGGATCTACGGGCAAAGCGCGTCTCACCGGGTATCGCCGAAAATGCAGTCCGCCAGACATACGCCGAGACCGACGAACTCGACCTGATTGAGAAGTATCTACAGCGAAAATTCCGAGGGAAGAACGTTCGGGAATATCTTTCGGAAGACAAACATTTGGCCTCCGCTTTCCGGCGTTTGCGTACCGCAGGTTTCAGCGCGGGAGGCTCAATCCGGGTCCTGAAGCGTTATACAGGACGCGCGGAAGAGTTGGAGTCGATGGACGAGCCGGAGGGAGAGGACGAGACAATTCGCTGATCGAACTCAGGCGCCGGCCACCGGCGCGATCTTAAGATAGGAGAATGTTTTTCTTGCGGGCGTCCCGCGCCCGCAAGAAAAACATTCTCCTACGCGTGCTCTCCAAGCTGCGGAGGCAACCATTTGTTGTGCGTCACAGCGTCCGGATCATACTCGTACGCGGGCTCAAAAAGCGCGCCAGAGTGAGTCGTTCTCTCTCGCCACACGGCTCATCCAATCTATTCCAGTTCAATCCTCTTTTCATCCTTCGTTGTGGCCCGAAGGACCATGAGCTACTCGTACCGCAACGCCTCAACCGGATCGATGGAAGCGGCGCGGCGTGCTGGCACGTAGCACGCCGCCAGCCCCGCAGCCAGAAGAACGGCGGCGGTCAGTATGAACGTGAGTGGGTCCGTTGACGCCACGCCGAAGAGCAGACTCCGGAATACTCGTTGCAGCAGAAATGCGCAAATCAGACCTCCAGCCAAACCCATGCCAACCAGTTGCAAGCCATCGCGTAGCAGCGTCCGGAGCACCTGCCGTTTTTGGGCCCCTAGCGCCATCCGAATGCCGATCTCTCGAGTTCGTTGAGCAACCGTATACGCCAAAAGGCCATACAACCCAATGGAGGCGAGCAGCAGCGCCATCGCCGCAAAAGCCCCCAATAGTTTGACCTGCATGTCCCGCGCGGCAAGCCGGTTGCTTACGAGTTGGCTCATCGACTGGATGTCGGATATCGGCTGATTACGGTCAACAGACCAGATTGCGTGTTTCACCGCGGACGCAAATCGCAAAGGATCGCCTTCAACGCGAACGGCAAGATCTCGCGGCGTAAAATACCCCGCCGACGCCACGGGCTGCGTACAAGGGAAATACATCTCGGGGCGAGGCTGGCGTTCAATACCCTGATTCCGAACGTTTTGCACGACTCCGATCGTCGTGATCCACGGACCGTTCTCATCCAGCTTGAAGCGATGGTCGAGCGGATTTTCGCCTGTCCAATACTGATTCGCCATCGCCTCGTTGATGATGGCGACGGGGCGCGTTCCAGGACCATCCAAGCGGCTGAAAAAGCGGCCTGCAACAAGCTTTACGCTCATGGTCTGGAAATAACGATCGCTAATGACACGGTGGTTGGCGTCGTTCACTTGGCCGGGTTGCAACGGCGGCCGCCCCTCAACCGTGAATCCACTGGTCCCACCGTCGTTCGTTAACGGAAGAAACGTCGTGTAGCCCGCGGACATCACCCCCGAAATGGCTTCCACTTTTTGCAACACGTCCTGGTAAAAGCCGGCACGCGCCTCAAACTTCCCGTAGGGCGTTCCCGGCGACACCGGAAGGTTGGTTCGCAGCGTTAAAACATGATCCGGTCGGAAACCAAGGTCGACATGGGAAAGCCCCCACAACGTGCGGATAAACAATCCGGCGCCCGCCACCAGCGCCGTGGCAAGCGCAACTTCACCGACGACCAGATATCGCCGTGCGCCTTGATGACCGCCGGCAATCGACCGGCCTTCCTGGCGCAGCGCGCTATTCAGGTCGACACGCGAGGCTTTCGCCGCGGGAAACACACCAAACAGGACCGCCGCGACCGTCGATATCCCGAATGTAAACAGCCCTAGCCGCCAATCCAGATGAGGAGTTGCCCAACCCTCTAGCGCCAGAGGAATCAGCCGGTGTAGCGCTGGCAAAGCCCATACGGCTAGCAGCAGACCCAAGGCCCCACCCGTAAAAGCGAGCAGAAGACTCTCCAATACGGCGCTCATGATGAGGCGGACGCGCCCGGCGCCGAGCGCCGACCGCACGGCCAGTTCACGCCGGCGCTCCAGGCCGCGCGCGAGCAGAAGACCGGCGAGATTAGCGCAAGCAATAAGCAGCACGCAACCGACGCCGCCCAAAAGAACCAGCAAGCCCAGCCGCATATCGCCCACCATTTGGTCGCGCAAGCCGACCGCAAGGGCGCCGATATTAGTGTCCTCATTAGGATGCTCGTGAGCTAGTTGAGCTGCCAGCGCGGACATCTCCCGCGACGCGGCAGCTACGGTAACGCTTGGCTTCAGTCGCGCGAAAACACGAAGGTAATGTCCGCCAAAGTTTTGAAGATCCCGCGATGATAGAGCCAACGGCGTCCAAATATCCGAGCGTTCCGGAAATGCAAACCCCTCCGGCATCACGCCCACCACCTGATAGGGCGCGCTATTCAGCCGGATCGTGCGGCCGACAATAGATGGATCGGAGCCATATCGCTGCCGCCAGAGCGACGCGCTGATGATCGCCACCAGGGCGCCGCCTGGCCGGTCCTCCTCGGGCAGGAAATTGCGGCCGAGAGCCGGTCGAACGCCTAACAACGGAAACAGGTTATAGGTAATTGGGCTGCCTTCGAGTTCCTCCGGCGGCCCGTCTCCCGTCAGCGCGAAGATGTCGCCCTTGAGCGCGGCCATATCCGTGAAAACATGATTGCGTTTCTTCCATTCCGCGAAATTACCGGGCGAAGGCGTGTTTTCGGGAAAGCCGATGAACGACGCATCTTCCCAGACCTCGACGAGCCGCGCCGAATCCCGAAACTGCAAAGGCTGGAGCAGAACGGCATCGACTAGCCCGAAAATCGCGGTATTCGCGCCGATTCCCAAAGCCAGCGCGAGCACGGTAAATATCAGAAAGGACGGCGTCCTCAACAACGCACGGCAGCTTTGGCGAAGATCGGCGGCAAGTCCTTGCATATGACATGATTTGTGAACACGTTGAGCGCCATAAACGCGGGGTCGCCCGGGTCATAAGAGTCATTCACTTAGCGGCATGGCGTTGCCGGAGTGCCGTGTGAATGGTGTCCATCCGCGAAGATAACTGTCCCGAAGCGGACACCTCCCGCACCGCAAATATCTGGTTCAGTTCCAGCCGGAGATTGGCTCGCTTCAGGGTACGATTGAAAGAAGCGCCGTTCGGACGCTCCTCCGATGTCCACAGCAATGACCTCCCCGTCCAGTGTGAGAACGCCTCTTTCCGAGATTCTTCCAAACTTTGAGTTGTTCACCGGTCTCACTTCCGAGGAGCTTCGCTGGTTCGTTGAGCACGTCTCCGATCTGGAGTTCGAGGAAGGCACGTTGCTCGCGCGAGAGGGCGAGGAAGTCGTGTCCATGAACTTCATCGTGGAAGGCGAGCTTCGATACCAGAGCAGCCAGCCGGGATGGCCTGTGTTCATGGCCCGGGCGGGACAGGCAACCGGAGTACTTCCATTCTCGCGGTTGCGCCGGTATACAGGTAACGCCTATGCGACAACGAGACTGCGCGTTGCTCAGTTTCACCGGGACTTGTTTCCCGACCTGCTGCGAGAGATTCCTCGACTCGTGCCACGGCTTGTTGCCATCATGTCGGACCGCATCCGCGAAAACACGCGCATGGTCGAACAGCGGGAAAAGCTCACAGCATTGGGTAAACTCGCGGCCGGTCTGGCGCATGAGCTGAACAATCCGGCCTCGGCCACGCAGAGATCCGCCTACGACCTTCGGCAATGGACGATCCGCTTGCGGGATTCGAATCAGGCTTTGGCCGACCATGGCTTTGACGCCAATCAGTTTCGTTGTCTGCTCGAACTCGAGCGCATCATGCTTCGCCTCGGCCATGAGACTCCCGCTCTTGGCAGCCTGGAGCGCAGTGATCGCGTGGAAACGCTCTCCGTCTGGCTGAAGCAGATGGACATCGCGCGGCCGTGGGAACTGGCGCCGGTATTTGTCGATGCCGGAGTCGATGCGAACCGACTTGCCGATGTAGCCGCCTGCTTTTTACCGGAGTCGGTGGAAGCGGTGTTCACGCGGCTTGCGGCGGCGCTGACAATTGAATCGCTTATCGATGGCATCGGGACCAGCGCCGCGCAAATCAGCGATCTCGTGAGCGCGGTGAAGGGATATTCTTTCGTCGACCAGGCGCCCGCTCAAGAGATAGACGTCCAAAGCGGCCTTGAAGACACCATCTCGATTCTCGGGCACCGGCTGCATCAGGGCATTACAGTCATCCGCGAGTATGACGAATCCCTGCCACGCATCCAGGCGCATGGCAGCGAGTTGAATCAGGTTTGGACAAATCTAATTGAAAATGCGGTAGATGCCATGAACGGCAGTGGCGAATTGCGCATACGCGCAACGCAGGAAGCAGGGATGGCGCTAGTTGAAATTCGCGATAGCGGGACTGGAATCCCGCCCGAAATCAAGGACCGTGTATTCGATCCTTTCTTCACAACGAAGGACGTCGGCGCGGGACGTGGTCTCGGACTGGACACAGCCTTCCGCATTGTCCAAAAGCATCGCGGCGATGTGCAGTTTACGTCGCGTCCAGGCGATACGTGTTTCCAGGTACGCCTGCCTCTGCACGCCGCGAACGCGTTCTGAAAAGGTCTGGAAGCGCAACCGCGGCACGTGAGGGCCCGATCGCGGATGCTCAAAAATCCGCTTGCTTACGCAATGCGGCTTCGCGTCAAATATGTCTCCTCCACGCTGATCTCGCACTCCGATTTGACTCACTCGGCACGCTAACCTACAATCCGGGTTTGCTCTTATCCGCAACTTCAGCTTCGCCGCTTCGATTGAAAACGAATCTCGGCCTATGGCGTATTCCGAATTTCGCCCATGCTGTTTGGGTTGATACTCCGTCGCACGGCGTAAGCGTAGCGTGTCAAAAACATTACCGCCGGTTGACGCAGGGCGACGCCGCGCGACGCCTGCCGTCCGTGCATGCTCGCACCGGCCAGCTTCTGTATGTGCATTTGTTGAGCGGCCGCGATCACTGGCCCATGACGGCGTTTTGCGTGTTCTCGCTTCTGCGATGTACTTCGGCCAATATTGTTCCGATGATTGTGGATGATGGCACTCTCTCAGAGCGCGAACGCGATGCGATGCGCGAAATCTCGCCGGCTCTGCAGTTTTCGAGCGTCCAGGAATGTCGCGAGCAAGTCGAACGTTGTCTGCCTCCCTCGCGTTTTCCGGCACTGCGAAAACTGCACAGCTCGCTACCGCTGATGCGCAAGCTCTTGGATGTTCATGCGGGGCGGAAGGGCTGGCGGCTATTCCTCGATTCCGACATCCTCTTCTATCGCGAGCCGGTATGGCTGCTCGACTGGCTGCGTTCTCCGGAGCGGCCGGTCTATATGCTGGATTATCAGAATAGTTACGGGTATTCCGATTCGCTGCTGTGCGCCACAATGGGCGCGCCAACGCCCGCGAATGTAAATACCGGGTTGTGCGGATTGCGTTCGGACGAAATCGATTGGGAATTACTTGAATGCTGGGCCTCCCGCCTGTATTCAGAAGGCGTCAACCACTATTCCGAGCAATGTTTGACTGCCATGTTGATGGGCATGAACGGAAGCCGGCCGGCGCCCTGGGAGGATTACCGGATCTTGCCCGATCGCGCGGAAGTTCGACATCCAACCGCCGCGATGCACCACTATGTCGCCGAAAGCCGCGTCTGGTATTACGTCGACGGCTGGCCGCGAATAGCAAGGGATGCGCGCAGACGCCGTGAAAGTCCGGTCGATGAATAGGCTGCGGCCAGACGGGCTCGGCTTATGGAAACTGGGGCATGTTGCTCAGGCGTTGCGTGCGGACGTTCCGAAGTTCGGATTGACGACAGCTCTGCACCAGCAATTGGGATGGCTGCGCTATTGGGGAGTTCCGGATCGTCTGCCGGCGTATTCCGGCAACGGTTCGGGCAAATCGCTGGCCATTTATTGGATGACTGGGCAATATCACTGGCCCATGACCTGTTGCTGCGTGTATTCTCTGCTCAACTCGACCTCGGCCAACATCCGGCCTGTGGTGCTTGATGACGGCACGTTGGACCGGCGGACGCGGGAACGGATGATGCGCGTACTGCCGCAACTTCAGTTTGCCGGAACCGCGGAGACGGAGGCGCGGCTAAGAGCATTTCTTCCGGAGAACCGCTATCCAACGCTGCACGCATTACGCCGAACGACGCTCGGCCGAAAGCTGATCGATACATTCGCCGGACGAGCGGGGCCGACTCTGTTTCTCGATTCCGACATCCTGTTTTTCCGCGAGCCGGTTTTTCTAATTGAATGGCTGCACAACGGCCGCTGTCCGATTTATATGACCGACTATCAGGATTCCTACGGCTATTCGCCCGAGTTGCTGGCGTCCATTCTGGGTAGACCCATGCCTTCCCGCGTAAATGCCGGAATACTGGGATATCTTAATGGCTCGATCGATTGGGAGGAATTCGAGTATTGGGCCAGACGCTTGTGCGATGCCGAAGGGCTCACCTATTTCGTGGAACAGACATTGAGCGCAATGTATATGGCCAAGCATGGCGGCCAGGCGGCGCCGGCCGAAGATTATCTGATCGCTCCGGAACTTCCCGAAATCCACGCGCCCACGGCTGTGATGCACCACTACGTCACGCCCAGCCGCGCTTGGTATTACAGCGACGCGCTACCGCGTTTCGTGCGCCAAATGAAATTGCCTTGACTCAGTGCCGGTCCGGACACCCACTCAACCAACAGTCGTCCAGCGCGCTTTCCCAAATGTGATCTTCTTTTAGCGGTCTTTGGTTGCCATGATCGTTGAGATCTTCGTAGCCCAGCGCCAAACCGTAGATCCGTTGGGAGAGCATTTCCAGTCCGGAGTGCCCCACTTGGTCCTGGTTCCTCCCATCGAGAAAACAAGACGCCAGCCACGGCAGCAGATTCAGACGCTTGTGCGTCTGTCGAGGTAACGAGGCCCCCTATCCGAACTGATCGTTGCGCCGTCAAGTCGGGCGACAATTTCCCGCCTCCCGCAGGCTTCAAATCCGAAGCTGGATTGGCCACACTCTGGCATAGCGCGAAGGCAGTCCTCTCTTTGGCTCTAACTGCTGTATGGAAACTCAGCTATGCCATAAGGACGGCCTTTTGCGAATCGCCGGTGAGAAATCCCGGCTAAATCTCAGGCTCCACGGGAAGGCCGGCGGTCAGAATAGCGCGCCAGCCCCCGTCGAGCGAAAGAACATTTGTATAGCCCATGCGCTGGATGTTGTCGGCCGCGAGCGCCGAACGGAACCCGCCTCCACAATAAAGCACAAGCTTCGCGCTTTTGTCAGGGATTGCGTGCTCAATATCGCGCTCGATCACGCCTCTTCCGAGATGCACTGCTCCCCTGGCGTGGCCGGCAGCGTATTCGCTGTCTTCGCGGACATCGACAAGCTGGCCCGCGGCGCCGGATTCGAGCATCTCACAATACTGATCGACTGTAATTTCCGTAATTCGCGTTTTCGCGTCTTCCACGATTTTCAGAAAGGCGTCCGTGTGGTGCTTCGGCGGCGGAATTTCCATAGACCCTCACAAGAATGTTTGGCGCGATAACGGCTACTCAACCACTCGTTCGATTCCGGCGCCGGCGGCGTTCAGCTTCTCCTCCAGCCGTTCATAACCCCGGTCCATATGATATACGCGGTCGATGTACGAATCGCCCTCGGCCACCATGGCCGCCAGCACCAGGGCGGCGCTCGCGCGCAAATCGGACCCCATTACCTGTGCACCCGTAAGATGGCGTTCGCCCGCGACAATCGCCTGCCGGCCCTCGATACGAATGTTCGCCCCCATGCGCGCCAGTTCGGATGCATGCATGAAACGGTTCTCAAATATTGTTTCGGTAACGAAGCTGATACCTTCGGCGACCGTCATCCACGCCATGTATTGCGCTTGCAGGTCCGTCGCGAAGCCTGGGTATTCCTCCGTCGCGATGTCCACGGCTCGGGGGCGGCGCGAGCAACGGACGCGCAGCGATGTCGCTGATTCTTCGGCAATTTCGGCGCCGGCAAGCCGCATTTTCACGACCAGCGCGCCCAAATGCTCCGGCATACAGGCCGTGACAAGCACATCGCCGCGCGTGATCGCCGCGGCCAGAAGGAACGTGCCAGCTTCGATGCGATCCGCAATGATGGTGTGCTCCGCGCCAAATAGACGATCGACGCCCTGTATGGTGACGATGGGTGTTCCAGCGCCCTCGATCCGGGCGCCCATTTTGGTCAGCAGGGCCGCGAGGTCCATGACCTCCGGCTCGCGCGCGGCGTTGCGGATGATAGTTTCACCACGCGCCAGGACCGCGGCCATCATCACGTCTTCCGTGCCGGTGACAGTGATGCGATCGAAGTGGATTTCGCCGCCGTGTAACCCATTCGGCGCCGTAGCCTCGAAATAGCCGTGCGTCTGCTCAACCTGGGCGCCAAGCTGCTCCAGCGCGGAGACATGCAGGTTGATGGGCCGCGCGCCGATGGCGCAGCCCCCGGGCATGGAAACACGCGCGCGCCCGCAGCGTCCCAGCAGGGGGCCCATCGCGAGGCTCGACGCCCGCATCGTTTTCACGATCTCGTAGGGCGCCTCGGCGTTTTGAATGCCGTCGGCCTGAACGGTGACGGTCCCGGCTTCGTCTTCAACCGAAGCACCGGTATAACTCAGGAGTTTCTCCATTGTGCGGATATCGCGCACCTGGGGAATTCGACGGAGAGTCACCTTTTCCTCAGTCAGGAGACATGCCGCCAGAGCGGGAAGCGCTGAGTTTTTTGCGCCGCTAACCGGGAGCTCGCCCTCAAGCCGGGCGCCTCCTCGAATCCGAAACTTGTCCATAGATGGTTTATGACTGCGCTGTACGAAACATTCGTCGAAACATCCGCAGTTTATTCATTCTCGCCCAGCGCCGCGCGCAGACGCCCTTGAGCGGCATTCAAGCGCGCTTCGGCATCGGAACGCCCTATTCCGAACTTGTGCATCACAATCGCCACACGCACCGAACCGGCTTTGTCCAGAAGATGGCCAGCATCTTCGGTCGAAATGCCGGCAATTACCGCAATGATGCGGCGCGCCCGATCGGCCAGCTTGCCATTGGTAGGTTGCACATTCACCATCAGGTTCCCGTATACATAACCCAGGCGGATCATGACGCCGGTGCTGATCATGTTCAAAACGAGCTTAGTGGCTGTCCCGGCGCGCATACGGGTGGAGCCGGTGATGATCTCGGGGCCAGGCACGGGTGTGATTGCGATTTCAGCGGCACGAGCCAGTTCCGAATCGGGCGTGCAACTCAATGCGACGGTCAAAGCGCCGAGCGAATGGGCGTAGGCCACGGCGCCAAGCACGTACGGGGTCCGACCACTGTCAGCAATGCCCACGAGCACATCGCCGGCTCCGAAGCCGCGCGCTTGCAAATCGTTCCGGCCTTGCTCTGGATCGTCCTCGGCGCGTTCCACCGAGTTTCGCAGGGCCCGGTCGCCGCCGGCGATGATGCCTTGCACCAAATCGGGAGGAACGTTAAACGTCGGCGGGCATTCG
>Ga0134126_10002283_pt1 | contig 24232 bp, 19 predicted proteins | sample KB31752_FD_96881 | JGI IMG/M metagenome (GOLD analysis project Ga0134126, IMG submission 96881) | Terrestrial soil microbial communities with excess Nitrogen fertilizer from Kellogg Biological Station, Michigan, USA - KB3-175-2 | ecosystem: Environmental > Terrestrial > Soil > Unclassified ... | reverse complement strand
TTAGACTCGCCCCTTATGGCCGCTATAAGGCCTGCGCCCGCAAATAAAATAACGCCCGCCAAGCTTACCCAAAAAACGATGCCGCGTGCGGTATCGCTTAGGTACTGGTGCAGATAGTCCGGCGCGATCACGGCCCACACCGCCAAAGCCAAAAAAGCGGCGGCGAGCCACCAGTACCAATTCGCTCGAATGTCCCAGCGCATCGCCATGACTTTACCGCCCTCGCAATCTGGGGGCGATTCCGACCGATTTTTGAGAGAGACCGCCGCATCGGCGGGGATATCGGAAGCTACTTACCGCCAAGCCAGATTCGGCTTGGGGCGTTTGCGCCATAATACCGCCACCAGATTGGTGCCCCTGTTCAATTCGGTCCCGAAAAGCTCCATCCGGTAGCGACGCGAGCGCAAGAGACGGTTCGAATCCCGAACACGATGTTTCTGGCTTCATCGGCCGGGCTAAGGCCGTCGCCGTCATGGAACAGCGGCTCGCGAAGATGAACCCTTAAAACTGCCAAACAGTTTTTATCAGCCCGGTGTGACTCTGATAGCCGTCGCGCAACTCTCCGTCGTATTCGGCGCGGAACGATAGGCGGTCATTGGCGGCGAGGGTCGCGGCGACGCCAATGCGGGCACCGTCGGCGGCGATGCTTGGAGTTGTAGTGGCGAAAGTCTGGCCGCCGATGATCCCGCTCGTCGGGATGGGGCCATGGGTGTAGTCGTGCAGCCAGGCAGCGGTCAGCTCCGGCTCGACAATGCCGAGCGCGGTGCCAAGACGCCAACCAGCTTTGACGCCGAGCTCTTGTGTGACGTTGTTGATTGTCTGTCGTCCGACCGACAGATCCGCCGCTCCTGCGCCGCTCTCGGTATAGGAGTCGTCATCTGCCTGCAGCCAGCGCAGGCCGAAGAACGGCGTTACGGTCGGATCGCCCGGTCCGGCGATCGGGAAGTCGTAGCCGGCCTGCGCCCCGGCGAGGTATTGCTGTCCGTCATAGCTGGCCGACGCTGTCTGGCCGAGGAAAGCGATCCCGCGGCTTTGATCGAAATGGTTCCAGCCGGCGCCGAGCTGCCCGTCAATGAAAGCGCGGCCATGGCGATAGGTGCCGTAAAAAGTGAGCTGATAGTTGTCGAGGGTCGCGGATTGTCCGCTGGCGCTGTCGATCCCGTTCGACCACGCTCGTAGCCAGCTCAATGCAACACCGCCAAGCAGCTCGGGCGTGAACAGATGATCGGCGCCGGCGGCGATACCGAAATCGTTGCTGTTGTAACCGACCGCCTCGGCATTGCTGTCGCGGTGCGCGGCCCCGCCGAGCATCTGCGCCCAGAGGGTGTTGTTGCGGGTATCGGAGCCCGCGGCCTTGCCGGTCTCCGGGCTCGAGGCCATCGCCGTCTGCTGATGCTGCTCGATCGCGTCCAGCACCGTCGTGACGGAATTGTCGACGGCCTGAAAGGTGTTCTGTACCGGAGCAAGCTCCTTGATCGCTTGGCCCTGTTGGCTCGCCGGCAGGAGCGCGAGCGGCACGAGCACCGCATTCTGAAAAGCGACGGCAGCCGGCGCGCTACTGCCGTTGATCTCATCGAGCACCGGCCCTAGCGCCGCCGCAACGCCGCCGGCGGAAGCGCCGATGGCCGCGAAGGTATTGGGGCTCGACGATGAGGAGCCCAGGGAGCCCAGGGTCACGACAAGATTGTTGCCGACGGGCTGCAGGGTCGCGGCGAGGTTGGTGCCGATGACGCTGACGGTATCGCCGGTATAGCTGCCGGTCGCGCCCGAGCGGACGATCGTGAAGCTGCTGCCGTCGGGAAGACCGGAACCCTTGATGACGATCGAGCTGTTGGCGACGCTGGCGTTGCCACTCACCCCGAGATAGCCGTAACTCGTCGCGCTCGCCGCCTCGGCGAGGAAGCCACCGCCGGTCTGCTGATAGGCGCCAGTGATCGAGACCGGATTCACGACTTTGATCGCGGCGCCATTGTTGACGACGCTGTTGCCGCCGACATTGATGAGATCATTCAGCAGGACATTGCCCGAGCCGAACACGAGGTTCGCGGCGGTGCTGGTGATCGTGCCTTCATTGGCACTGCCGATCGAACCCGTCGACCCCGTCAGCGTGCCGAAGATCGTGCCGGCGCCGCCATCGATCGTCAGGCTTTGCGTCGCCGTGTTGACGATATTGCCGGCGATCAGGCCGCTGTTGACGATCGGCCCGAGCGTGCTCGTGTTGCCGTTGTAGATGGCGATCGGGCCGGCGATGGTACCGCTGTTGGTCAGCGCGCCGATCGTGCCGCTCGAGGGGTGATTGCTCGTGCCGCCGTTGTAGATGCCATAGGTGCCGCCGCTGATGATGCCGTCGTTGGTCAGCGTGCCGATCGTGCCGCTCGTCGGGTGGTTGCCCGTGCCGCCGTTATAGATGCCATAAGTGCCGCCGCTGATCGTGCCATCGTTGGTCAGCGTGCCGATCATGCTCGCGTTGTGGATGCCATAAGTGTTGCCGCTGATGACGCCGTTGTTGGTCAGCGTGCCGATCATGCCGGCGGTGGTGTTGCCGGTCGTCGTGCCGGCCATGTTAAAGATGCCGATCGTGCCGGCGATGGTGCCGCTGTTGGTCAGCGCGCCGATCGTGCCGTTGTTGAAGATGCCGGACCAGCTGGCGCTGCTGATCGTGCCGCTGTTGGTCAGTGTGGTGATGATGCCGCTGGCGGTGTTCGCGATGCCGAAGCCGCCGCCGGAGATGGCACCGCTATTTGTCAGCGTGCCGATGGTGCCGCTGTTGTTGACGCCGCTGCCGCCGCTGCTGATCGTGCCGCCGCTCTCATTCGCGAGCGTTCCGATCGAGCCTTGGCTGTAGATACCGTAGGAACCGCCGCTGATCGTGCCGCTGTTGGTCAGCGTGCCAATCGTGCCGCCGCCGGCGCCGCCCGTATTGTTATTGATGCCGGCGGTGGTGTTGCCGCTGATGGTACCGCCGCTTTCATTGGTCAGCGCGCCGATCGTGCCGGTACTGTAGATACCGTTGATGTTGCCGCTGATGATACCGCTGTTGGTCAGCGTGCCGATCGTGCCGCTCGTGGGATTGCTGGTCGTGCCGCCGTTGTAGATGCCATAGGTACCACCGCTGATGGTGCCGTCGAACTCATTGGTCAGCGTGCCGGCCAGCCCTCCACTGTTGAAGATGCCGTAAGAGCTGCCGCTGATGCTGCCGTCGTTGGTCAGTGTGCCGGTGGGATTGGAGCCGAAGATACTGAGGCCTGTGCCCGCGCCAGAAATGGTTCCGGTATTCGTGACAGCGAGGTTGCCGCTACCCCAGGAGAGGCAAACACCAGTGGTGCCGACGACCGCGGGAGGGGCAGGGTAGCACGCCGCCAAGGCCGGGACCGAAGAGAGCGAGAGCGCAAGAAGAGAGGTTCCCGCCAGCAAAGCGCGGCGCAATGTTGCCGGCGAAGCCTTCCTCCCCATTACGACCTACCCCGAAACAACTTCGCCCTATCGAACGGCCGCTTGCTCGCGCAGCGCGGGCGAGTTCAAGGCAGTTACCAATTGCTTACCTATAGCAACGCTTGTTGCTCAACGACTCATTAATTAATTGAGAATCTTAATTAATCGAGAATCGAGCTTTCATTTCGCCGTCCAGACGCAACTGTGACGCGCTCCATTAAGAAAAACACTACCTAAGGACGTAGCCGCGCCGCTCTCAGGAGCGACGCCCAATCGCGCGTCCAGCAGCAATCATGCGTAAAGCCGGGAACCTCGATGAGGCGGATGGGCGCGCCGGGTGGCAGGTGTGAAACATAAGCGCGCGCGACATCGGTGCCGACGACACGGTCATCGCTGCCGGTGAAAGCCACTTGCGGAATTTTCTGCACCTGAGCGGCGACGTCGGCGGGATCGAGCGAGCCCGTAAGGGGTGACAAGCCGTCGCGATGAATCCAATAACCGAGATCGAGATCGGCCGCGACGGTGATGATCTCCTCTACGTCGGACCGGCGCGCCGCCAAGAGAACGGCGGTCGCGCCGCCGCCGGAATAGCCGACAAGCACAAGGCGGCGTGCGCCGCTCTCTTGCTTCAAGACATCGAGCGCATCATCGATGCTATCGAGGATCTCCGGCGCGTAACGTCGCGCCAGCCATTCCGCGCTGTCGCAGCCGCGACCTCGCGCCCGCATCGTGTATTGGCAGGGGCGTGCGATCCAGGCGATGGGACCTGTTCCAGGATCGGCCAGCGCGAGCCGCAGCGCGACGGGATCGGTCGGTGTCGGATCGAGCGCCGGCCGATCGGGGCGCACATAGGCAAGGCCGTCGCCTTCGATGTAAGCCGTGAGCATCTCGCCGCCTGTGCGGCGCGATGAAGCCGTCGCGAGATCGAAGCGGCCGGCCGGTAGGATTTGCCAGCGCCAGCCCGCCGCTCGCGCGAGATGCGGCGCTTCAGTGTGACGGGACGAGGCGCAACCGGCGAGCGCGAGCGCGAGCAGCAGCGGCCAGAAAAGCGCGCCGCGTACGCTCAACCGGCGCGATCCCGCAGTTCGGCCAACGCGGCCGCAGCGCGGTCGAGCAAGCCATGCCAATCGCCCCGCGCGTCTTGCCGGAACAGCCGCACGCTCGGATACCAGGGTGTGTCCGTGCGCTCCAGCAGCCAGCGCCAATCGGGCACGAAGGGCAGCAGCACCCACGCCGGCCGGCCGAGCGCGCCGGCCAGATGAACCGGCGCTGAGTCGATGGAGACGAGCAGGTCGGCAATAGACAGAATCGCGGCAGTGTCCTCGAAATCGCGGATCTCGTCGCTGAGCGAGATCAGCGCCATCCCGGGCGGCGGTGCCTTGGCTTCGGCTGCTTTCGGCCCTTTCTGCAGCGCGATGAAGCTGACGCCGGTCAGTGCGAGCGGTGCGAAAGCGGCAAGGGGAAGCGAGCGGTTGGCATCGTTGTGGTGCTCCGGCCGGCCAGCCCAGACAAGCGCGACGAGCGGGCGCGGCAGCTTTTGCAGGCGCCTCTGCCACTGCGCAAGCCGCGCCGGATCGGGCGTAAGGTAAGGAACCTGACCCGGCAAATCGGCAAGAGCGAGGTCCATCACCATCGGCAGCGACATCATCTCGCAATGAACATCAAAGGCTGGCGGTATGGTGCCGCGCGTGATGATCTTGTCGAAGCCGCCGATGCGGCGCGCGAGCGATAGGATTTCTGGTGCGATCTCGAGAATGAGGCTCGCGTTGCTGCGCTCCTTGGCCCACGACACCAGGCGCATGAACTGGAAGGTGTCGCCAAAGCCTTGCTCGTCATGGATCAGCAACGTGCGGCCCGCGATGCGCCGACCGTCCCAGCGTGCGCGCTGCACCTTGCGCTCGATGCGCGTGGTGTGCGGAAGGCTGTAGCGCCAATGGTATTCGCGCCAGCCACGCGCGAAATCGCCGAGCAGCAGCGCGGTCTCGGCCAAATCGAAGCGGCCTGGCAGATCGCCCGGTACGGCCGTGACCAGCATCTCTTGAATCGCGCGCGTCTCGGCGATGCGGCCTTGCGGCCGGATTGTCTGTGCCAAGAGCCGCCATAACGGTATCGGCCCCGTGCCGGAGGCAAGATGCGGTCGCACCAGCGCTTCGGCGGCCTCGAACCGTCCCTGAGACATGAGGGCTCGCGCTTCGCGCTCCAGGGCCGCGACATCCGTCATTCGATGGGGTCTACGCCGAGCGCCGACAGCAGGGGCCGAAGCTGCGCGGCATGCGTTTTCCAGCGGCCGACAGAGCTGCGATAGATCGGCTGGCGGACCTGATTGACGCTCGCGGTACGCACCGGCCGTTTGGATTGGTAGAAGCGCAGGCAGGCATCGTCCCAGGGCAAGCCGAGGAAAGCGATGAGCCGCCGTGCCTCGCCCTCGAGATCCTCGACCACCGCCTCATAGTCCACCTCGATGAAGCGGTCTTGCGGCAACACTTCGCGCCAATGCGCCATGAGCGTCTGATAGGCGCGATGGAACAGCCCCAGCTCGCGTAGATCGTAGGCGAACATCTGCTCGCCACTGAAGAGCTTGGTGTAGCAGGAGAGACAGGTATCGATGGGATCGCGGCGGCAATGGATGACGTGTACGTGAGGTAAGATGAGGTGGATCAGCCCGGCATGGAGGAAATTCGCCGGCATCTTGTCCACCACATGCGTGCAGCCTCGGGCAAGCGGACGGACCTGCGCGAGATAGGTTTCGCCCAACTGCGCCACCTCTGCGCGCGTCAGCCGCGTTAAGGCATCGGGGTAGCCGCCGCCCAGCGAGTCGACGAGCCGCTGCACGATGCGCAGCTCGCCGGCGCCGTGGACCTGTGGATGCGAGGCGAGGATCTGCTCGATCAATGTAGTCCCGGAGCGCGGCATGCCGAGCACGAAAATCGGCATATCGGATGCGCTGCCCGCGCCGGCGACGTTCCTCATCACCGCAGGTGTGAATTTCTGCGCGATGTCTTCCATCCACTTCGCGGTGGCATCGACATCGAAGGTGAAGGTGCCACGCTTCAGACGGTTGCCTTCCGCGAGATGCCGGAAGGCGCGGGCCGTATCGCCGTGGTCGAGATAGGCTTTCCCGAGCGCGAAATGGAGCGCCATGCCGTCTTTGAAGTTCGAAACACCGTTCGGCCCAAGCAGCGATTCCATCCGCGCAATGTCGGGATCGTCGGCAGCGAATTTTTTGAGGTCGGCGCGGCTGGTCCAGGCCGAGGCGCAGCGCGGGGCGCTGTCGAGGATGCGTTCGAGGGCTCCCGCGGCCTCGTCGCTTCGACCCATTTCCATCAGCAGAACGGCCTGATTCACGCGTGCCGTATCGCGCTCGACACTGGGTAAAGCGGCCGCCCTGTCGAAGGAGGCGAGCGCATCATCGAAGCGGCCCAGCGCCTGCTGGACCTCGCCACGCGTATTATACGCGTTCGCGCTATGCGGCGCGGCGAAGACGGCGGCCTCCGCTGCAGCGAGCGCTTCCTCGAGGCGATCGAATTGCTTTAGCGTCCTGGCGTGCGCGGCGAGGCCGCCGGGATGGCGCGGCGCAAAAGCGAGGAGCGCCTCGATCCAATGCAACGCTTCGCGATGCCGCTGACGCGAGAGCTCTATCTCCGCGAGGTTGAGATAGGCATCGGCCATTTGGGGAAGGATCTCGATCGCCTGACGTGCGGCTGCTGCGGCCTCGTCGTAGCGGCCGAGTGCGTGGAGCAGATGGGCGCGATTACTATGCGCCTCGGCATAGCGGGGATGAAGCGACAGCGCCTTATCATAGTGCAACTGCGCGCGGTCGAGCCGTCCCATCCGCACATAGGTATTGCCAAGGTTGTTGTGCGCCTCGGGGTTGTCGGGTTGCAGCTTCGTCACCCGTTCGAGGCAAGAAGCGCTCTCCTCGATCTTGCCGGCTTCCTGCAACACGATGCCGAGATTGTTCCACGCCGCCACCAGGCCCGGTTGCAGCGCCGTGGCGCGCCGCGCCGCCTGCTCGGCCTCCGCCAGCAATCCCTTCTGCCGGCACATCTCGGCGACATCGCTGAAATAAACGGCCGGCGCGCGCGGCGCGAGACACGCCTGCCGCAGATGCTGGATGCCGAGATCGAGATTGCCGAAGGCGTAGGCCATCACGCCGAGAAGATGGAGCGCATCCGTTTGCCCGGGCCAAGCCGCCAGCACGCGTTGGCATAGCATCTCCGCCTCCGATGCTTGCCCGGCATCCCAATGCGCGTAAGCGTGTCTCAACGCTTCCTCGATCGAAAGAGATGCGTCCTCTATTGCTCGCGGTGGGGAAGAGGACGGTCGTCGCTTGCTGGCCATAACAAATTATAGCAAGAGCACTCGGCGTCAGAGAATCCGCGATGTCGGCTAGGCGGTCGGAACAGGCCTGCGGCTGGCCCCGTTCGCGGCCTTTAGCAGCTCGTCGAGCACGTCATCCATGAAAGCGTCAATTTTTTGCCGCTGGGATCCGGATTGAGCCAAGTCTCCGGACCGTTCTGACCGCGCTCTATCGGGCATTTTCGTAGTTTCGAGAGACGTTCCCGACATAGAGCCAGCGGCATCGGGTGCCAAGGCAATGTCGCAGCACTAGGAATCGCGCGCTGTCCTTCCACCTGACTTGCCAAGCGTGACGCTTTTGATGACCTCGGCGATGCGCGCGCGCCATCGCGTGACCTTCGTCTCACAAACGCAGCACGATCTTCCCGATTTGCGCGTCCGACAACATGTAGTCCTTGGCCTGCTCAAGCTCGTCAAAGGCGAAGACCTTGTCGACGACCGGACGGATGCGCCCCGAAGCCAGTAAGGGCAGGATATCGCGAATGAAGCCGGCAGCGGAGACGGCTCTCTCGTCCGCGGTGCGCAGCTTGTTGCTGACGCCGAAAACGCGCAGACGCTGCTGATGGATTAGCGACAGATCGACCCGCGCCTCCATGCTGCCATCGACATAGCCGACCGTCGCCAGCCGCCCGCGATAGGCGAGCATGGCCAGGCAGTCCTCGAACACCGTGCCGCCGACATTGTTGATCACCAGATCGACACCATGGCCCTTCGTCGCCTCCGCGATCTTGCCTTTGGGCGGCGCCGCGCGCGTTGTGATGCCGATGTCGAGACCGAGTTCCTGCAATGCGGCCAGCTTTTGCGGCGATCCGGAGGTGCCGATGACATTGGCGCCGAGCGCTTTCGCCATTTGCAGCGTGGCGACGCCTACCCCTGACGAGGCGCCCGTGATCAGCACCCATTCTCCCGCGGCGAGATCGCCGCTTTCGACCAGCATGTCATAAGCGGTCAAGAACGCGATCGGCACGCCGCCCGCCTGCTCCCAGGAAAGCGCCGTAGGGGCGGGAATGATTTCGCGTACGTCGGCGACGGCGTATTCCGCGAAACCCGTGCGCACCCGTCCCATGATACGTGCGCCCGGCTCGATTCCAGACACATTGGCGCCGAGTGCCACCACCTCGCCGGCAGCCTCGAGGCCGAAGGGTGTCGCCGCCGCGTCGGCGGTGCCATGCACCAACCCGTGACCGACGATGAATTCGCCGCGATTGAGCGCGGCGGCGCGCACGCGGACGAGCACCTCGCCGGCGGCCGGCACAGGCTGCGGCACCTCGTGTGCTTCGATGACCGGCTTCCCACCCTTTGCTCCGACAAAATAAGCACGCACGCGATGCCCCTGATTGGTTCTCGATTAGCGGCGTTGGCTTCCTAGACCGACAGATAGGCCTTGCGAACCGTCTCATCGGCGGCGAGCTGCGCCGGCAAGCCCTCATATTTGATCTCGCCTTTCTCGATGATGTAGGCGCGATCAGCGAGCTCCATCGCGAAGCGCAGATTCTGCTCTGAGAGAAGAATCGTCTGACCACGCTCCTTCAGCACGCGCAGATTCGCGAGCATCTGATCGATGATGACCGGCGCCAGACCTTCCGACGGCTCGTCAAGCAGCAGCAGCTGGGGATTGCCGATCAGCGTGCGCGCGATCGCAAGCATGCGCTGTTGCCCGCCGCTCAGCGCGTCCCCGCGCCGCGCGTAATGCGGCTTGAGCGCCGGGAAGAGCTCGAAGACGCTTTCTTCATCCCAGTCACTGGCGTTCCCTCGCGGCCGGCGGCGCGCCGTCTCGAGATTTTCGGCAACCGACAAACCGCGGAAGATCCGGCAATCCTCGGGCACATAGCCAAGCCCCGCGCGGCACCTTTCATCTGATTCGAGGTTGCCGATATCCGACCCGTCCAGCCGAACCTTGCCGCTTTGAAACGCAATGACGCCCATGATGCTCTTCAAGGTCGTCGTCTTGCCGGCGCCGTTCCGCCCCAGCAGCACGACCACTTCGCCTTTCTGCACCTCGAGGTCGATGCCGAACAGCACGTGGCTCGAGCCGTAGTAAGTGTGCAGGGCCTCAACCGCGAGGAGAGGCGTCACGACCCGCTCCGCAGCTTCAGGATTTCGCTGCATGGACGCGCATACTTTCCGGGGTCATAGGCCTTCACATCGGTAAGCCCGATTCCGTCCGGGAATTCCGGCGCGCGCTTAACCACGCCAAGATAGTAATTGTAGGACGCGACATTGTCGCAGCCGCGCACGGACACCGTGCCGACGGGGCTCGCGAGCTGCAAGCCGTCGAGCGCCTTGGAGGCGGCCATCGGCGTATCCGGGCTGCCGCCTTTCATGATTGCGGTGGTCAGCACCTTGCCGGCGACATAGCCGACCAGGGTGGAGCCCACCGGATAGGATTTGCTGCGCTTCTCCACCGCGTCGTTGAACTTGGCGCTCTCGGGCGTGTGGATCGCGTAGAACGGATACCAGGCAAAGGCGAGCGATCCATCGGGCAGGCCGTCGCGATAGGATGACAGCTTCGTCAGGTCGAGACCATTGTTGAAGAACCGCGTTTTCGCGGAGAACAGCCCAAATCCCTTCGCGGCCTTAAGGAAATTGATCAAATCGCCGCTGACCAGCGCCGAGACGACCAGATCCACCGGCGCCGATTGCAGGGCGGTCACTTGGGGCGTGAAATCCGTATTGCCCATCTTCGACCACTGTTGCTGCACGACTGTGATGTCGGGCCGCGTCGATTTCAGCGCTTCAGTGAAATCGGCCATGAATTCGCGGCCGAATTCGAAATCCGGCGCGATGGTCGCGATCCGCTTGACCTCGGGCATCGACTTCAGATGCTCGGCGAGGATGCGGCCCATCTCGACGGTACTGAGATTGGTGCGACCGATCATCGGACCGCCCACCTCGGCGGTGTAATGCTTGCTGTTCGCAAGCCCGCCGAGCAGCAGCACATCATCGCGCCCCTTGATCAGCTGCCCAAGCGCCAAAGCCGCGCCGGCATGGCTGCCGACAGTCACGTAATGCAGATGATCGTTGAAAATGAGCCGCCTACCCTCGGTGATCGCCTTCTCGACGCTCGTGCCCATATCGGCGGTCACGAGCTCGAACTTCCGGCCATTCACGCCGCCGGCGGCATTCGCTTCGTCGAGCGCAATTTCGAAGCCGAGCTTGATTTGCGACGTCTGGAAGGCGAAGGGCCCGCTATAGATGTCGATCAGGCCAAGCCGAATGGGCCCCTCCTCGGCGGCGGCCGTGCCGATCCAGAGCGACGCCACTGCCGAGATCAGTATCCAAAGCATTCCACGCATTCTGTCCTCCCTGTTTCCGTCTATGCGACTGTCGCAGTTTTCTTTTCAGCTCTTGCCGCCGCCGCCGCGATGCCTCCTTGCTCGCCGAGATAAATTTTCTGAACATCCGGATCGTCGCGGATGCGCTCCGGCTTGCCTTCGACGAGCACCTTGCCTTGATGCAGCACGCTGATTATGTCAGCTACCGCGAACACCACCTGCATATCGTGCTCGGTGAAAATGACCGTGATGCCGAGCTGACGCGCGATCTGGTGCACGAGCCTGATCGACGCAATGCGCTCTTGCGGCGCCATTCCGGCGGTCGGCTCGTCGAGCAGCAGCAGGCGCGGCTTGTTGGCGAGAGCCACCGCTAATTCCAGCCGCTTCTGGTCGCCATGTGAGAGCTCGGCGGCGCTACGGCGTTCGAGATCGGGCAATCCGACCAGATGCAGGAGCGCGCGGCACTCATCGATATAGGCACCGCGGCTCTGCGCGAAAATCGCGAGCGAGCGCCGATTTTTCGACAGAACGGCGGATTGCACGTTTTCGAGGACGCTGAGGTCGCCAAAGATGTTCGTGATCTGGAAGGTACGGCTGATGCCGATACGGAAAAGCCGATAGGGTGGCTGCCCGGTGATGTCCTCGTCTGCGAAGAACACCTGTCCGCGATCGGGCTTGAGGAAGCCGCTGATCATGTTGAACAGCGTGCTCTTACCCGCGCCGTTCGGACCGATGATCGCGCGGAACTCGCCCGGCTTCACGGCGAGATTGACGTCATCGGCTGCCTGGACGCCGGCGAAATGCTTGTAGAGCCCGCGGACCCGGAGAGCGTAATCACTCATGGCGCAGCCGGAAAAAGCCGACGATGCCGTTCGGCATGAGCACGACGATGCCAATGATCAGAACGCCCATGATCATCGACCAGTATTCCGTCATACCGGTAATAACGGTCTGTAGAACGACATAGACGCAGGCGCCGATCACTGGCCCGATGAAACGCTGCGTGCCGCCGAGAATCGCCATCACGATCGGAACGGCACTCGCTCGCCAATCGAGCCAATCCGGAAAGACGCTTTGCGTCGCCAGCCCCGACAGCGCACCGGAAACGCCGGCGAAGAAACTGGCGATGACGAAGGCGAGCCACTTCTCGAGTTTGACGTTTATGCCGATTGCCAAACTCTTGTTCACATTGCTGCGTTGCGCCCGCAGCGCAAGACCGAAAGGCGAACTCCCGATACGCGCCAGTACCCACAGGCAGAGGGCGACGATCGCGAGCGAGACGTAATAGATGCCGCGCGGCGTGCCGACGATCCCGGGCACGACGAGACCGTGCAGCCCGTCATCGCCGCCCGCCAGATCGTATGATTTGATGAACACCGCATAGGCGAGCATCTGGAACGCGAAAGTGAGCATGCCGAAATAGATGCCCGACAGGCGCACGCAGAAATAGCCGATGACTGCCGCGAAGAGAGAGGCGACGAGCGGCGCGGCCAGCACGGCGGGCACGACGTCGAACCCGAGCCGCACTTGAAGAATGCCGAGCGTGTAAGCACCGAGACCGAAAAAAGTGGCGAAGCCGAAGGCGAGCATGCCGCCATAGCCGAGGAGCAGATTGAAGGCCACGGCATACAGCGCATAGTCCATCATTTGGACCAGCACGAAGATCCAGAAGTCAGAGAGCGGTAACGGCGCGCAGGCCAGGACCGCGACGAGTAGCACCGCTCCGGCCACTGTCCTGATCATTCGATATGCCCCATCAACCCGCGCGGGCGCAGGATGAGCACGACGGCCATGAGAACGAAGGGGACGACGATGGACATTTGCGGAAAGGAGAGAATGCCGAAGGCGTTCGCCTGCCCGACCAGAAGCGCACCGACCAGTGCGCCGGGGAAACTGCCCAAGCCGCCGATGGCAACGACGACAAAGGCTTCCGTCAGGACGTCGGCATGGAGACCGGGTCCGATCGACACGATCGGCGCCATCAGGGCCCCGGCCAGGCCGGCGAGCGCGGCGCCGACGCCGAAGATCACCGTGTAAATCCGGCGTACATTCACGCCGAGCGCCCTCAACATCTCGCGATCGGCGGTTGCCGCGCGGACCAGAACGCCCCAGTGCGTGCGGTAGAGCAGCCACCAGAGCGCCAGGCAGACCGCCGCCCCGATGGCAATGAGAAGCGCGCGGTAGAGCGGGAAAGTGACGCCGAATAGCTGGATGACATCGTCGATGATTGGCGGCAGTGGAATGGATTTCTCCGCCGGGCCCCAGATCAGGCGTACGGCATCGCCGGCGATCAGCACCAGGCCGAAGGTGACGAGCAGCTGGAAAGCCTGCGGCGAGTTGTAGATGCGCCGCAGGATTGCCATCTCGAAAGCAACGCCGACAACGAACAGGCCGATCGTGGCGGCGAATAGCATCGCGATGAAAGTCACGAGATCGGGAGAGTTCGTGCCGACCACGCTATAGGCGAGATAGGCGCCGATCATGAACAGCGCGCCGTGACCGAAATTGATGACGCGGGACAGCCCAAAAATCAGCGAAAGGCCCGAGGCGACCAGAAACAACAGCATGCCGTTCGCAAGCCCGGCCATGACTTGGCGAATGATGACAGTCGGATTCGTCAGCCAAGGAAGCGCGGCGAACAAGGCGTCCATGATCTGGCTCGTCTACTGACTACCTCTATTGGCATTATGCATCGGTCGCTTCGCTTCAATTGAAGAGCAGAGGCTCATTTCCCCGCTGTTCGCGCCAGAGCCCCAGTTTCTCCTGCGCCGGCTTGTCCGAGCAGCTGAACAAGATCGCGTCGCTGTCGGCAAAATGCTGGTGGTAGTGCCAGCTCGGCACAACGAAGACGTCCTTCGGCCCCCATTTGATCTTCTGATCACCGATGACGGTCGTTCCTGTTCCTTCGAAGACGACATAGATGGATTCGTCAGTCGCGCGATAAGGGACGGGATCGAAGCCCTTTGGGACCAGCTGCAGGAAGAGCCCGATCGTCGGGAAAGCATGCCCGCCGGTGAGCGGATTAGTGTATTGCACCTTGAGCGCGTGGCAAGGATCGATCGCCGCCGCGCTGCGCATGGCATCTAGTGCGGCGCGAATCCGCGCATAAGGATAATGCATCATCGGCGAGACGATGGCGGCGGTCGCGGGCCGATCATTGACCGCGACGACGCCGGCGCCATAGCGCGCGAGCCCATCGCCGACCGGCCGCGTCACCTCGTGTGGGCCATCAATCAGGCCCTTGAACGACGCGCCGAAATGATTGACGAGCGGAATGTCGAGGGCGTCGAACATGATCATCGGCTTCTCGGTCTCGTTGCCGTGCTCATGCCAGGTCATGTTCGGCGTCAGGACGACATCGCCGGCTGCCAGATAAAATTTCTCGCCGGCAACCGTCGTATGCGAGCCCGAGCCTTCGAGGATGAAGCGGAAAGCCGAGGCGACATGGCGATGCGAATCCTCGACCTCACCCGGCTCGACATATTGCAAGCTTGCATAGAGCGACTTCGTCACTTGAGCGGTGCCTGGAAGTCCTGGGTTTTCCAGCACCAAAGATCGCCGCTCGGCACCCTTCACGTCGATATAAGACGCCATCAGATCGATGCTTTGCTTGATATCGGCAAAGCGCCAGAGATGCGGCCGGCACGGCGTCGTCGGCTCGAACGCGACCAGCTTCTGGCTGACCTCCCAGAAGGGGACGAGCTTCAGGCTGTCCAGTGCCTTGTAGTAAGCGACCTTCTTTTCTTCCGACACCTTTACCGCCGATACCGCCATCAAACCCTCCTTTTTACTGCCTTTGGCCGCAGGTCAGCGGGTGACGCGCCGCCCCTGGACGAGTACGCTCGCACCAGACCTGCGGGCAGGCCAGGCGAAAAGCATGCAGGGCCGGCGTCAACGCAGCGTCAAAGAAACGGGGAGCGGAATGGACTGGAATTCACTCCTGAAGCCGGAGACCAAGCCGGGTGCGGCTGGCGCGCAGCCTAGCGTTTCCCTCGAACTCCTCGGCGGTTTCCGCGCCAGCCTGCGCGGGGAGTCCATCGCCCTCCCGAATCGGAAAGACCAGGCGCTTTTGGCCTATCTGGCGCTTGATCCGACGCGCGTCCATGCGCGCGAGCAGCTCGCGACCTTGCTCTGGGAACATTACGATGACGCCTCGGCCCGGCACAGCCTTCGCCAAGCCCTGACGGATCTCAGGAAGGCGTGCATCGACGAGACCATGATCGTCGCCACCCGCCACGCAGTCACCGTTCAGCCCGCCGCCTTCGATACGGATGTCGGTCGATTTCTCCGCCTCTCCACCGCAAGTGACCAGGCTTCCCTAGAGCAGGCGATCAAGCTCTATCGCGGCAATCTGCTCGAAGGAAGCGAGATCGGAAGCAGCGGCTTCGAGGAATGGCTGAGCGACGAGCGCCGCCGCCTTCGCGAGATCGCCGGATCGACCTTGGCGCGGTTGGCGCAGCTTTATCGCGGCGCGAACCAGCATCGCCGCGCGATCGATTGCTGTCGGCGGCTCCTGCAGGTCGATCCCTACAACGAGGCAGCGCTGCGCATGAGCATGGAATTGCTTGTCAGTGCCGGACGCGGATTGGAGGCGCTGTTCACCTACCAGGAATTCTCCGGCCTGCTGCAGCGCGAGCTGGACGTCGATCCCGAGCCGGCGACGAAAGAGCTCTATCTGAAAATCGCCGAGGGTAGGCTGGTCAAAGGCACACATGCCGGCGCGGATGGCACGTCGGGCTTGAGCCTTGTCGATGCCTTCCGAAGCCTCGACGGCTTCGTCATGTGGGATCAGGCGGACCGCCTCCTGCTCTGCAACGACAAATTCCGCGAGATATTCGCGCCTGCCGCCGATCTCCTGAAACCGGGCGTGGTATGGGAAGACATCATGGAGGTCTGTATCGCCAAAGGCCGCTTCCCCGAGGCGCTGGCGAATCCCGATGAGTATCTGCGAAGGCGCGTGAAGCGGCGGCGGCTCGGCACCGCCGAAGCGCCAGACACGCTCCTCGACGATGGGCGGTGCTACCGCTTGACGCACCGGCGCACCGAAAGCGGCGCGCTGATCGTCATCTTCACCGATGCGACCGACCGAAAGCAGCGCGAACGCGCGCTCGAGCGCAGCCATGCCAGGCTACAAGCGGTCTTGAGCGCGTCTCCTCTGCCGATCGAGGAGATCGACACCGACGGCCGGATCACCTTTTGCAATTCGGCGTTCCTGCATCTTCTGGGCTATGAGGCCAACGAAATCGTAGGCCACCGGCAAGCCGAGCTGATGCTGGGGCCTTGGGGCGAGGTGGCGCGACGCGAAGCCGCCGAGGCTGCGGAGCGCGCGCCGGTTATCGCGGCACAGTATCTGAACAAGACGGGGCGGATGATTAGCGCCCGCGTGCATTGGCACGCGGTTCATGACGACAGCGGCGCGATATCAGGATTCATCGGTTTTATCGAAGCCGATCGGAGATGAGGCGCATTGCTAGGAGAAACTGGGCGAGCCAAAGAGGATTATGGCACTCCCTGTTTGATAGGGCTCCTTGAGGGAGCTGTAAATTCCCTGTTTAAGAGGGATATCTCTCGTGACTTCGTTGGATAGGTGATCGAATGAGAATTTTGTTTTTCCTTGCCTGCCTCATGCTCGCTACTGCCGCGCAGGCTGCTGAGCACATCAAGATCGGCATTCTCAAAACGACGGCGTCGGGGCCGATCTTTATCGCCGACGCAAAGGGTTATTTCGCCGCGGAAGGCCTCGAGGATGAGTTGGTCTTCTTCGCATCGGCACAGCCCATCGCCGTCGCAGTAGCGTCGGGCGCTATCGACTTTGGAAACGCCGGCTTCACGGGCGGCTTTTTTGGGCTCGCCAGCGATGGCGCGTTGCGCATTATCAGCGGCGGCGCGAGCGAGGTTCGGGGCTATCACAACCAGGCATTCCTCGCGTCCAACAAGGCATGGGACGCAGGGCTTCGATCGCTCAAGGACATGCCCGGCCATAGCTTCGCGGTGTCCCAGATTGGCTCGCCGCCGCATTATGCGATGGGGCTAGCGGCGCAAAAATATGGCTTTGACCTCAAGTCGGTTCGTATCCTGCCGCTGCAATCGATCCCGGCGACGGAAGCGGCGCTCATCGGCGGTCAGGCCGACGCGAGCGGCGCGACGGGAAGTCTTGCCGGCGGAATTCTCGCGCGCGGTGACGCCAAACTTCTGGGCTATATGGGCGATGAGACGCCGTACCAGCTGTCTGGCACATTTGCGTCGCGCAAGACCGTGGACGAGCGCAGCGATACCGTGCGGCGTTTCCTACGTGCCTTGGAAAAGGGATACCGCGACTATTACGCCGCTTTCATTCAGGATGGCAAACGGCACGACGGTCCGACGGCCCCGGAGATGCTGGCCATCGTCGCCAAAGGGACGAGCCAGACGCCCGAGAACACCGCGCGCGGTTTGCCCTATATCGACGCACAGGGACGGCTCGACATCGCGGACGTGAACCGACAATACGAATGGTACAAGGCGCAGGGAATGATCAAAGGCGCCGTCGCGCCCGCGACGATCATCGATAAACGATACGTCGTGGGTCTAAACTAGCGACGAGCGTCGATCGGAGCCCTCGCGCTCTCGTGAAGGGCCCGCTAACGCGCGACGAAGATGAGCTGCGGCCTCGTTTGCTTTAGAGTTGCAGTCCACGTTCCTATTAGAGGAGATGTGCATGGAACGGATTCTTCTTTCGATTGGATTGCTCTTCTGGCTGGGAGGTGATCGATGAAATCCGCCTATGGACACGTCACGCCCAAGGAAGACGTCACGCTGACCCATGTGGAAGCGGGCTCCCCGATGGGCGAGCTGCTGCGCCGCTACTGGCAACCGATAGCGCTGTCCGACGAACTCGCCGATTTGCCGAAACGCGTGCGCATTCTCGGCGAGGACCTCGTCGTGTTCCGTACGAAAGAGAGCAAGGTCGGCTGCCTCGATCTGCATTGCGCGCATCGCGGCTCTTCGCTGGAATTCGGCCGTATCGAGCAGAACGGCATCCGTTGCTGCTACCACGGCTGGCTCTACGACACTGGCGGACGCGTCATCGAAATGCCCTGCGAGGCGGCAGGGTTCTGCGAGAGGATGCAGGTCGAGCAGCCGAGCTATCCGACCCACGAGTTCGGCGGCCTCATCTTCGTCTATATGGGACCGCCCGGGAAGGAGCCGGCGTTCCCGCTCTATGACGTGTTCGCGCCGACCGCGCACGACGTCGTGTTGCGGGGCATGAAGATTTGGGGCGACTACTCGATCGGCTACGTCAAGGATTGCAACTGGCTGCAGCACTACGAGAACGTCGTCGATCCCTGGCATCTCCTCATCCTGCATCAGGCCAACAGCGGCGAGCAGTTCAGGGGCGCGATGATGCAGGGCGTGCCGAGCATCGCGTTCGAGAAGACCACGCTCGGCGTGCGCTACAACATCGTTCGCGAACTGCCGAACGGCAACCGCTTCGTCCGCCATGCCGAATGTGTGCTGCCGAACATCTTTCTCGTGCCGAACCTGCACGAACCCGGCACCGAGCCCAAGCGCAAGGATCGGTGCTCGGAAATTTCGTGGTGCGTGCCGATCGACAACGAGCACATCACCGCCTTCAGCATCGTCGCGTGGCCCATGGAGAACGGCGCACCCAAGAAGGGCTGGCGACCGCGCACCGATACCGTGCTCGACATCCGGCCGGCCACGATCAATCAGCCCTATGAAGAGCGCCAGCGCCGTCCGGACGATCTCGAGGCACAGGAAAGCCAGCGCACGATCGCCGTGCACGCTCTGGAGAATCTGGGCATGACGGACATGGGCGTCGTCACATTGCGCAAGATGCTGCGCGACCAGCTGACACGGCTCGAAAAGGGCGAGGACCCGATCAACATCGTGCGAGGTGCCGCGGCGAAGCAGGTCATCGAAACGCACGCCTGGAACACGATCCTGTCGCGCGAGGAGGCGGCGCGGCATCGGGACGAGGACGTCTGACCACAGCAGGATAACGAAATCCTGATGCAGGTGGCGTGACGCTTTGCGGCGACTGTCGGCCCGAACTCCGGTCGGCACGGCTTTGCGAGCCGCGCCGGCAACGAGCTCGCAGCCCGGTATTCGTCGAAGACGAATGCCTAGATCCTGCTGCCCCTGGAAGTGCTCTCCGTCGATCCGGTTCGGGAAGCTGAGCCGCGACGCCTTTAACCAATCATGGCGACGCTTTGTATTTCGATGAGAAGTTCCGGTCGCGCCAAGGAACGTATATTGATCATGGCGCTTGCTGGAAAATTATCGCCGAAAATTTCTTTGCGAATCTCGAGAAATCGCCGGTCATAGCGATCGTCGGTGATAAAGGCCGTCATCGTGACGATGTCGGAGAGCTTGCCGCCCGCGCTTTCGAGGGTCTTGGAGAGCGCGGCGAAGATCGCGCGAACCTGGCCGTCAAAATCACCGGTCAGTGATTTTCCCGACGCATCTGTCTGCGGAGCGGCTTGACCCGCAAGCCAAACCGTACGCCCACCAGAGGTGATGACGGCCTGAGAATATGCATTGTTTTGCGCAAAGTCGGTCTTGATGTATCGACGTTCTGCCGATCCCGTTTGCGCTTTCACAGGCGATGCCGCGAGAGCGACCATGCCGCCTAGAAGCCCGAGTTTCGAAAAGATTTCACGTCGGCCCGGTAGTTTCATTGTCGTACTCCCCTTGGTTGACGCAGCGACTTCGCTAAGAGACAGAAGCGAAGTTGCTAAGCCGCATTGAAAGAGACGCCAAGTAGGGTAACACGAAACAGAGGTCAGCCTCGCGCTCGCGAAAACAACGCACTGCGTCGCCGCAAGTTGACCGAGCAAAGGGAACAGTCGGCAGATTACGGCTATCCGAATTGGCCTGAGATAAAGCCATGTTGATTAAGATTGCCGACCGGTTTGAGCGCGAAGCGCGAGAAACGGAGCGTGTACTTCCGCGGCATTCGCGTTAATAAGGATCGGCCCCGTACTTAAAACTCGTAGCGCGCTTAGCCGGTCGGCTACGCCGTCTGCGCCATTGCGAGCCTTCGACCTGTTGTCGGAAGCTCCTGCTGAACTCACCCATTACTAGGAGCCCTAGGCCCGGCATGTTCTGTCGGGCCTTTTTTCTCGGTTGGCATTGCCAAACCGCTTTGGCGATATGCCGATACCCGCTCCCGACCGGCGAATATGCGGCCAATGGAGATTGCAGCCAGCTTGGCTATTTCACAATATTTCAGGGTTAATACGCTGGTGGGAAGCCCCTTCGACTCAGCCAAAAAACCGAGTAATTCAATCTGAGTATTACGGTATCCTTTATCTGAATTACCGGGATCAAGGTCGATGCCGGCAACAGACGATTGGACACGGGAGGAATTGCTCGCCGGGGCGCAAAGGGCCCGAGAGCAAGCGGGCCGTTTGCGCAATGTCGCTGACGCAACGGATGACCGGACGCTACGTCGCCGCAGCCGCCGCCGTGCCACAAAGCTAGAAGAACTCGCCGAAATGCTTGAGGCGCAAGCTGCGAAATTGAATGGCTAAAATACGCATCCCGTCATGACTCATCGAAGAGCTTTACGGTCGAGGAAACCGGGAGCCGGGCCATTTCGTCATATTCGGTTGCGAGTTGCACCGCTACATCGCGCGCTTTGTCATCGAAGACCTGGCGCGCTAACTCGCGGTAGCGCAGCGCGCGCTGTTGCATTTCGCTGGGCATATTTCCCCCAATCCGGCACCAACATTGAACGGGGGCGGTTACCGAGGAGTAAAGAGCAGCTGCCCGGCGGAATGGATGCGGACGGTTCTTTGTGTGTAATCCAAGGGGATGAAGGGCGCCGTCATAACGCTGAAGAGCGTATCCGATTGGCGTTCCCTGAGCCGAAGAACCAAGTTTTGCGCGAAACCGCAGGCGGTTTTGCCATATCGTTACTAGTATCTTTGTGGCTGCGCGATGACCGGCAGATGATAGCGACGTAAACACTCCAAACGTGCTGCTTCGCGCTTTGCGTTACCTTCCCGTGTGTGATCCGGAAACTGTTGAGCCGCTTGTCGCGCGCACAAATCCATCTGTCGCCAAGCTAACGCTGACTGATTCTGTATCGACAGACCAGACTGGTTCCACGGCAGCTGCGCGTGTGCAGCGGAGAGGGTTAGTGCCAAACCTAAAAAACCGAAACCGATCGGCGCCAAGGCATGTCGGATCATAGAGGCCGCTCCTTCGCGAAGGCTTCATCGCACGGCGACCCAAATCAGTTCTTGCGCGCAAAGAAATATGCTGAGCCTTACGATCGGCAAAGAAGATGACGAAATGTTGGCCGCAGCAGGTGCGTATCTCTAGCTGAGCTGTGTTTTTTTTGAACCGCAGTGCCGACGCGAGCTGCTAAACCGCACATGGCTGCCGCAACCTATTTGTCCGCCGCCTCGTGCCGTGAAAGTGGCGGAAGCCAAAACTCCGCGACCACGTCCATCGATCCAACCACGCCCTGCCAGCGAAACACGCAGCGATCTCGCCCTAGCTCGCTTTCGACGCGCTTGTTGATTCGGAACGCTTCCTCAAGCGAGTTGAAGCGTTCCTCGATGACCTGCCAATGGAGTGGCGGTGTGTCGGTCGGTCCGATGACCATACGAAAAATGTACAGCGACTGACTCAATTTATGTGAGCCGCTTGTGTGAGCTGAATTGCTTATTGGCACACCGCCCAGAAAGCCGGATAGCCCAGAGAGCCGGATTAGGGGAACCAGAAGACCCCGATGACCCAGGTGGACCCCACTATCGCGTGCCAACGGAATGCATAATTCGCGTCACCGACTTCTCGCCCGACGCGACGACAGACATTCCAGGCTTCCCCCAATGACCTGAACCGTTCTGCAGAAGCTTGCCAGCCCTTCGGCGGCTCTTCATCCCTTTCGAGCATCATCACTGGCAGCTTATGCCAGAGACGCCTTGCTCCAGCGAGCAGAATCGAAAGGGCCATAAAGAGGGATCGGTTTTCAACGCATAGTTTGGGGAATCTCGACCGTTCGTTGCGTCATTCTCTCGCCCGGGCTCGAAGCACCTCCACCATCTGCAATTAACTGATGGCTCGGAGTTCCGTGGTCTCACTTGGGCGCGCTATTGATTGATTTCGGGCTCAACGAGCCGGGCGAGATTTCGCAGGGACTCCTGCCAACCGAGATAACAAGCCTCCGGCGGAATGACGTCCGGTATGCCTTCTTGCACGATGTCGACCTCCGTGCCGAGCGATACTTTCTTCAACGTCACCGTCACCCGGAGCTCGCCCGCGAGGTTGGGATCGTCGAATTTATCGGTGTAGCGCAGGCGCTCATTCGGAACGAGTTCGAGATATTCCCCGCCGAACGAATGGCCGTTGCCTGTCGTGAAGTTTCGGAAGGACATTTTGAAGGTCCCGCCGACTTTCGGCTCGTGATGATGCACGGTGCAGGCAAACCCATTTGGCGGGAGCCATTTCGCGAGGGCGTCCGCCTCGAGGAATGCGCGATAAATTTTCTCCGGCCGGGTTGCGAGGACGCGATGCAATCGAACGGTATGAGGCATAGTCGTCCTCCTTGAACTGACTCACCAAACAGGCCGCCGACACAGGAACACACTGGCGCCACGAACGCCTTGGCGATCTTGGCTGGACGCAATTGGCGTGTCGATGGGGCCCGGCCTCATACGTTTCTTCTAGGTGCTTGGGCCAAGGATGACATATCATGGTGTAGTGTCTGTCCCTGCCTCCTAAGGTTGAACACCCCCCGGGAGAGTAAATGCGCAAAGGCTGGACCATTTCTCTGAGCGTCGCGGCCCTCCTTGCGCTCAACGGCTGCGTCTTGCCTCCTGTCGTCACGCTCGCATCCTATTCGGTCGACATCGTGACCTATGAGGCGACCGGCAAAACGGCAACGGACCACGTCTACTCCGCTGTTGCGCGCAGCGACTGCTCCTTCGTGCGCGTGCTTCGTGGGAAGCCAATCTGCGTTGATCCGCCTCCACCGACGGATAAGGCGGTCGCGGTCCAAACCGCGCAAACGAATGATGCCGAGCAGAAGACACATACCGCCGTCGCTTCGGCACCTGCTGCGCAAAGTCAAAATGCAAAGGTCGGCATCGGGAGCTTTCTTGATGAGGCCAATGCCGAGCGCACCGTCGCTCGATATGCCGATTGGCACCCGGTGATCACCAACGTCACCGTCCACGGACAAGCCTTTCATCGCGTGAGCGCCAACTCTTTATCGGATGATGAGGCGGCTGCGTTGAAGGCAAAAATAGCCGCCGATCAGTCCTCCAGACTGCGCTTTGCCCAGAACTAACAGCGGCAACATCTCCGGCCAGATCGGGTTCACCGACCGCTCCCACTGCCCCTCAGGCCGAGTCGGTCGCGCGACCGCGATGCGGCACCGATCACGGGAATTCGATTTGCTTGGCGGTTGTCCTTAAGCGCCGCGTCAGTGGCGAATCGCTGATTTCTCAGTAATCAGCCCGATATTGCCGATGGATACGTCCCCATAAGATGGCGGGACGTTCGTTTTCCGCCGATGATCCATTCACCAGTCATTCCCCGGAACGAGCGCAGGACGGCCCGCGTTCCCCCCGAGCGCGGGCCGCCGCCTTTTCCTCACGGCATCAGCCCACTCCCCGCTTGGGCCCAAGCGTCGCCGCGGCTGTGCGGCTAAGAAAACGCAAGCGAGCGATATCGAAGGCGCAAAACAGCCCGCATCGAGCGGGCTTTTTGCGATGGGTCAGCCGCGAACTGCGAGGTCCTCCGCGCACCAGGCGCCGGGATGACGAACCGGCACGTTGCGCAGCTCGCGCACCGTGTGGCAACCGAGGACGCCGAGCGTCGAAGACAGCTCGTCCTTGAAGATGCTGATCATGTGCCCGGGACCTTTTTCGCCCAGCGCGCCGAGGCTCCAGAGGAAAGCCTTGCCCGCAAGACACGCATCGGCGCCGAGCGCGATGGCGCGCGCAACATCGACGCCGGTGCGAACACCGCTGTCATAGATGATCGTCATGCGCTTGCCGAACGCCGTGACGATGGCCGGCAAGGTATCGATCGGCGCCGGCAGCGCGTCGATTTGCCGGCCGCCGTGATTGCTGACGATGATGCCGTCGAGGCCGAGTGCGGCGGCTTTCTCCGCGTCCTCGGGATGGAGCACGCCCTTCACCAAGAGC
>Ga0134126_10002282_pt1 | contig 24254 bp, 21 predicted proteins | sample KB31752_FD_96881 | JGI IMG/M metagenome (GOLD analysis project Ga0134126, IMG submission 96881) | Terrestrial soil microbial communities with excess Nitrogen fertilizer from Kellogg Biological Station, Michigan, USA - KB3-175-2 | ecosystem: Environmental > Terrestrial > Soil > Unclassified ... | reverse complement strand
TGGTCGCGGGCTGGAGGAGTTGGGCCACGGAAGCGAAGTCGGCGTCGGACAGGCCGGCGGCGCAGGTGTCGTCGAGGAACTGCTTGGCCGCTGCGGTGATGGGCAGCGGGGTGCTGCCAGCGACGCTCAGGGCCAGCGCCAGGTCCTTGCTCATGAGCGCAGTGGTGAACGAGACGGGTGCGGTGCCGGGCTCGAGGAAGGCCTGGCGCTTGTACTCGAGGAACGGCGAAGAGATGGCGCTGGTGGCCAGGGTGTCGTAGGCGGCGGCGGGATCGATGCCGGACCTGGCGGCCAGGGCCAGGGCCTCGGCGACGGCCTGGTTGGTGGCGGCGATGAGGATGTTGACGGCGAGCTTCATGGCCGCCCCGGCGCCCTGGGGGCCGAGGTAGAGCTGAGCTCTGGTGAGCCGGGCCAGCACCGGCCGGACGCGGTCGAAGGCGTCGGGCGGCCCGCCGACCATGGTGGTCAGGGTGCCTTGCTCGGCCAGGGCGACGCTGCCGGAGACGGGGGCGTCGAGGAAGGCGGCACCGTGTTCGGCGGCAAGGGTGCCGAGCTCGCGGGCGGCCTCGGGGCCGATGGTGCTCATGTCGACGACGGTGCCGCCGGGGCGGATGGCGGCCAGCACGCCGCCGGGCCCGGCCAGGATGGCACGCACGGCGGCGGCGTCGGACAGCATGGTGATGACCACGTCGCTGGCGGCGGCGAGCGCGGCGGGGGAGTCGGCCAGGGTCGCGCCCGCCTCCGCCAGCGGGCCAGCCCGGTCGGGGGTGCGGTTCCACACCGCCAGCGGATGCTCGCCATCTTCTCGTCCATCGGCCACCTCGCCGTCGGCTGGTCCGTCGGCCCGGCCGCCGCCCGCCTGTCCGTCGGCCACCTCGCCGTCAGCCCGTCCGCCGGCGACCTCGCCGTCGGTCACCTCGCCGTCGGCTGGTCCGTCGGCCCGTGCGCCGCCCGCCTGTCCGTCGGCTCGTCCGCCGCCTGCCTGTGCGTCGGCCCGTGCCCCGACCGTTTGGCCGACGGGTCGGCCGGTCGGCTGCCCGGGCAGTTGGCCGGCCAGGCGGGTGGCCATGGGCAGGCCCATGTGGCCCAGGCCGATGAACCCGACCCGCATGACCGCGTCAGCCCTTCACAGCCGCGCCGTCGAGGGCGGCCCCGCCGCCCTCGAGCGCCGTCGGCCCGCCGTCGCGCGCGGCGGGGACCTGGGTCTCGCCCCGGCCGGCCGCGGTGTTGCGGTGCGACTGGCTTTCGCGCAGGGTGTTGAGCGCACCGCCGGCAGTCCAGTACTTGCGGCCGGCTACCAGGAGCTCCTCGGCCGGGAACTTGGTGATGACCTCGCAGCCGTCGGGGGTGACGACGAGTTCTTCCTCGATGCGGGCGGCGGACCAGCCGTCGCTGGCGGGCCAGTAGGTCTCGAGGGCGAACACCATGCCCTCCTCGAGGATCTCGGGATGGTCGAGCGAGACCAGCCGGCTGAAGATCGGCTTCTCCCAGATGGACAGGCCGACGCCGTGGCCGTACTGCAGGCCGAACGCGGCGGTCTCGTCGGGGAACCCGAACTCGGTCGCCCGTGGCCACAGCGACACGATGTCGGCGGTGGTCGCGCCGGGCCGGACGAGCGCGATGGCCTGGTCCATGTACTCGCGGCAGCGGACGTAGGCATCGCGCTGGGCGCGGGACGCGCTGCCGACGGCGAAGGTGCGGTAGTAGCAGGTCCGGTAGCCGTTGTAGCTGTGCAGGATGTCGAAGAAGGCCGGGTCGCCGGGCCGGATGAGCCGGTCGGAGTAGACGTGCGGGTGAGGTGAGCAACGCTCGCCGGAGATGGCGTTGACGCCCTCGACGTACTCGCTGCCGAGGTCGTAGAGGACCTTGCTGACCAGGCCGACGCACTCGTTCTCGCGCACGCCGGGGCGCAGGAACTCATACAGGTCGCTGTAGGCGGCGTCGACCATGGAGCAGGCCTGGGCCAGCAGCGTGACCTCGTCGCGGGTCTTGATCCGGCGGGACTCCATGAACACCTGCTGGCCGTCGACGGCGGTGATCCCGGCGGCGGCCAGGGCGGCCAGCACGGGCATCTCGGCCACGTCGATGCCGAGCGGTTCGCCGGCCAGGCCGTGCTCGCGCAGCACCTCGACGACCTTGGCCGCGACGTCGTCGGCGATGCCGGCGGCCGGGTGGAAGGCGCCGCGCAGGGTGGAGATGCCGGCCCGCGCGCCGGTGCGCGCGGCACCGTCGGGGGTGGCCGGGCCGGGGGTGTGATCGAGCCAGGGGTTGTAGAGCTGGTGATGGCGGGCGGCGGAGCCGAAGTCCCAGACCACGGGCTGGCCGCCGCGCGGCAGCAGGGCGAACCGGATCAGCTTGTCCATGGCCCAGGTGCCGATGTGGGTGGAGGTCATGTAGCGGATGTTGGCGAAGTCGAAGCTGAGCAGCGCGCCCAGCTCGGAGCGCTCCAGTTCCGCGTTCAGCCGGGCCAGCCGCTCCGTGCGGAGCCTGCCCATGTCGGCGCGGGTCTCCCAGTCCACCGCGTTCGGGCCGAAGGTCTGGGCGATCGCTATCGTCATGGCCTGCCGCCCCTGGAAACCATCGATGTACCTCCGCGTGCTCGGCGAGGGCGTTCAGCCGCCCTCGCGGGGTGGCATCCGTAGTACCGTCCGCGTTCGCAGATTGTCAAGGGTCGCTGAACAGTCTGGCAAGATGTATAGTTCCGGTTAATCGTGGTACGACTCGCAGGTAGGGGCGGCACATCAGTGGACGTGAGTGTGGGCAGCCTGATCCGGCGCGAGCGCCAGAAGCAGGGGCTGTCACTGCGCGCGCTCGCCCGCAAGGTCGGTGTCTCGGCCAGCATGCTGTCGCAGGTGGAGACGGAGCGGACGCGCCCGTCGGTGAGCACGATCTACGCGATCGCCACCGAGCTGGGGCTGTCCATCGACGCCCTGCTGTCGGGCAACGAGGCCGAGGTCGCCGCGGCGGCCAACGGCCGGGCCCGGCGGGCGCCGACGTCAGCGCCGGCCCCCAGCGAGCTGGCCTGCCAGCTGGTCGGCCCAGGCGAGCGCCGCAAGCTGGAGCTGGAGTCCGGGGTGACCTGGGAACTGCTCAGCGACCTGCTGCCGCACCTGGTCGACTTCATGTACGTCACCTACGAGCCGGGCGGCTGCTCGAGCTCGTCGGGCAAGATGATGCGGCACACCGGGACCGAGTTCGCGTTCCTGCTGCGCGGCAGCCTGAAGATCCAGGTGGGCTTCGATGAGTACATCCTCGGGCCCGGCGACGCGATGGCATTCGACTCCTCCGAGCCGCACCTGCTGATGAACGAGGGCAGCGAGCCCGCCGAGGGCATCTGGTTCGTGCTCGGCCGGCGGCTGACCCCGGAGTCGCACGCGGCCCGCGTGGTCATGCCGCTGGACGGCGGCCGGCTGCACCGCCCCGAGGCCTGACACCGTCCGAGGCCTGATCCCGCACTGGGGCCGCGGCACGGCGCCGAGGCCTGACCCCGCCCCGAGGCCTGACCCCCCGCCCCGCCGCCGCGGCACTGCCCGCCGCCGCGGCACTGCCCGAGGCCAGCACCACACCGATCCCTCGGCAACACGCCGACGCCCCGGGCGACACGCCGACGCTCTGAGCAACACGCCGACGCTCTGAGCAACACGCCGAAGGCCTGAACAGCAACCCCCGGATCTGACTCGCCGGCCCGGGCCTGAGTTGTCGTCCCCGGGCACTGGGCCGGCCCGGCGATCTGGGTACCGGCTCTCACCTGCTTGTTCCTGGTCTGACCCGCCACCGCGGCCGAGGGCCGTTACATCGTGGAAACCCCAGTGTTGCTGAACCGTGTTCGTTGCGGGCTCTTGTGCGGCGCTTCCCATCGGGTTAATCTCCCTGAACATCGTGTATGTCATTACTGAACACTTCCGTCAGTGAGGGCGTACGCCCGACGCGGTTGATGGGGAGAAAGATGGCGGAGTCCTTTCGCGTGGGCATCGGTGATGTCGCGCCCGTGCCCGGCCTCGGGCCGGACCAGGGCTGGGTCGGCATGACGGTCCAGTTCCTGGTGGACGCGGCCGGAGCGGGCGCCGAGCACGTGGTGTTCGGGCGCGCGGTGTTCGCGCCGGGCCAGGCCGAGCACCAGTGGCACCGGCACCCCGGCGCGGAGGAGTTCGCGCTCATCGTGCGGGGCCAGGGCATCGTGCTGGACGGCGACAACGAGATCCCGGTGTCGGCCGGGGACGTCGTCTTCCACCGCAAGGGCGCGTGGCACGGCTTCCGCAACACCTCGGCCTCGGACGAGGCCGAGATGATCTGGGGCTGGGCCGGGGCCGCGTCCCGCGCCGAGGCCGGGTACGAGCTGCGTTACCCGCCGCGGTAACGGGCCGGGCGGAGTACGGGTCATGGACGACATGGTGAGCAGCCCCCAGGTCAGCCGCACCGCGGCCGAGCGCATGAGCGGGGGTACGGGCGGGGGTATGGGCGGGCGCGCGGCCGCGCGCTGGCGCCGGTCGGCCGGGATCTGGGTCGCGACCGGGCTGCTGTTCGCGGTCAGCGCGGTCTTCCAGCCCGGCAGCCTGGGCGCCAGTGCCCTGGCCGCGCTGTGGCCGTTCGCCGCGGTGCTGATGCTGGCCGCGGTGGGCCAGACGCTGGTCGTCCAGCAGCGCGGGATCGACCTGTCGGTGCCCGGGTTCATCTCGCTGACCGTGGTGCTGGTCACCCACATCCCGAACGGCAACTCCTCCCGCCTGGTCCCGGCGATAGCGCTGGCCTACGCGATCTGCCTGGCCTGCGGGCTGGCCAACGGGCTGCTGGTCACCTGGGTCAAGATCACGCCGATCGTGCAGACGCTCGGCATGAACGCCGTCCTTTACGGCATCGACCTGGGCATCTCGCAGGGCACCCCGACGCAGACAACGGGGGCGCTGCAGTCGTTCGCCGGCGCCACCGCCGCGGGCATTCCGCTGCCGCTGCTGATCGCGGTGGTCATCGTGATCGTCATCGAGTTCGTCATCAAGCGCACCACCTTCGGCCGCCGGTTCGAGGCGTCGGGGGCCAACCCGGCCGCCGGGCGGGCCGCGGGCCTGCCCGGCCGCCGCTACCAGATCTCGGCCTACCTCGGCGCGGCCGCGCTGTACTGCACGGCCGGCGTGCTGCTGGCCGGCATCGTCTCCCAGCCCGACCCGTTCCAGGGCGACAACTACCTGCTCCCGTCGGTGGCGGCGGTGGCGCTGGGCGGCACGTCGCTGCTCGGCGGCGTGGGCAGCGTGATCGCCAGCGCGGCGGGCGCCCTGTTCCTCAGCCAGCTCCAGCAGTTCGTGCTGGCCACCGGGGCCAGCGCCGCCGTGCAGAACCTGGTCCAGGCCGGCGTGCTAGCGCTGGCCGTCGCGGTCTACGGCCTGCGGCTGCGGCCCGGCCGGCTGCTGACCCGGCTGCGCACCGGGCCGCCGGGCAGCCGCGCCCCGGCGCCACCGGGCAGCCGGGCCCCGGTGACCTGACCCCTCCCCGCCCCGCCCAGCCCGGCACCGCATCACCAGCCCCACCACCAGCTCCTGGTCCGAAACGTCACCTGACGCTACCCAGCCATATCCCCAAGGAGAGACCAGTGATGAGAGATAACACCACCGGGACCAGACATGCGCCGCGCCGGCGCCTGCTCGCCGCGGCGTCGGCCCTGGCCGCGCTGTCGGTCACGGTCGCCGCCTGCGGCGGCGGCAGCACCAGCGCCTCGGGCAGCAGCTCGGGCGCCAGCCAGTCCAAGGTGTCCAGCAAGTACCCCTGGTGCGGGCCCAAGCAGGCCTCCATCGCGCTGGCCGACGGGTTCGGCGACAACACCTGGCGCGAGCTGACCCGGTACTCGGCCGTCACCATCGCCGCCCAGTGCCCGAGCGTGACCAAGTACGTCTACACCAACGGCGAGGGCAACACCCAGAAGGCCATCTCCGACATCGACTCGCTGGTCGCCCAGGGGACCACCGCCATCGTCGACTTCCCCGACGCGGGCAAGGCCATGCTGCCGGTGCTGACCAAGGCCTTCCAGGCGGGCACGATCGTGGTCCCGTACCGGGTCTTCCCCGGCGGCACCGCGGGCCAGAACTACAACGCCTACATCTCCACCAACTTCACCTCGGCCGGCGTGCTGTGGGGCCAGGACGTGGCCACCGCGCTCAAGGGCCAAGGCAACGTGGTGTTCCTGGGCGGGCCGCCGGCCAACTCGCAGAGCCTGGCCGAGTACCAGGGCCTGCAGAGCGTGTTCAAGAAGTACCCCGGCATCCACCTGCTCGGCCAGAAGCCCTACAACGTGACCAACTGGGATCCGGCGACGACCCAGCAGGTCGTGGCCTCGCTGCTGTCCAAGTACCCGACCATCAACGCGGTGGTCAGCGACTTCGGCACCGCGCTGGCGGCGTCGTTCCCGCAGTTCCAGAAGGCGGGCCGGAAGATCCCGGTCATCGCCACCGAGGACGGCAACTCGCTGGGCTGCGACTTCCTGGCCGCCAAGTCCAGTGACCCGGGCTTCAAGCTGTTCACCGTGTCCTCGCAGACCTGGATGGTGGAGTACGCCATGCGCTACGCCGTCGCCCTGGCCACCAAGGGCAAGGTGCCGTCCTCCACGGTCGTGCCCCAGCAGAACTTCGAGAACTCGGTGTCCGGGAGCCCGCACCAGCCGGTCTGCGACAAGGGCCTGCCGGCCACGGCGATCATGTCCAGCGGGCTGACGTCCGCGCAGCAGCAGGCCGCGCTCAAGGGCGTCATCCCGAGCCTGAGCTCGCTGCGCTGACCGGCGGACGGCCCCCGAGTACCCGGCCCGAGCAACCCCCGAGGAGAAGGCCCGATGGCGGTGACAGCAACCGACGTCCAGGTGCTGCGGCTCGCTGATGTGTGGAAGAGCTTCGACGGCGTGGACGCCCTCAAGGGGGTTACCTTCACCGCCCGGGCCGGGGAGATCCACGCCCTGCTCGGGGAGAACGGGGCCGGCAAGTCCACCCTGATGGCCATCGCCGCCGGCGCCCTGGCCCCCGACCAGGGCGGCATGGAGCTGCGCGGCGAGCCGGTCCGCGACGCCACGCCGGCGGCCGTGCACCAGCGCGGGCTGTCCATCGCCTACCAGCACCCGGCGCTGGTGCCCGACCTGACCGTGGCCGAGAACATCATCATGTGGGTGCCCGGCCAGGTCCGGGCGGCCGGGAAGGACGCCGGGAGCAAAGGCGCGGCCGACTGGATGCGCGCCCAGCTGGCCAGGGTCGGCTGCACGGCCGGCCTGGGCCAGCGGGTGAGCCGCCTCACCGTCGCCCAGAGGGCGCTGCTGGAGGTGGCCAGGGCGCTGGCCGCCGACCCGGCGGTGCTGATCCTCGACGAGCCCACCGCCGCGCTGGGCGCCGACGACTCGGCGACGCTGTTCGCCGAGCTGCGGCGGCTGGCGGCCGGCGGCATGGCGGTGGTGTACATCACCCACCGGCTGGCCGAGGTGCGTGAGCTGTGCCAGCAGGTCACGGTGCTGCGCGACGGGACGGTGAGGGGCAGCTACCCCGTCTCCGAGGTGTCCGACGCCCAGCTGCTCGAGCTCATCGTGGGACGGGCGGTCACGGCCGAGTTCCCGCCCAAGGCGAGCGGCCGTACCGGCCTGGACGATCAGAAGCCCGATGATGAACGCGGCGCACCAGCTGGCGGCCAGGCCTTGCTGTCGGTCGAGCACCTGTCAGCGAGAGCGTTCAGCGACGTGTCGCTGACCGCGACGGCGGGCGAGATCGTCGGGCTGGCGGGGATCGTGGGCAACGGCCAGGCCGAGGTGCTGCGCGCCCTGGCCGGCCTGAGCCGCGCGGCCGGCCGGGTCGCCGTGCGCGGCGCGCCACTGCGGGCCGGGCGGCCCGCCGCGGCGCGCCAGGCCGGGGTCGTGTACCTGTCCGCCGACCGGCTCGGCGAGGGTCTGTTCGGCCGCCTGTCGGTCAGGGAGAACGCGCTGGTCTCGGCGCTCGGCCAGGTCAGCCGGGGTGGCGTGGTCAGCCCGCGGGCCGAGGCCAGGGCGGTGGAGCGGCAGCGGGACGAGCTGTCGATCAAGGCGGCCTCGATCGACGCCAGCGTGCTCAGCCTGTCCGGCGGCAACCAGCAGAAGGTGCTGCTGGCCAGGGCGCTGCTCAACGAGCGGGTCACGGTGCTGCTGGCCGAGGAGCCGACCCAGGGCGTGGACGTCGGGGCACGGGCCGAGATCTACCGGATCCTGCGCCAGGTGGCCGACGCCGGGGCGGCGGTGGTCATCGTGTCCTCCGACATCCGGGAGCTGGAGGGGCTGTGCGACCGGGTCGTGGTGTTCTCCTCGGGCCAGGTGGCGGCCGAGCTGCGCGACGGCCAGGTCACCGAGGACGCCATCGCCAGGGCCATGCTGACCTCGACCCGGCGGCGGCAGCAGGTGGCTCGGGTCGTCCCGGCGGCCTGGGCCGGTGGCGGGGGAGTCGCCGGGGCCGCGGGCCGGGCCCGTGACTGGCTGCGGCGGGCGGGCCGGGGCGACTACGCCGCGTCGGCGGTGCTGGCCGCGGCGGTGGTCATCCTGGCCCTGTACACCCAGCTCCACAACGCGCGGTTCCTGTCCAGCTTCAACCTGACCTCGCTGACCGTGCTGATCGCCACCCTGGCGTTCATCTCGTTCGGCCAGGAGTGCGTGATCCTGACCGGCGGGATCGACCTGTCGGTGGGGCCGCTGACCGGGCTGACCGTGGTCATCGGCTCGTTCTTCGAGAACGGCGGCAAGAGCCCGGTGCTGATGGTGGCCGGGTTCGTCATCATGCTCGCCGTCGGGGCGGTCGTCGGGCTGATCAACGGCAGCCTGGTGCAGTTCGCCCGGTTCACGCCGATCGTGGCCACGCTGGTCACCTACATCGCGATCCAGGGCGTGGCCCTGGTGCTGCGCCCGTTCCAGGCCGGCTACATCTCGTTCTCCATCATCAACGCGATCACCCGCAGCGCCGGGCCGGTGGCCATCGCGTTCGGAGTCGCCGTGGTGGTGGCGGTGGTGATGGAGCGCCGCCTGCACCGGTCCCGGTGGGGGCGCAGCATCCGCGCGGTCGGCTCCGACCGGGCCTCGGCGTTCCGGCTCGGCGCCCGGCCGGGGGCCACCGTGATCGGCGCCTACGTCGCCTCGTCGCTGTTCGCCTGTGTCGGCGGGGTGCTGCTGATGTCCCAGGTCGGGGTGGGCGACCCGACCCAGGGCGTGAGCTACACGCTGGCCTCGGTCACCGCCGTCGTGCTGGGCGGGACCAGCATCTTCGGCGGCCGCGGGTCTTTCATCGGCGCGCTGTTCGGGGCGATCCTGGTCGAGCAGCTACTGAACGTGACCACCTTCCTCCAGCTGTCCCAGGCCTGGCAGTACTGGTTCGAGGGGGTGCTGGTCATGGTGGCGGTCGGCATCTACACCCAGACACGAGCGAGGGAGTGAGGCAGAGCATGCGCGCACTGGTCTTCACGGCGCCCGGCCGGGCGGAGGTCACCGACGCCGGGCCGGTCCCGGCGCCCGGTCCCGGCGAGGTGGTGGTCGCCTCCCGCGTGGTCGGGATCTGCCATTCCGACCTGGAGCTGCTGGCCGGCCGCTACATCATCCCGATCAGCTACCCGATCACGCCGGGCCACGAGTGGGCCGGCGAGGTGACCGAGACCGGGCCCGGCGTGGACGACCTCAAGCCGGGCGACCCGGTGGTCGGCGAGTGCGTGGTCGGGCCGGGCGGCCGGGACCACTTCGGCTTCTCCATCTCCGGCGCGGCCGCCGAGCACTTCGTGGCCAGGGCCGAGTGGCTGCACAAGGTCCCGGCCCACCTGACCTTCACCCAGGCCGCGCTGGTCGAGCCGTTCAGCGTGGCCTACGCCGCCGTCCGCGCCGCCGTGATCGACCCCAGCGACCGGGTCGCGGTGCTGGGCGGCGGCCCGATCGGCCTGCTCAGCGCGCTGGCCGCGGTCGGCCGCAACGCCTCGGTCACGCTCATCGAGCCGCGGCCCGACCGCCGGGCCAAGGCCGCCGAGCTGGGCATCGCCGCCACCATCGACCCGGCCGCCGGGGATCAGTCCGCCGGGGATCTGTCCGCCGGGGATCTGTCCGGCGGCGGTCTGCTGGAGCAGGCCAGGGCGGCGACCGGCGGCGAGCTGTTCGACGTGGTCATCGAGTCGGCCGGCCACCCGGCCGCCATGGCCCAGGCGCTGACCCTGGCCGGCCACCACGGCCGGGTCATCTACGTGGGCATCGACGTCGGCAGCACGGTCCCGGCCGAGCTGGGCCTGATCCAGGCCCGGTCGCTGCGGATCCAGGGCATCGTCGGCTCGGCCGGCATCTGGCCGCAGGCGATCAGGTTCCTGGCCAGCGGCGTGGTCGACCCGTCCCCGATCGTCACCGCCCGGTTCCCGCTCGACCGCGCCGCCGACGCGCTGGCCGCGGCCGCCCTCGGCACGGGCAACATCAAGGTGCACATCGAGGCGCCGGCGTGAGGGCGGCCGTCTTCCGCGGACCCGGCCAGGTGGCGGTCGAGTCGGTGCCCGAGCCCGGCCCGCCCGGCCCCGGCGAGCTGCTCATCCGGGTGTCCAGGGCGGCGCTGTGCGGCACCGATTCGTCCGAGTGGGACCACGGGCCGCTGCTGGCCCGGCCGCCGGTGGTGCTCGGCCATGAGTTCACCGGCACGGTCGTGGCCGCGGGGGACGGCGTGGCCGAGGGCGGCGGCGCGGCCGGCTTCGCGGCCGGGAGCCGGGTGGTCAGCGGGGCCGGTCTCTCCTGCGGAACCTGCGAGTGGTGCGCGGTGGCCCGGACCAACCTGTGCGCCGGGTACCAGACCCTGGGCCTGCACCGGGACGGCGGCCTGGCCGAGCTGGTCCGCTCGCCCGCGTCGATCTGCCGCCCGGTGCCGGACGGGCTGGACGACACCGCCGCGGCCATGGCCCAGCCGCTGGCCGTCGCGCTGCACGCGGCGCGCCGCGGCCGGGCCGGGCCAGGCCGCTCGTGCGTGGTGATCGGGGCCGGCGGCATCGGGGCGTTCATCGTGGCCGCCGCGGCGTCGCTGGGCGCCGGCCCGCTGATCGCCGTGGACGTGGCCGACGGCCGGCTGGAGACGGCCGCCGCGCTGGGCGCGACCGGCACCGTGAACGCCGCGCACGAGGACCCGGTGGCGGCCGTGCTGGCCGCCACCGGGGGGCACGGCGCGCACGTGGTCATCGAGGCGTCCGGCGCCCCGGCCAGCCCGGCCGCGGCGCTGCGGATGGCCCGCCGGGGCGGGGACGTGGTGATCGTCGGCCTGCAGGCGGCACCGACGGCGGTGGACCTGTTCGCGGTGTCCACCCGCGAGGTCAGCGTGCACGGCACGCTGGCCCACGTGTGCGGGGAGGACCTGGCCGAGGCGGTGGCGCTGCTGGCCGGCTCGGCGCTGGCCCCGGCCGTGCTCGGCGACGTGATCGGCCTGGACGACCTGGTCGAGGGCGGGCTGAGACCGCTGGCCGAGGGCAAGGCCCGCGGCAAGATCGTCGTCGACGTGGCGGGCTCGGCCTGACGGCAGCCCTACCGTCTGATAACAGCAAGAAGCGGGCCACCGCCAAGCACCCGGAAGGAAGGCCATGCCCAGGCCGCTGCGAGCGCAGAGCCACGTCGGGATCACCGTGAAGGACCTCGACGCGTCCGTGTACTTCTACCACGACCTGCTCGGGCTGGAGATCAGCACCGAGCCCAGCGACTGGTTCGAGGGTCCCGAGCTGGGCCGGGGCGTGGGGGTGCCCGGCGCCGCGCTGCGCCAGGTCTGCCTGCGGCTCGGGGACACGATGCTGGAGCTGCTGGAGTACCGGGAGCCGCCGTCGGACACCGAGCGGCCGCTGGCGTCCCACTGCCTCGGCGCCAGTCACGTAGCGTTCCAGGTGGACGACATTCAGGCGGCCAAGGCCGAGCTGGAGGACCACGGAGTCCCGTTCTTCTCCGATATCAATGTCGTTGACGAGGGGGTGCTGGCCGGCTGGCGCTGGGTGTACTTCGCCGACCCCGACGGCTACCCGCTGGAGCTGGTCGAGAACGCCTACGAGCGACCCGGCGGCCACGCCTGCGGCATCGCGCGCTACCTGGAAACCCGGCCCCCGGCCCCGGGCCATGAGCCGGGTCACGATCACAGTCAGGAGAGATGACGCATGCGTGCCCTGCGGTTCCACCAGGCCCGCGAGCTGAGCGTGGAGAAGGTGCCCGAGCCCGGGCCGCCCGGACCCGGTGAGGTGCTGCTGCGGCCGGTTATGTGCGGGATCTGCGGCACCGACCTGCACGAGTACACCGACGGGCCGATCGTCACCCCGGCCCGGCCGCACCCGCTCACCGGCGCCGAGCTGCCCCAGATCATGGGCCACGAGTTCTCGGCCGTGGTGGTCGGGGCCGGCGACGGGGTGGCCCAAGTGCGCGAGGGCGACCTGTGCACGGTGATGCCGCTGATCTCCTGCGGTCGCTGCCCGGAGTGCCTGGTCGGGCGCAATCACCTGTGCCGCACCATGGCCTGCACCGGGCTGAGCAGCGCCTGGGGCGGGCTGGCCGAGCTGGCCATCGTGTCGGCCGGCCAGGTGGTGCCGGTGGCCGAGTCGGTGACGCCGCAGCAGGCGGCGCTGATCGAGCCCGCCGCCGTGGCTGCCTACGGGGTGGACCGGGGGCGGCTCCAGCCGGGGCAGACCGTGCTGATCACCGGCGCCGGGCCGATCGGCTCGCTGGCCGCGATGTACGCGCTGGCCGGCGGGGCCCGCCGGGTGATCGTGTCCGAGCCGGACCCGGTCCGGCGGCAGCGGGCGGCCGGCCTGGGCGTCGGCCTGGGCGAGGTGGTCACCGCCGACCCGGCCGCCGGCCCGGTCACCGAGCTGATCGCCGACCTGACCGGCGGGCTCGGCGCGGACCTGGCGGTGGAGTGCGCCGGGCACGAGAGCGCGCTGAACCTGTGCCTGGACGCGGTTCGTCCAGCCGGCACGGTGGTGCAGACCGCGCTGCATATCCGGCCCGCCGCGATCCGGGCCGAGACGCTGGCGCTCAAGGACCTGTCGCTGATCGGCACCTGGTGCTATCCGGTGCAGGACTTCCCCCGGATCGTCGGGCTGGTGGCCAGCGGCCGGCTGCCCGCCGAGCGGGTGATCAGCTCGGTGGTGCCGCTGGAGTCGGCGGTCAGCGGCGGGTTCGAGCCGCTTGTCACCCGCGGCAGCGGCGAGGTCAAGGTGCTGATCGAGGTGGCGGCGTGATGCGGCTCGGCGCCTGGTACGACTTCCGCAACCCGGCCCGGTGGCGGGTGCCCTGGCCGCAGCTGTACGCCGAGACCCTGGACCAGATCTGCTACGCCGAGGACCTGGGATTCGACTCGGTCTGGCTGTCCGAGCACCACTTCAGCGAGGAGGGCTACCTCCCGGCGCTGACCGCCATGCTCGGCGCGCTGGCCCAGCGCACCTCGCGGGTCCGGCTGGGCACGGCCGTGCTGCTGGCCCCGCTGCACCACCCGCTGCGGCTGGCCGAGGACCTGGCCGTGATCGACCAGTTGTCCGGCGGGCGGCTCGACGTCGGGCTGGCGCCGGGCTACAAGCCGGACGAGTTCGACATCCTCGGCGTGCCCAAGAGCCAGCGCGGCGCCCGCACCGACGAGACCATCGAGATCCTCCGGCTGGCCTGGCGAGGCGAGCCGTTCTCCTACGCCGGCCGGCACTTCCGGTTCGACGACCTGGTCGTGGCCCCGCCGCCGGCCCAGCCGGGCGGGCCGCCCATCTGGGTCGGCGGCAACAGCCTGGCGGCGGCCCGCCGGGCGGCCCGGCACGGCGTGTGTTTCATGCCCGACTCCGGCGCCGGGCCCGAGCTGTACGAGGCCTACCGCGCGGGGCTGCCCGCGGCCGCGGGCCCGCCGCGGGTGGCCACCAACCGGGTGCTGTTCGCGGCGGCCAGCAGGGAGGCCGCGTGGGACATCTGCGGGCCGCACTTGCTGTACCAGTTCAACGCCTACCGGCAGTGGTTCGCCGCGGCCGGGGATGACGACACCCACGGGGACGAGCTGACCGACCCGGGCGTGCTGTCGGATGACCACTACTTCGTCGGCACGCCGGACGACATCCTGGCCGCGATCCAGGCCAGCCAGCAGCGGCTCGGCTACGAGGAGCTGGTGTTCTGGGCCCGGCCGCCGGGGCTGCCGGTGGAGCAGGCCAGCGCGTCGCTGGAGCTGATCGCCAAGCATGTGCTCCCGGCGCTGCGGGAGGTGGCGTCGTGACGGTCGCCGGGGCTGAGGTCGCCGCCGGGGCTGAGGTCGCCGCCGGGGACCTGGGCGGGAAGGTGGTGCTGGTCACCGGGGGAGCGTCCGGGATCGGGGCGGGCATCGCCAGGGTCATGGCCGGCCGCGGCGCGCGGGTCGCGGTCGGCGATCTGGACGGCGCGGCCGCGGCAGCCACGGCCGCCGGGCTGCCTGGCGCCGGGCCCGGCGGCGCCGGGGCCGGGCTGGGCGTGCGGCTGGACGTGACCAGCCGGGAGGTCACCGACCGGGCGGTGACCGAGGTCGAGCAGCGGCTCGGCCCGGTCGACGTGCTGGTCAACAACGCGGGCGTGTCCAGCGTGAGCCCGTTCGGCGACATCTCCGATACCGACTGGGACCGGCTCATGGCCGTCAACCTGCGCGGCGTGCTGATCGTGACCCAGCGCGTGCTCCCGGCCATGCGCCGGCGCCGGGCCGGGCGGATCATCAGCATCTCCTCCATGGCGGGCAAGGAGGGGCTGCCCAACCTGGCCCACTACTGCGCGACCAAGTTCGGCGTCATCGGCCTGACCCAGTCGCTGGCCAAGGAGGTCGCCGCCGACAACGTCACGGCCAACGTGGTGTGCCCCGGCGTGGTGCGAACCCCGCTGTGGGACGACCCGGACACCGGCATCCTGCGCCAGCTCGACGGCGAGAACGGCTGGCAGGCGTTCCTGGCCGGGATCCCGCTGGGCCGCCCGCAGACCGCCGAGGACATCGGGCACGCCTGCGCCTACCTGGCCTCCGACCTGGCCGCCAACATCACCGGCGAGGCCCTCAACGTGAGCGGCGGCCAGCAGATGCACTGACCCGGCCGGCTGGCCCCGTGGCTCAGCCGGGGGCGGCCGCCTGGCGGAGCTGGGCCGCCATCCGCACCGGGATGCCGGGGGCGCCGTAGCCGTCGTAGCCGCCCGCCCGGTGCACGACCTCGAAGAACAGCCGCCGGCCGAGCATGACCGTGTAGAAGTGGAAGAACTCGCCGCCGCGCTCGTCCCGGTCGTACAGCACGCCGTGCTCGCGCAGCTCGGCGGCCCGGTCCTGGTCCAGGTCCAGACGCGCGGCCAGGTCCTCGTAGTAGTTGGCCGGGACCGGCAGCAGCGGCGTCCCGGCCGAGCGGACCGCCCGCGCGGCGGCGAAGATGTCGGCGCAGGAGAACGCCACGTGCTGGGCCTCGGCCGTCGCGGGCAGCCGGCCACCGCCGCGCAGCGGGACGTTGAGCACCAGCCGGACCTCGCCGCCGGGGGCGCGCATGGGCCGGCTGCGGACCAGCCCGTAGGGAGAGGCCACCTCCTCGCTGCCCTGCGCGCGCATGCCCAGCAGCGACTGGTAGAACAGCGTGGCCTCGTCGAAGCCGTCGTCGGGCTGCGCCAGCGCCACGTGGTCGATGCCGGTGATCAGCGCCGGCCCGGCGGGCTCGGCCGGCCCGCTGGGATCGGCCGGGTCGCGGGCGGGCCGCGACTCGAAGTCGCCCAGCCAGTCCGGCCCCGGCAGCGCCCGGCCCCGGCAGAAGAAGACCGCGGTCCCGTCCGGCGCGGCCACCGCGGTGAGGTCGGCCTCGCCGGGCTCGTGGCGGCGGGGCAGGGCCGGGGCCAGCAGCGCCTTGGCGCGGAGCGCCGACCGGTCCGGGTCGTCGCTGGCCACGGCCAGGGCGGCCACGGCGGCGTCGCCGGGCGGCCGGCTCCCGCCTGGCGGCCCGGCGTGGTTGACCAGAACCCGCGCGCGGCCCTGCTGCCACAGCTCCACCGGCTTGGTCCGGTGCCGCCCGTGCCGGCCGAAGCCCAGGCTGCGCAGCAGGCGCTCGGCGGCCTGGCCGAGCAGCCCGTCCACGGCCAGCTCGACGAACGCGTAGCCGGTCAGCCTGGCCGGGGCGGGCAGGCGGTCCACCCGGACCGGGAGAGCGCCGGCCCGGTCCGGCCGGGCCAGGGCGTCCTCCAGGGTGAGCAGCGAGCGCATGCCGTCCCGCGCCGTGCGCTCGGCGTCGGCCTGGCGGAACACGTCGTTGAAGACCTCCAGGGACCACGGGCCCCGGTAGCCCGCCGCCAGCACGTCGGCCATGAACCCGGGCAGGTCAAAGCCGCCCTGGCCGGGGAAGCACCGGTAGTGCCGGCTCCACGGCAGCGCGTCCATGCGCAGCAGCGGCGCGTCGGCCAGCTGGAGAAAGAAGATCTTCTCGCCGGGGATGTCGCGGACCGGCCCGCTGGCGTGGCCCAGCGACAGGATGTGGAAGCTGTCCAGGCACAGGCCCAGCCGCGGGTGGTCGGCGCGGGACACCACCTGCCAGGCGCGGGCGTAGCTGCTGATGTGGCGGCCCCAGGCCAGCGCCTCGAAGGCGACCCGCAGCCCGCGGGCACCCGCCCGCTCGGCCAGCTCGTGCAGCTGGTCGGCGGTGCGGGCGTCGCCGTCGGCCGCGTCGTCGGCCACGCTGGAGCAGACCAGCAGGGTGCCGGCGCCGAGCTCGGTCATGACCGCGAACTTGCGCTCGGCCCGGCGCAGGCTGGCCGCCAGCCGTTCGGGCGCGTTCGTCTCGAAGTCGCGGAACGGCTGGTAGAGCAGGATCTCCAGGCCGAGGTCGGCGGTCAGCAGCCGGACGTCGGCCGGGCTCAGCGGGCAGGCGATGAGGTCGTTCTCGAAGATCTCCACGCCGTCGAAGCCGGCCCGCGCGGCGGCGGCCAGCTTCTCCTCCAGCGTGCCGCTCAGCGACACGGTCGCGATGGAGCGCCGGGCGGCCGGCCACGTCCGGCCCTGGTCGGCGGGGGCGGCCCGGTCGTCGGCCTGGTCGGCGGGGTCGGCTTGGCCCGGGGGCCGGGCCCGGTCCGCGAGCCCGGCCTGGTCCGCGGGCCGGGCCCAGTGTGGTGTCGTCATGAACCGCCTCCCTGCTGCGGCCGCGCTGCCCGCCTGAGCCGCCCGGACCGCTTTCATCATGCTCCAATGTTGTACGTTCTAGTTAGTTCATACGAGAGGCGAGGGCTGACTGTGCGAGCGTTCCGGCGCGGGCGCCGGGAGCCTGGCTACCGTGGGGGGATGGCCGCAGGCCCCGGCGCGCAGGAGGAATCTCATGGCCGCACCCGCCCCTGAGCGGCGCCGGGACGCCGACCGGACGCGCAACGACATCCTCGAGGTGGCGGGCCGCGAGTTCGCCGACCACGGGTACGCCGGCGCCCGGGTGGACGAGATCGCCCAGCGGACGCGGACCACCAAGCGGATGATCTATTACTACTTCGGCGGCAAGCAGCAGCTCTACCAGACGGTGCTGGAGCGCGCCTACGCGCAGATCCGGCAGGCCGAGCAGGACGTCTGCATCGACCAGGCCGACCCGGTCGCGGCGATCAGGAGCCTGGCCGAGGTCACCTTCGACCATCACGAGTCGCACCCCGACTTCATCCGGCTGGTCACCATCGAGAACATCCACCGCGGCGAGCACATCAGCCGGTCGGCCGAGATCGTCATGGTCAACTCGCCCGCCATCGAGCTCATCGAGGGGATCCTGCGGCGCGGGCATGCCGAGGAAGTGTTCCGCCGCCCGGCCGACGCCATCGACGTGCACATGATGATCAGCGGCTTCTGCTTCTTCCGGGTGGCCAACCGGCATACCTTCGGCGCCATCTTCGGCCGGGACCTGACCGACCCGGCGCTGCGCGACCGGTACCGGACCATGGTCGGCGACATGATCGTCTCCTATCTGACCTGCACCGGGTCATGACCCGCCGCCGCTGACGCGGATCCAGGTCTTGCCCGCCGCCGCGCGGGCCTCGCGCATGGCCGCCTCGGCCCTGGCCAGCGGGTAGCAGGCGCGCAGCACCTGGCCCGGAGAGGGCACGCCCGCGGCCAGCGTGCCGGCGAAGTCGCCGGGGTGGTCGTAGATCAGCGACCCGCGCAGGGTCAGCTGCCGCCGCACCACCCGGCCGGTGTTGACCTGGGCCAGCGGGCGGCCCATGCCGATCAGCACGACGGTCGCGCCGCGCCCGGCCCGCCGGGTCGCCTCGTCAAGCCCGGCCTCGGTGCCCGAGGTCTCGTAGACCACGGTGAAGCCGCGGTCGTCCGGGCCGGCCTCGCGCGCGCCCAGCTCCGCCGCCTGCCGACGCCGTCCCTGGTGCGGCTCCAGCACGTGCGGGGTGATCCCGCGGGCGATGAGGGCCAGGGTGAGCAGGGCGCCCTGGGACCCGGCCCCGACGACCAGGCACCGGCTGCCGGGCGCGGCGCCGCTGCGCCGGATGGCGGCCAGCGCCACGGTCAGCGGCTCCGCGCACACCGCGTCGGTGTCGGCCCAGCCGCCGGGCACCGGCCAGGCGTAGGCGGCGGGCACCGCCACTTGCTCGGCCAGCAGGCCGGGACCGGTGAACCCGGCCGCGACCCGGTCCGGGCACATCGAGGTGAGCCCGGACCGGCAGGCCGGGCACCGCCGGCACGGGAAGTTCGGCTCGATGACCACGCGCTCGCCGATCCGGGCGCTGGCCACGCCCGGGCCGGCCGCGACCACCTCGCCGAACGCCTCGTGCCCTGGCACCCAGGGGTGCTCGGGCGCGCGCCGCTCGCCGGCCAGCAGCTCCAGGTCGGATCCGCAGATGCCCACGCCGTGCACGCGCACCACGACCTGGCCCGCGCCCGCGCGGGGCTCGGGCCAGTCGTCGACGACGTTCAGCGACCACGGACTGCTGCCTAGGACGGCGGCGCGCACCGATGAGCCCCCAGCGAGATCGTCACGGGTTATTCACGGGATATAGAAGTACTTGACGAAGCTGGGCAGCTTCGCGTCCTGACCGGTGATCAGCACGTCGGGCAGCTGCACCGAGCTGGTGATCGCGCTGGTGCGGCCGGTGAGCTTGTCGTAGGCGAACTGCGCGGCGTCCGCGCCCTCCTGCGCGGCCGGCTGGGCCACCGTGGCGTTGATCCCGCCCGACTTGAGCAGGCCGACCTCGGCCGGGCTGGCGTCGAAGCCGACGTTGATCACCTTGCTGGTGTCGCCCAGGGCCTTGAGCGCCGCGGCCACGCCCTCGGCGTTCGGCTCGGCGCTGCCGAAGAACGCCCTGACGCCCGGGTGCGCGGACAGGATCGAGCGCGCGGTGGTCTCGCTGGAGCTGGTGGCCTGCGCCGTGTACTGCACCGGCAGCACCGTGATGTGCGGGAACGCCGCCTTGATCTCCTTGGCGAAGGACTGGATCCGCTCCACCTGGGTGGTCGCGGTGGGGGACAGGCTCATCAGCGCGACCTGGCCCTGGTCGCCCAGCGCCTTGCCCACGTAGTGCGCGGCCGCCTTCCCGCCGGAGTCGTTATTGGTGGTGATCGCGCTGGTCAGCTTCGAGGTGTCCGTCAGCCCGGTGTCCACGGTGATCACCGGGATGCCCGCGTTCAGGCAGGTGTTGATGGCCGGGGCCATGGCCGTCGGGTCGGTGGGGGAGACGATCAGGACGCTCGGGTGCTTGGTGCAGACCGCGTCCACGACCGGGGTCTGGGCCGACGGCGCGAAGTCGGGGGAGCCCTGGTAGATCACGCTCATGCCGAGCGCCTTGGCCTTGGCCTTCATCCCGGAAAGTAACGTGTCGTAGAACGCCACGCCGGTGGCGCCGGGGACGTAGGCGATGGTGAAGTGGCTGGCCTTGCTGGCGGGCGGCGACGAGTGACCGCCGCCCGACCCGGCGGTGGCCGAGGAGCACGCCGCGACGGCCAGGGCGGTCACGGCGAGGCAGGGCAGCAGCGACCGGAGGCGGGCCGGCTGGGCTGGTTCCACGGTTCCTCCTAGACAGTGTTCAGTTCCTGCTGGGGTCAGTTCCTGCGGGACTTGCGGGTGCGGAGCTGGTCGATGTAAACGGCGGCGATGAGGATCGCGCCCACGGCCACCTCCTGCCAGAACGGCGGGACGTTGACGAGGATGAGCCCGGTGAGCAGGACGGCGATGATGCCGGTGCCGATCACCGAGCCGATCACCGTGCCCCGTCCGCCGAACAGGCTGGCGCCGCCGATGACCACGGCGGCGATGGCGTTGAGGTTGTCGGTGGCCCCGGAGGCGGGCGAGCCGGCGCCGAGCCGGGCCATCACCAGCACGGCCGCGACCCCGGCCAGGGTCCCCGACAGCAGGTAGATCTTGAGCAGGTACCGGCGGTAGGGGATCCCGGCCCGGATCACCGCCTCCCGGCTGTCACCGATGCTCAGCGCGTAGGCGCCGAACCGGGTCCGCGCCAGCAGCACCCCGCACCAGATCGTGATGACCGCGGTGATCAGCACCGGGACCGGGATCCACCCGCCGAGGTTGGCGTTGCCGAATGTCGTCACTGACGTCGGGATGGCCGAGATCTCCTGGCCATTGTTGAGCAGGTAGCCCAGGCCGGTCGCGATGCCGAGCGTGCCCAGCGTGACGACGAACGGCGGGACGCCGGCCCAGGCCACCAGCACGCCGTTGAGCAGGCCGAAGGCCGCCCCGGCCGTGACCGCGACCGCGAAGCCCGCGGTCACCGCGCCCGGCGCCGCGCCGGCCGCGCCCGCGAACCCGTGCGCCATCACCCAGGCGCCGGCCGTCCCGGCGAAGCCCAGCACCGCGCCGACCGACAGGTCGATGCCGCCCGCGCAGATCACGAACGTCTCGCCCACCGCGAGCAGCAGCACCTCGGTCGCGGTGCTCGAGGTGTTCAGCCAGTTGGCCCTGGTCAGGAAGTACGGCGAGCCGATGCTGAACGCCGCCACCAGCGCGACCAGGACACCGCCGATCCACAGGTCCCGCATCGCGGCCCGGCCGCGCAGCCACACCGCCCGCTGCCACGCGGCGCCCGCCGTCCCGGCCCGCAGCCGCTCGCCGGTCATCCCTGGTCCCCGTGCCGGGCCTCGCGCTGGTCCTCGTGCTGTTCCTCGCGCTGGTCCTCGCGCCGGGCCGGGCGGGCGCCGGTGATGTAGCCGACCAGGTTCTCGCTGGTCAGCTCGTCACCAGCCAGCGTCGCGGCGACCACGCCCAGCCGCAGCACTAACGCGCGGTCGCAGACCGCCAGCACGTCCGGCATCTGGTGGGAGATCAGCAGCACCGCGATCCCCTCATCCCTGACCCGGCGGATCAGGTCCAGCACCTGCTGCTGCTGTTCCACGCCCAGCGCGCTGGTCGGCTCGTCCAGCAGCAGCACCTTGCCGGTCCACGCGGCGGCACGGGCGATGGCCAGCGCCTGCCGCTGCCCGCCCGACAGGTCACGGGCCGGCAGGTGCACGTCGGGGATGCGGGTCCGCAGCCGGGCCAGCTCGCGGCGGGTGTGCTCGGCCATCGCCCTGCGGTCCAGCCAGCCCGTCCGCCGGCCGAGCCAGCCCCCGGACAGCTGCTCGCGGCCGAGGAAGAAGTTGGCCACCACGTCGCGCTGACCCGCCAGCGCCAGGTCCTGGTAGACGGTCGCGATCCCGGCGTCGCGGGCCGCGCCCGGGGTGGGGAACGTCACCGGCTGTCCGTCCAGCAGCACCTGCCCGGCCGAAGGGAACGTCGCGCCGGACAGGATCTTGGCCACCGTGGACTTGCCCGCGCCGTTGTCACCCACCAGCCCGAGCACTTCGCCCGCGTCCACGTGCAGGCTCACGCCGCGCAGGGCCTCGACGCCGCCATAGTGCTTGGCGAGCTCGCGGGCCGCTAGCCGGGGAGGCATGGGCAGCTCCCGTCCGTACATCGCTGGGCGGTCCCGGCCGGGCACCCCGGCCCGTCCCGCGCATCACTGTCCGGCTAATTATGAACTAACCTGATAGTTCATTATTGATACAGGAACGACCGGCGGCTGTAAACGGGGCAATTCGGCGGATGCCGTCGTGGCTGGTCCGGGTCCGGTAGCGCGGGCGGGTCCTGGGCGCGGCCGGTTGGCTGGCGCGCGGCGCTGGAGGCGCCGGGCCGGGGAGTCCCGGCGCGCTAGGCCCGGATGTCGGCCGCGGTCAGGCTGGCGGCTAGCTCGGCCGCCGCCTCGCGGATCTGGGCCGGGAAGTCCGCGCGGTCCGGGTCGTCCGTCCAGCGGACGAAGGCGGTCCGGAAGATAGCTACGCCGACGCTGGCCATCAGGTCAGCGCTGGACCCGGCCGCGCCGCGCTGCCGCAGCGCGTCGGCCAGGGCCTTGGTGACCGCGGCGTACTTGGTCCCCTCTCGCTCCTGCAGCTCGGGACTGGCCCGCACGATCGCGCGTCGCTGCGCCGCGTGCGGGATCCGGTCGGCCAGCAGCTCGGCGGTCTCGGTCAGGGCGGCCAGGAGGGCGTCGAACGGCGCGAGGGTCTGGTCGGCCCGCTGGACCGCGTCGGCCAGGGCGACCGGGAGCTGCTCCGACCCGGCGAACAGCACGTCGCGCTTGTCGGTGAAGTAGCGGGAGAACGTGCGCCGGGTCAGCCCGGCCCGCTCGGTGATCTGCGCGACCGTGACGTTGTCGTACCCGTGCTCGGTGAACAGCTCCAGCGCGGCGTCCCGGAGCCGCTCCTCGGGTCTGGGCTCCCATCGCGGCATGGCCTCGATCCTAACCGTGATGACTTAGCGAGTCATCATGAACTAGACTGATGACTCAGTGAGTCATCACAAGCCATTGCGGGAGGACAGACTATGGCTCTCACCGGTCAGCGCGTGGTCATCATCGGCGGCAGCTCGGGAATGGGACTGGCCACGGCCCGTGCCGCGGCCGCGGCCGGGGCGGCCGTCACGATCGCCTCGGGCTCACGGGAACGGCTGGACGCCGCGCTCGCCGGGCTGCCGGACGGCTGCACCGGGTTCGTGGCCGACACCCGCAGCGAGACGGACATGTCCGCCCTGTTCGCCGAGGTCGGCGAGCTCGACCACCTGGTGTACACCGCGGGTGACGCGGCCAGCCCGCGGCCGCTGCGGGACGTGCCGCCCGACGAGGCCAGGCAGGTGTTCGAGGTTCGCTTCTGGGGCGCGGTCACCGCGGTCAGGCAGGCGGCGCCGCGCCTGCGGCCCGGCGGCTCGATCGTGCTGACCTCCGGGACGGTCGGCGTTCGCCCGGTGCCCGGTGCCGCGCTGGCGGCCAGCGGCGCCGCCGCCATCGAGGGGCTGGCCCGGGGACTGGCCGTCGAGCTGGCCCCGGTCCGCGTCAACGCCGTCCGGCCGGGGGCGATCCGCACGCCGATGTGGGACCAGGTCCCGGAGCCACAGCGCGAGGCGCTGTTCACGAGGCTGGCCGGGCACACGCTCACCGGGACGATCGGCACGGCCGATCAGATCGCCGCGGCGCACCTCTACCTGATGGAGAACCAGTTCGTCACCGGCACTGTCGTCACCGTCGACGGCGGTTCCATCCTGGCGGCAACCTAGCGCCCAGTTGCCGCCCCCATAAACCACGGCTCAGAATCCGATCGCCTCGCGAAGCAGCAGGACCGTGCCGGTGCCGGGGTAGGGCTCGCCGTTGAGGACGAGCAGGCGGTTGACGGCGCTGGGATAGCCGTAGGCGGCCTGGGCGCGGACGGTCTCCAGCGGCAGGCAGTGCTCCTCGACGCGGCGCAGCGCGGTGCCCAGGTCGGGCACCACCTTCTGCGCCCCGACGATCCAGATCCGGCGGGCGGCGCCGCCAGCATTGGCGGGCAGCTGGCTGCCGCTGGCCGAGGCCAGCACCAGGGACCCGGTCTCGGTCACGGCCGCGACACTGCCCACGGCGACGTCGGGGGTAGCGATCAGCCGCCGGAAATCGTCGGCCTGCGTGGCGCGGTCCATGGCCAGGACCCTGGGCCGGACCGCGTCGTAACGACCGCTGGCGTTGATGTCGGGCTCGATGCCCGACAGGCGGAGCGTTTCGCTGGCGCCGGTGAACACGCTGGCGCCCTCGGGTATCAGTTCCCTGATGCGGGTGCGCGCGGCGGCGGCGTCGTCGAGGATCTCGACCGTGAAGCCGTGCTCGGTCAGTGCGGCGGCGGCCCGCTCCAGGCGCGGTGCGGGCGCCGGGTCGGCGAACAGTGCGGCGGGAATCGGGGTCGTCATGGTGTCTCCTGGGCTGGTCGCGGCGGGGCCGGTGGCCGGGCGCGGGTGGCGCCTCGCCGGTACGACGACGCAGGGCCGGGGAATGTCACGCGGCGGGCCCGCCTCACATTCCGGCGGGC
>Ga0134126_10002280_pt1 | contig 24257 bp, 19 predicted proteins | sample KB31752_FD_96881 | JGI IMG/M metagenome (GOLD analysis project Ga0134126, IMG submission 96881) | Terrestrial soil microbial communities with excess Nitrogen fertilizer from Kellogg Biological Station, Michigan, USA - KB3-175-2 | ecosystem: Environmental > Terrestrial > Soil > Unclassified ... | reverse complement strand
TAGGCATCCGGCGCGGGCTTGGGAGACTCGACCAGGTCCCGGGTCGCGATCCTTCCATTGAACGGCTCAATCAGATCCACCGCTGTCAGCATCGCGACAACCAGGTCTTGGGTGGAATTGGACGCGACCGCCATCGGCAAGTTGGCTCTGGCCAGTGCGTGCACGACCTCAACAGCGCCGTCGATAGCCTGAATGCCCTCGGACACCAGCCCGCCTGCCAATTGTTCGATTTGTGCTTCGAGACTGGCAGGCAGGCGCACTCCGCGCTCGGTCTCGATGTTCTTAAGAACGGTAGGGTTGTCTACGCCCGTGGTGCGCCGCTTGATGTCATCGAGATCGATGTCGACACCGGATTGGGCGAGCCCTTTCTGCAGGGCTTTCGCCTGCATCATTTCGCTATCGATCAGTGTGCCGTCGCAGTCGAAGATGATGGCGGCCACTGGGGCTCGATTCGGGTCTGTGCGATTCATGGCGTCCTTACTTTGACCTGGAGATTCGGCGATCACCGAATCGCTGCATGAGGAAATCAACAAACGCGCGCACGCGTGAGGGCACGAGGCGACGCTGAGGCATCACTGCGTGGATTCCGCCGTCCGCTATTGGATAGTCGGAAGAGGACGGTGCGCAATCGTCCAGTCTGCAGATCTTCGCAGACGTGCCACGTCGAGACCATCCCCAGAGCCGGGCCGGCGAGCGCCGCATCATCGCGGGTCATACCGAGGGGTCAGGCGGCAGGCCGCGCAAGAAATATCAACTCGTCTCGATGATCCGCTCGGTTTGTCGCAGCGCTGGGATGATCGGTTGAACGGGCAAGTGGGACACCTATATTATCGGTCGCCGTGTTGATGGGAGTGAGCCCCTAAGGGGCACAACCTCGGAGCAAGGTATGGAGATGCGGGTGTATCGCTCACTACGCTACTGCCTCGTGGGTTTTCTCGTTGCCATCCCTCTGGCGATGGCGGCACCGGCTCAGCCACCCGACGGCTCGCACGATTTTGATTTCGAGATCGGGACCTGGAAGACCCATGTCTCGAGGTTGGTCCATCCGCTGAGCGGGTCCAACGTCTGGGCGCAATACGACGGGACTTCGGTCGTAAGCAAGGTCTGGAATGGACGTGCCAATCTCGTCGAGTTGGAGGCGGACGGGCCGCAAGGGCATCTCGAGCTCGTGTCATTCCGTCTCTACAACCCCCAGGCCCATCAATGGAGTTTGAATGTGGCGAGCAGCCGCGGCGGTGCCTTCGGCCCTGCGACTGTTGGCGAGTTCAAGGGCGGCCGCGGGGAGTTTTATGACCAGGAGACTTTCAACGACCGCACCATTCTGGTCCGGTTCGTGATCTCCGGGATCAAGGCCAACTCACGCCATTTCGAACAGGCCTTTTCCGCCGATGGCGGCAAGAGCTGGGAAGTGAACTGGATCGCCGACGATACTCGCAGTTGAACAGACAGCGCCACTGTGGGTTTGCCGCGCCCGGAGGTAGCGTACACTGAGCCTCGTTTCAACAAGGAGCGGTCTATGCAAGGTCCGGTGTTTACCCCTTTGGCCTCCTATCAGGAGTTGCCGCCTGCGACCATGACCGATCGGGCCGCGGAGTTCTACCAGTTCCTTAACCGACGCCGGACGGTACGTCATTTTGCAGACAGGCCGGTTCCGCGAGAGATCATCGAGAACTGCATTCGCGCAGCGGGGACCGCACCAAGCGGCGCGCATCAGCAGCCTTGGCATTTCGTCGCGGTAGCGGATGCAGCCATCAAAAGGCAGATCCGCGAAGGTGCGGAGGTCGAGGAGCGGGAGTTTTACGAGCACCGGGCGCCCCCGGAGTGGCTGGAGGCGCTCGCGCCGCTCGGCACAGATGCTGAAAAGCCGTTCTTAGAGGTCGCGCCCTGGTTGATAGCGGTCTTTGTGCAACGCTTTCGATTCAATGCCGAGGGTCGCAAGGTCAAACACTACTACACCGACGAGTCGGTCGGGATAGCGACGGGGCTGCTGCTCGCGGCGCTGCACGCATCGGGGCTGGTGTCCCTGACACACACTCCGAGCCCGATGGGATTTTTGAACGAGATTCTCGGCCGGCCGAAGGCGACAGAGCGGCCCTTCATGATTGTCGTGGCCGGGTATCCGACGAGCGATGCTGTGGTACCGGATTTGTCGCGCAAGCCGCTCGAGCAGATCGCTACCTTTCTCTGACCGGCAACGCCGTCAGACCAACGCGCTCGCGATAGCCTTTTCGCGCAAGCTCGCGATCGATGCCCCAGGTCGGCCTGCTCGGGCAGGCCCGCCCCGCGTGGCTGCGTCCGCCCAAAGTCACCCTTTATTGCCCGCCTGAATTGCGCATATCATGGGTCGAAATCGCCGGATAGCCGCAGTTACCCGCGATGATTCAAAGAATTTACGCATGATAGGGCTATATCGTGACGAAACCACGCAAGCAGGATGTCCAATTGGACAGTTTCGATATCAAGCTGCTGAGTGCGCTGCAAGAGAACAATCAGCGCACGAGTGAGGAGCTCGCCGCTTTGGTCAACCTGTCGCCGGCAGCATGCCTGCGCCGGGTCAAACGGCTGCGTGACACGCGTGTAATCAGCGCGGACGTTTCGGTTGTCGCGCCGGAAGCCCTGGGCCAGCGGATGACAATGATCGTCGTGGTTGCACTGGAGCGCGACCAACATGACCTGACGGACGCCTTCATGGCGTCGATGCGCAGCACACCACAGGTGACTCAGTGCTACTACGTAACCGGCCAGGCCGACTTCGTGCTCGTGATTTCAGTGCGCGACATGGAGGATTACGACAACTTCACGCGCTCGTTTTTTGCCGAGAACCGCAACGTGAAGCGATTCGACACCATGGTGGTGATGCAGCGGGCCAAGTTCGAGATGGGGGTGAAGGCGTCGATGGCGCTCGCTTCCGCTTGAGCGACGATCGGCGGCGGCCGTGAGCGGTGGCACGGCGGCGCCGCGGACCGGGCGACTGAGTGATGCGGCGGTGACGGAAAGCGGCGCGCCAGCGCACGAAGGCGCAATGGCTGGTGAACTAACGGTGCGCGATCCGGCGTGTGCGGCGCCAGCACGCGGTGGGGCAATGCCTAATGGACTGACGGCGCGCGAACCGGCGTGCGCGGAGCCGGCGCGCGGTGGGATCACTGACGAGCCGGCACTACGGCGACAGCTGGGCGCATTGGATCTGACGCTGGTCGGTATTGGCTCGACCATCGGCGCTGGAATCTTCGTGTTGGCGGGCACGGCCGCCGCCCAGTGGGCTGGGCCTGCGGTATCTCTGTCCTTCGCGCTCGCAGCGCTCGGATGTCTGTGCGGCGCACTTTGTTATGCGGAGCTGGCCGTCCTCATGCCGCAAGCGGGCAGCGCGTATACCTACACGTACGTTGCAGCCGGGCCGTTTGCGGGGTGGCTGGTGGGTTGGAATCTCGTACTGGAGTATCTGGTGTGCGCTTCCACAGTGGCTGTCGGATGGTCGGCTTACTTCAGCGACCTGCTCGGGCAAATGGGGATTCATCTGCCGTCTGAGTACAGCAACGCGCCCCTGGCGTTCGACGGCAGCTCCCATCTGGTGGCGACGGGGGCCGTGCTGAATTTGCCGGCGGCGGGCATTGTCCTCTTTCTGACTGCACTGGTGCTGGTGGGAATCGGCACGACCGCCCGAGCCAACAATCTGATGGTGTGGGTAAAGACTGGCATCGTGCTCCTCGTCATTGTGTGCGGGGCCGCGTACGTGCATCCCAGCAACTGGCATCCGTTTATTCCGCAGAACACGGGCGGAGAGTTCGGCAGGTTTGGGTTTTCAGGCGTGTTGCGTGGGGCTGCGCTGATGTTCTTCGCCTATATCGGCTTCGATACGGTCTCGACCCTCGGTCAGGAGAGTCGCAGGCCGCAGCGCGACTTGCCCATCGGCCTGCTTGCCTCATTGGCGATTTGCGCGGTGCTCTACGTCGCCATGGCGGCCGTTATGACGGGCATGGTCTCGTACCAAAAGCTCGGTGTTGCGAATCCCATCAACGTAGCTCTCGCGCAAGCCGGTCCCGCATTGGCGTGGTTGCTACCTCTGGTCGGTATCGGCGCGGTCGTCGGCCTCGCCTCCGCCGTACTCGCCAGCATCCTGGGACAGTCCCGGATTTTCTACGCAATGGCTCGCGACGGTCTGCTGCCTCGCTTGTTTATGAAGATCCATCCGCGCTTCGCCACGCCCTTGGCTGGGACCCTCATAGTAGGGGGCGCCGCCGCTTTGATTGCCGGACTGTTTCCGATCGAAGTGCTGGGCGAGTTGGTTTCCATTGGGACGCTCGTCGCTTTCATGAGCGTATGCATCAACGTTCTGATCATGCGTCGAACGCATGCGAGCCAGCCTCGGATTTTCCGCGTGCCCTGGTCGCCCTTCGTGCCGTCGCTGGGGGTGCTCTGCTGCGTGGTTATGATGGTTTCGCTCCCAAGCGCCACTTGGATCCGACTTCTGGTGTGGGTGATCATTGGGCTGATCATCTACGGGTTGCTCAGGCGGCGCCGGGCTGGCTCACCATGAGTGGCGATTCGGGCGCAGATGTCGCGGTAGGCGCTTTCGCGGATGAGCTTGCCGTCAGCTACTTGAAGACTTATCAGGTACCGGGGCTCGGACTGGGCGTGGTGCGGGACGGGAAGGCGATCTGGCGCGCCGGTTACGGTAGTACGCGAGTTGGCACCAACTCGCGCGTGACGCCAGACACCCTCTTCCACATGGCTTCCGTCACGAAGCCGTTGGTCGCGACGGCTGTCATGCAGCTGGTCGAACGCGGGGCAGTCGATCTGGATGAGCCCTTCGCTACGTTCGTACCAACGTTCAACATCGCGGATGCCCGCGGCCGTGAGATTACGGTTCGGCATTTGCTGACGCACACCTCGGGCCTGCCGGATGTGGAGTCCTACGATTGGGAGCACCCGGAGTTCGATGATGATGCGCTGGAGAGATACATACGCTCCTTAGGGAGCATCCGGCTGCTTACAGCTCCTGGCGAGCGCTTCGCCTACAGCGATATTGGGTTCGATATCCTGGGAGCGTTGATTGCCCGGATCAGTGGTGTGCCCTTCGAGCAGTTTGTCGCTGCGCAGATTCTCGAGCCGCTGGGGATGAATGCCAGCTCGCTGCTTCTGCAGAAGGTGAATCGCGAGTTGCTGGCTTCGCCACACCGCTGCGACGAGCGTGGTTATCCGCAAGTATTGCCGGTATTCCCGTACAACAGGCGGCATGCTGGCAGCTCTACCTTGTACTCCAATGTCGATGACATGTTGCGTTGGGGCGCCGCGAATCTGCTGGGGGGAGAGCTGCAGGGGAAGCGCATCTTACACGCCAGTACGCTTGCTACGATGTGGACCGGATCAGTCGGCGACGTTCATGCGGCGATTCCGCGAAACGGGCGTGTCGGATTGAGCTGGTTCGTCTTCCAGAGAAAGGGCGACAGAATCGTGGGCCATATGGGGCAAGACGACGGGTTTGCGAGTCTGTTGTTGCTGGTGCCCGAGCGTGGTGTCGCGGTGGTGTCGATGGGCAATCGGTCACACGACTATGCGCAGCAGGGATTGTGGGATCTGCAGTTCAGGCTGATTGATCGGCTGTGTCGGAGCGCTCCCGACTGACGGATGTCAGGGGATCACGAGGCGTCAGCGGTTGTAGCCAGCATGAGGCCGATCTGGGTCAGTGCCGTCTCCGCACGATTAGGGTGTTCGGCATTTGCCTCGGATGCCATGTGACTCCATCATCGGTCTCTTGAGGCCGGCTCGCTCAGGCCCTCGATTCGCGCCGCGCCGACCGGGATTTGCATACTGGACCCGTGGAGCGCCGCACCGATGGGCTGCAGGCCTCCTCCCAGGCATTGATGCAGAAACGCTTCTGAGATGGCCGCGAACGCCAGTGAGTTGACTTCACGCGCGAAGCCGTGCCCTTCGTCGGGAAAGACAACATACGTCACCTCGACATTACGGCGCTCGAGGGCAGCAACGAATCGATCGGATTGCACCTTACGCACCCGCGGGTCGTTGGCGCCTTGCGCGACGAGCAAGGGGCGGACAAGTTGGTCAACGTGAGTCTGCGGCGACCGCTCTTCCAGATAGCGACGTCCGTCGGGGGTCCGTGGATCGCCGAAGACACGCACCAGATGCTCGTAGTTGGCGGCCCATTCCGGCATGACGGAGTCCTTGCCGAGCAGCGCAGGCAGGTCCGTTGGCCCGAACGCATCCACTCCGCATGCGTAAGTGCGCGGCGTGTTGGTCAGGCCCGCAAGAACGGCATATCCACCATAAGAGCCGCCGCTGATGGCGATACGGTCGCGAGCGGCAATGTGGTGTGCCGTAAGCCATTCGACTCCGTCGAGAAGATCGTTACTGACTTCAGGGCTCCAGGCACGGCTGTTCGTGAATGCTTTTCCGAACCCGGTGCTGCCGCGGTAGTTCAGGGACAGGACGGCGTAGCCGCGGTTGGTGAGCCATTGATGGTAGCCGTTGAAGCCGTACACATTCCTTTCGTCGGGTCCGCCATGGACCAACATGACGGCGGGTGTGGGCGCGTGCTGGTCACCGGAGCCGGTTGAGACAGGCACGCTCAAGTAGCCAACGAGCCGCCGACCGTCACGTGCGCGCAACTCTAACGGCTTCATTTCCGCTAGCCGCTGTCCATCAAGGCGCGGTCGCTCGCTGAAGAGCTTCACGAGCGTGTGCTTGCTGCGATCGAACAGGTAGTCGAGTGTCGCCTCGCCGGGCCGGTCGACGCTGACTGTCCAGAGTCGGTTGTCGCTCGACTGACTGACGATGGTCCATTGTCCGCCGGCGTGGCGGTCCAGGAACTCAATGGTATCGCGCAGCGCGTTTCCCACCGGGATCCACTTCAGCATCAGGTCGTTGAGGCTATACGCCTGCACGTCCCCGGTGCGCGGGTCCATTATGAGAGTGCCGAAACCGCCAACTCCACCATCCGAATTGGACGCGATATCAACGTTGGGGTTTTCGCCAAGAAGTTGCTTCGCGCCAGTCTCGAGATCGAGCGTCTCGAGCGCCGTCGTATCGCGCCCTCGACTGTCGAGGACGTACGCCGTTGTGCCCTTCGCGACGACACTCACGACGGCGGTGGTTTGCGAGTCGTCGAACCCGGTCGCCAACCATTGCTGTAGGGATCCGTTGCGGAAGAAGCGATCTACCTGATAGCCACCGTCCTGCTTGGCCTTCTCGGCGAGACGCAGCCGGAGATTCGCGTCAGCGATGACGTTGCGGTAGCCACCAGGGTTGGTCCAGATCAGCTCGAGGGCGCCGGTCGTTAGGTCAAGGCGGTAGACATCCGGCCAGTGAGGGTCACGGCGGTTGATGCTGATCAGGATAGCATCTGGGACGAGCGGGCTTGCTGCTACGATGCGGGTGTTGGTGTTCGGAAACGGCGTGTAGTCGGTGGCGGCACCATCAGCGGGGCCGGGGGCGCTGTTGGTACGTGAAGCTCCACTGGCTAGTTTGACCCCGAACAGTTGGTTGTTCTCGTCGCCGTCGTGGTCCTGAAGATAGAGGATCTGGGTGGAGTCGGGGGCCCAATAGTATGAGGTGATCGGGCGTTTACCGGCTTGGGTGACGCAGCGTGCCTGATCAATGGCGGTGATTGGGGCGACCCAGACGTTGCTGACTCCCTCCACTGGGGCGAGGAAGGCTACCAGTTTTCCGTTGGGGCTTACGGCTGCGGCTGTGCGGTCTGGGGCTCCGAGTAGAAGCTCGCGAGGGATAAGGGTCGACGGTGAGCCAGCGCGGGCGCCGGCTGACGGCGCAGCGGCGAGCGCGGCCGATGGAGCGGCGGCAGCTACTAAAGGCTGCGCTGCTGCGGCAGTAGCGCCCGCGGCGGGCTGCGCCACGCCGGCACTAACGGATGCCGCTCCAGCGCCTGCGGCGGGCGGCACCACGGCGACACTAACCGATGCGGCTCCTGGCCTAACGGCGGGCTGCGACGCGGTAACACTAACCGATGCGGCGCCGGCGGCAATGGTACGTGGCACTGTGGACGCGGCGGCGAACCCGGCTACGGCGTACGCGGTACTGAGCGCTACAATTAGCGCGCGGGTAATCATTGCTCGTCTCATCTGGAGGCCGCCCCCTGCTCTGTGCCAAATACCAACACGCGTGAGTCCGCGCGCAAACCGAGAATTGCTGCGGCTTCCGGATGCTCGAGCAGCTCGGTTAGGCCGGCAAAGCCTGCGGCGCCTGAAACACCTACGCTTAGCGGGACATCGTCTAAGGAAGATAGTTCGCGTACGGCTGCTACCGCAGCGGCGTCTTCGATTGCCATGAACGCGTCCGCGCGCTGCTCCAACACCGGCCATGCAACCGGCGAAGCCTCTCCGGTCGATAGCATCTCCATCGCCGTACGCAAACTGCCCCCGACCCTTGACGGTGCGCCATTCAATGCGCTCTCGAGGACGCAGGCTGCCGCTTCAGGCTCGACTACGATAAGCCGGGGGCGCACCGCGCCGTAGGTGTCGGCCAGGACTCCGGCAATGGCGGCTGCGAACCCGCCGACTCCCGCTTGAACGAAGACGTGACTCGGCATCAGCTGCCCGGACAGTTGCTCAATGAGCTCTAACACCATGACGCCGTAACCCTGGATGACGTGCCGTGTCGTCAGATCGTAGGCGTCCTCACTGGTATCGGCCACGAGCACCCAGCCGCGCTCGCTTGCAGCTTTCCGGGCATGTCTCACGGAGTCATCATAAGTCCCTTTCACGCGGATAACTCGGGCACCCAATGCGACAATTGCGGCCTCTTTGTCTGCTGGAGCGTGCTCGTGCATGAAGACAACGCACGCGCAGCCGTGGCGCTGCGCGGCAAATGCAACCGAGCGGCCGTGGTTTCCGTCGGTTGCACAGCATAAAGTCGCGGGACCCTCGGAATTGAGGCTGCGTAATTTCAATGTGGCAGCGTAGGCGCCGCCAAGTGTTTTGAAGCTACCCTGACCCAAACGACCTGACTCGTCTTTGTAGTACAGCGCGCCGATCCCAAGCCGTGCCGCGATGCCAGTTAGATTGCGCAACGGTGTTGGCGCATATTCCGGCCAGGTGCTGATCTCGCCGCGGGCTTCCTGCGCCAGTCGACGCGAAATCACCACCCGTTCGCGATCGGTATATTCGGCCCGTGACGCCGACGGGTTGAGGACGATTCGGATTCGCATTTTCCTTCGCTCCAGTTAGCCCGGGACCATACTGATTGAGGGGCGCCGGCCCGCCCACGGTTGGGCGTGCGCCCCGATCGGCAAGCCGTTGCGCGACCAGCTCAGCGGTACTGACATTGCCGGGCCGCCGGCGGCGACCACGAACGAGCGTCGGGGCAATTGGGCATGCGACGCGTAGGGGGCCCCGTTGACCGCCGCAGCAGTCTGCGTAACTTCTTGCATGCGGGCTCCGTGTTGGCTTAGAACGCGACGTCGAAGCTGATTCCAACGGTTCGCGGTTGAAGGATGGCAAGATCGACAGTGCCACTACCGGGTATGCTCAGCAGGGTCTCGCTCAAGTAGGCGCGCTTGTTCGTGACGTTCTTGACGAACAGCCGGACATTCCAGCGACCGTTGGCGAGCCCGCCGCTGGCATCAAGCGCACCGTACGCCGGCAGCCGCAGCGCGTTCGGATCGCTGTTAACCAGACTGAAACGCTCGCCTACGTAACGGTATGCCGTGTTGAGCGATGCATTCCAACTACTGGTGACCGGCACCATGTAATCGGCAACGAAAGACCCGGTCCACCTCGGAGTCAGCGCGAGGCGATCCCCGGACTCATAGCCCAGGAATGGGACCGGACTCGTCAGGACCGCTTGAGTGAAGGCCGCGTTGGCTCGCAAAGTGAGGCCGCGAAACGGCACCAAGGCGGACTGCAGCTCGAAGCCGTCACTCTTTGCCGACCCGCCGTTGGTTTCATACTGAACTCCCGCGAGAGTCTGTGCCTCGACCTGCACGTCGGACCAGCGAATGTGAAAGGCCGCCAGATCGAGGTGCAAGCGGCGGTCCAACAGATCGGTTTTGATGCCCAGCTCGTAGTTGACCAGCGTATCGGGGGCTACCGTTGGCGGCACACCAGGAAATGGCGTGTTGGGTCCGCCCGGCCGAAATCCGCTGGCGATGCGCGCATACAGCATGGAGTCCGGTCCAAGGTGGTGGCGCAGCGCGAACATGTAGGTATGAACATTCTCGGCAGCCCAGGCGCCGGCTGCTGAGGTGGGAATGAGCACTCCGATATCGTTCGAGCCGGCGAACTGGTGGTCCCGGGCGAACCGGAAGCCACCGGTGACATCCGAGCTCCACGGCAGCTTGAAGGTCACATCGCCGAACCCCGAGATTTCCGAGTAACGGGAGGGTGAATCGAAGCGCAGCAACGGGCTGATCGCCGCAATCACCTCAAGGGCGGTCGTCGTCGCATTGACGTTCTGGATCTGCGGCGCGTTCTCCTTCGTATAAAAGAGCCCGGCGAGCCATTCGATTTCCCCGCCGCTGGCGGAGGCGAGCCGGAACTCCTGGGTCGTCTTGTAGAGATTCAACTTGGTGGTGAAAGGCGCCAGCCCCGGCGGATACGCCCCGCCGGTCAGCTCGGGAATGAGCGCACCGAACCCGTAGCTGGTGCTCAGATCGAAGTTGATGTTGTTGAACGCCTGCGAGTAGCTGGTCGCGGAGATGAAGTCAGCCCAGCCCAGATCCCAGTTGAAAGTCGCGGAGTAGTAGCGCAGGCGCTGCTGAAAACTCATGGGCGGAATGTGGTCGTCGGTCAGGTCGCCGTAGACAGGCGCACCTGGAGAAAAGCCTACCGGTTGGCCGGTGGCGCTGATGCGCAGCGGCACCGTGTTGACCGTCATGACCGAGGGCTCATCAGAATTCGTGTTCTGCAACATCGCGGTGATCTTGAGCGACATATTGCTCGCGATCTGCCACAGCGCCGCTACCCGTCCGCCTTGTTGCCGGTTGGTGTTCTGGTTCCTGGCACCGGTGGCACCGTCGTCGATGTACCCCGGGTTGAAATGATTGAAATAGCTCACTCGCAGCGCAAGCGTGTCCGCTATGAGCGGGAGGTTGAAGCTGGCACGCGCGCCTCTGCCGATGGCGCCGGCGCTATTGATATCGAACAAGTCCACACCAACGCGCCCCTCAAACTGCTTGAGCTCAGGCGAGCGCAGCACATACTTGAGCAAGCCACCCATGGTGCTGGCGCCGTAAAGCGTGCCCTGCGGGCCTTTCAGCACCTCGACCCGCTCGATGTCATAGGGCATGAGATCGAGCTGGTAGCTCGCGCCTTGTGCGAACAGCGAGCTCGATCCCAGCGGGGTATCGTCGATATAAGTGCCTACGGTGACTCCACCGCCGTTGGAATCGATGCCGCGGAGGCTGATTTGAGTTTGTCCGGGCGTGCCGCCCGAGTCGACCTGCAGCCCGGCTACGTAAGAGGCGTAGTCGACGAGGTCTGTTGCCTGGAGCTTGTCGAGATCGGCCCCCCGCAGAACGCTGATCGCGGCCGGCACGTCCCGCACGCTTTCGGTTCTCTTTTCCGCAGTGACCACCACCTCCTCGAGATGTAAGGAGTCCGCGACCGGCCCGCTCTCAGGGACGTCAGCGGCACGTACAGATGCGGCGATCAATAGCGCTGCCGGTGCTACACCGTGCTTGTAGACTTTGTGCATGCACCCCTACCTGCTCTCGTTTATTAGTGCAGGTAGTCTAGTGATCCGCCGCAACCAGAAGATTCATTGCACGGGGCTCGCGTGCGGGATTCTCGCAATAAGGTCGCCCGCGGCGCTTCAAGAAGTCAGCAGCGCAGGTAAGTGGCGACTCACCCAGCCCGTGGCCTGCTCGTAGGCGAATCCCAACTGCAAAACGGACAGGTCGGCATGATGCCGTCCAATGATCTGCATACCCATGGGAAGCCCCTGGCTGCCAAACCCGACCGGCACATTCAGGACCGGATGTCCGAGCAGGCTCGCCGGGACGACAACTTCCATCCACCGGTGGTAGGTGTCCATGCTGACCCCATGGATGCTTTTCGGCCAGTGTTCAGTGGCGTCGAAGGGAAACACCTGCGCGCTCGGGATCAACAGATAATCGAACTTCTCGAAAAGGAGCGCGGCAGCTTGATACCAGCTGGTGCGCCCCTGCGAGCCGTGGTAGGCATCCAGAGCACTCAGCTTCAGCCCACCTTCAACTTCCCACTGTGCCTCAGGCTTCATACGTGCGCGCTTGGCCGGATCGGCATAGAGCGACTCCAACTCCCCGGCCACGAGCCAGTGACGCAGCGTCAGCCATGTATCCCAGATCCGCTGGGGCGGGAAGCCGATCGAAGTCGCTTCCACCTTGCATCCGAGCGACTCGAAGGCCGGGAAGGACTGGGTGCACAACTCCAGAATGCCGGGCTCGAAGGGCAGATGGCCGCCCAGATCCCCCAGCCATCCCAGCCGCTTGCCCTTCAGGTCCGTCTGCAGTACCTGTTGAAACAGTTGCGGATTCTGATCGAGCGCGCTGGGATCGCGAGGATCCGGACCGGCCATGACGCTCATCAGCATCGCGATGTCAGCAACCCCACGCCCCATCGCCCCCGAGTAGCCGAGCTGGTCGAGAAACAGCTCATCTGACTTTGCCGGGACCCGCCCGAATGAAGGGCGGAACCCAAACACGTTGTTGAAAGCGCCCGGATTGCGCAGCGAGCCCATCATATCGCTGCCGTCGGCGACCGGAACCATCCGCAAAGCCAGACTCGCCGCAGCTCCGCCGCTGCTGCCGCCAGCTGTCTTCGCCTGATCGTAGGCGTTGAGGGTGGCGCCGAAGACGCTGTTATAGGTCTGCGATCCGAGCCCGAATTCCGGCGCATTGGTCTTGCCGATAATGATGGCGCCCCGTGCCTTCAGCCGCTCGACGAAAATGGAGTCCTCGCTCGGGATACCGTCCAGCAAAGGCGAGCCTCGCGTCGTGCGAATGCCTTTGGTGGCAGCGAGATCCTTCACCGCGTGCGGAAAACCGTGCAGCCAACCCAGGTACTGGCCTCGGGCGAGCTGCGCATCGCGTTCCGCCGCCTGGCTCAGCAGACCAGCGCGGTCCTGCAGCGACACGATGGCATTGACGTGCGGGTTGATTCGATCGATCTGGTCCAGAAACGCCGTCATCACCTCCACGCATGAGACGGTCTTGGCCCGTATCGCGTTGGCGAGCTCGACCGCGCGTAGCTGCACTATCGATGAAGGCTTGCCCGGGGCACTTCCTGTCGCGTGCGCTTGCGCGGCGCCAGCTGCTGCGCCGAGTCCAACCGGGAGAGCGGCGAACATGGAAACGAACTCCCGACGGGTCGCCTGCGAGGGCGTGACCTCGGATCCTCCACGACTCGGGCGCGGCGCTGCCGCGTCTTCCACAACCTTCATACGACCCCCGCTGCCGGTTAGAGAGACTTACGCATTCTGCACCGGACGAATGCGGTTTGGCGTCAGTCTCGAGGATGAATGAAGGGTTTTAGTCGAGATAGGCGCCTCGCGACACCCGTGACCAATGAGTCCGGGTCGTGCGCCTGCAGGTTGGTCAGGACAATCATTGCGAGATCATCGTTCGGGAAGACGGCCATGGAGGTCCCGATCGGGGCCATCCGGTAGTCGAGCACTTCCAGGTGATCCATCAGCGGGCTGGTCTGATTGCTGAGATCAAGCAGGGTATATTGCGTCGCTCGGTGGGAACGACTGCACGCTGATCGGCGAAGACAGGAGTCTCGAGACCGAGCGGGGTGGAGAGGGGCAACTGGCAGGCCAGATGTGTGACCGGGCAGTTGCCGAATCTTGACTCCCTGCCAGGCTCGGGGGAGGCGCTCCAGATACTTTCCGACGGGGTCATCGATACTCAACTTACCTGACTCGACCAACAGCATGACGGTAACGGAAGTAAGCGACTTGCTGATGGACGCCAGGTGAAACACCGTGGTCGGCTCGACGGGCACGGAGAGCTCGATACTCGCTTATCCGTACGTAGACACTTTCTCCACGCGCTGGTGCTGAATCACGGCCAGCGGAAGCCCGGGTATGTGTCGTCGAGCCATCTCGGTGCCAATGTAGGCGTCGACTTCCTTACTAACGGTATCTGCTGCCGCCGCAGCGAGACTGTAGCGGCCGGCAATCAGGCCGAGAGCTGCCAGGATAAAGATAGCCCGATGGCTCATGTGGTCAGAACGGGAGTGAGAGTGACAATCCAACCGTGCGCGGCTGGCGCCCTTGGGCGGTCGATTTTTTTCAGCCCTACCCTTCCAAATTGGTGCACCGCGACGTATACCGTCTGTCGCTTTACGCCAGTGTCAAGGAAGCACGATGAGACCAATCGTTGCATGGGCTATCGGTAGTGTGCTCGTTTCGTTTGCGGCGGCGGCCGGAGCCGCCGAGCCGGCCCGGATCCTCACAAATCATCTGGGTTACGAGGCCAGAGGCCCGAAGCGGGCGCTCATCCAGGGATCTGCCGAGGACCGTGTTCGATCCTGCGCGGTCCATGCCTCTCCTGGAGAAACCTTAGTACGCGAGACCTCGCCAACCGCACCTCATGCGGTGCCGGGCTGGCGGGACTGGCAATTCTGGACTTTGGACTTCAGCGACCTCGAGCAGGAGGGAACGTACTTCCTCGAGTGCCGCACCGAGCACGCCGGGCATAGTGACACCTTGCGCTCGAGTGTCTTCCACATACAGCAGAATCTCCTCGAGCGGGAAACTCTCTCCAACGTCATCGCCTATTTCAAGGCCGAGCGCTCCAGCGGTGAAAACGATCGGGCGGATGCCCACATTCCTTTCTCTGATCCGAAGTTGCCGCCGATCGACGCTCACGGCGGCTGGTACGACGCCACCGGCGACTACGGGATCCATTTCTCGCAGCTCGACTTCACGAGTTATTTCAACACCCAGCAGGTGCCGCTGGTCGTTTACAGCCTGGGCAGAACCTACGAGCTGCTCGAGGCCCGCGGTGATCGCAACTTCACTCAGCTCGAGCGCCGCCTGTTGGACGAGGCCACCTATGGGGCCGATTTTCTGGTCCGGATGCACCGGGCCGGCGGCTCGTTCTACGAGACCATCGATGCCCCCGGGCCGAAGAAGCTTGCGCAAGACCGCATCATCGGGCCTGCGGAGGTCAGCTTCGGCCTGAAGAAGAATCAGGAGGATCGCGCCACTGACACTCGGGAAGGCAAGTACGAAGTCAGCTATCGTAGCGGCGGCGGCTTCGCGATCGCCGCTCTCGCCATCGCCGCCCGTCTCCCGGTTAGTGGCGATTTCGACAAGGCGGCGTACCTCGAGCATGCCGAGGAGGCGTTCGCGTACCTCGAGAAAAACAACAAGGCGCTTCTCAACGATGGCGTGGAAAATATTCTCGATGACTTCTGCGCGTTAGCCGCCGCAACCGAATTGCTCCGCACGACTCACAAGGAGGAGTACCGTAGCGCCGCGCAGGCGCGTGCCGGGCATCTGTTGCATCGGCTCGTCAGCGATGGACCTCAGCACGACTACTGGCAGGCTGATGATCATGGTCGACCTTTCTTTCATCCCTCCGACGCCGGCGCGCCTGTGGTTACATTGCTGTCTTACTACCCCCTGGCTGACGAGAAGACCCGCGCCCAGATCAAGGACGCGGTGCGACGCTCGCTCACGTTCGAGCTGTCAGTGACTCACCAGGTGGCCAATCCGTTCGGGCTGGCTCGACAGTACGTTCAGACTAAGGGGAAAGGGCGGCGGACAGAGTTCTTCTTTCCTCACGATACCGAGACGGCGCCCTGGTGGCAGGGTGAGAACGCGCGCCTGGGCTCGCTCGCCACGGCGGCGCGCCTTGCCTCCGGCCTGTTTGCTGACGATCCCGCCTTCACCAAGCAACTGCAGCGGTTTGCTACCGATCAGTTGAACTGGATACTGGGCCTCAATCCCTTCGATGCCTCCATGCTCCATGGGTCCGGACGGAACAACCCGGAGTACGGTTTCTTCAACACCTGGCAGTACACCAACTTTGCCGGCGGCATCGTCAATGGCATTACCTCGGGCTACAAGAGCGACGAGGGAATTGATTTCAACTTACCGTACTCGCAGACGCATGAGGACATCGACTGGCGCTGGGGCGAGCAGTGGCTGCCTCATTCGTCGTGGTACATGCTGGCGGTGGCCGTCGGGAATTCGCAGGCCCGATAGGGTCCCGAATCCTGGCGCGCGAGGTCTTCCAGGAGCCGGGGGGATTCCTCGATGAACCAAAGCCCACGCGCATGAGGGCGTTCGTCCGTGAAAGGAGCATGGCTCGAGGGTGACGAAGGCGGTGACGTCGGTCAGGTCCATCCGTCCGCCACGCCTCCGTTTCGCCGACTGATATAATTGTGCGTGGGAATCCTTAAGCGCAGCGAATCACTTGTCGCCCCGGCCTTGATCGCCTGGCATGCCCGTCAGGGTCGCCACGATCTGCCGTGGCAGCGCGACCGGACACCTTACCGGGTCTGGGTCTCGGAAATCATGCTCCAGCAGACCCAGGTGGCGACGGTCATTCCGTACTACCAGCGGTTCATGGAGCGATTCCCTACGGTTCGCGCCCTTGCCGACGCCCCCATCGATGATGTCCTTCACCTCTGGACTGGCCTGGGCTATTACGCGCGCGCCCGCAACATGCATCGCGCGGCCATCCGGGTCCGGGACGAGTTCGGCGGGGAGTTTCCGGGTACCTTCGATGCCGTCGCCAGTCTTCCCGGGATAGGACGGTCGACGGCCGGCGCGGTCCTGGCGCTGAGCCAAGGGCAGCGTTTCCCTATCCTGGACGGCAACGTAAAGAGGGTTCTCTCGCGCTACTTTGGCGTGGAAGGGAACGCAATGGAGCGGTCCGTTGCTGAGAGGCTCTGGCAGCTCGCGGACGCATGCACTCCCGGCGAGGGAGTGGACGTCTACACGCAAGCAATCATGGATCTGGGCGCCACCGTGTGCACGCGCCGTAAGCCGCTGTGCACGTACTGTCCATTATCCGAGGAGTGTGTCGCCAGACTCACAGGTCGCCAGCACGATCTGCCATCACCCCGACCGGCACGCACTCGAAAGGTGCGCGAGGTATTCATGTTGGTCGCAATGCGCGCAGACGGCAGTGTGTTTCTGGAGCGGCGTCCGGAGAGTGGTGTCTGGGGTGGACTTTGGTGCCTGCCCGAATTCGGCACCGCAACGGCCGCGTTGTCCTACGCCGATGAGTCGTTGCAGACTGTGAAAGGAAATTTACCCCGGACGTTGGGGTTGGTCGAGCATGCCTTCACCCATTTCGATCTGGTGATTACCCCGCTCCTGGTGCGCTGCGCCGACGGGGCGAGTGTCTCGGAAATGGGTCGGAGTGTCTGGTACGACACGCGCTCACCAGCGCGCGTCGGGTTGCCGGCGCCCGTCAAGTCGTTGTTGGAGGGGCTCGCGAGCCCAACCCTGTTTGACGAGCGCATCGTGAATTGAATGCGGGAGTAGTGTCATGGCACGAATGGTCCAATGTGTATTGCTGAAGCGGGAGGCCCCCGGCCTCGACCGCCCGACTCACCCGGGGGAGCTGGGGAAGCGGATCTTTGAGAACGTCTCGAAGGAGGGGTGGGCACGCTGGCTCCAGCACCAGACGATGCTCCTAAATGAGTACCGCCTTACGCCGATCGAGCCCAAAGCTCGCAAGTTTCTTGAAGGGGAAATGGAGAAATTCTTCTTCGGCACCGGCTCCGAGGCGCCTGAGGGGTATCAGCCTCCGAAAGCCTGAAAGAGAGACGAAAGGATTTCCGCGGTAAGATTTTTCATCGCAAATTTTTACGCGTAACAAGGGCACTAACCGTGTCATCCCAGCGTCTACAGGAACGTTAGGCTGACACAACGTTCTCCAAGTAGAACAAAGGAGCACGCATGGTTAATGGAGCGGTAGCGGGCACGATCGAGGAGCAAGGTGAACGGCGAGCGTTGCCGTACCAGGAGCCCTTGAGAACGTGGGCAGGCCGCGGAACCGGCGTGCTGTGCAGCCTGTGCGGCACGCCGATCAAGCCCCAGGATATAGAATACGAAGTCGAGCTGGTCTCACCCGGAGCCGGTGGCTCGCGCGGGTTACAGTTTCATTTCAATTGTTACCGAGTCTGGGAATCCCAGAGTTGAAGCGTGTCAGTGCTGACGCGGGCGGCAGATGAGGCTGCCGCGTTAGTTACAATTTGCTACAAACGGATCATGCCGCGTTTGTGTGCAACAGCGACAGCCTCGGTCCGGCTGATTGCGTCAAGTTTGGTCAAAATCGCTTTGACGTGAGTTTTGGCGGTACCCTCGGTGATGGCGAGGCGCCGTGCGATGTCTTTATTGCTCCGTCCCTGCGCTACGAGTTGCAGCACATCGAGCTCCCGCTGGGTAAGGCTCGGCTTGGCCATGCGCTGCAGCGCCTTGGCCGCGACGGATGAGGACGTATAGGGCCGGTCTTCACTGACGGCGCGGATTGCCGACAGGATTTCCGTGCGGGGGGCGTCCTTGAGCAGATAGCCCTTCGCTCCCTGACTGAGACATTGGAAGATATCCTCATCGCCGTCATAGGTCGTCATGATGAGGAGACAGGCCTTGGGGTTGCTCTCCAGGACCCGTTGCACGACGGCGACACCGTCCCGCTTCGGCATGCGCAAATCCAACACCATCACATCCGGGCGGTGTTGCTCGTAAAGGCTGATGGCCTCCTCGCCATCACCCGCCTCCGCGACCACCTCCATGTCAGCCTGTTGATTGACCATGGCGGCGAGGCCGTCCCGTACTACAGGGTGATCGTCCGCCAGAATGACCCGGATCTTGCGTTTAATGACCGCGACCATCACGGCCTCCGTTTCGTCATGCGGACGCTGATGCGCGTGCCGGCGCCCGGACGACTCTCAATATGCCACTCTCCGCCGATCGCACCGGCGCGTTGCCGCATGCTGCTGAGCCCGAATCCTTCGCTGGCGTACAGCTCCGGATGCTGTTCCATCCCAACACCATCGTCCGCGACAGCCAACTCCCAATTGGCGTCGGCGTCGGTCATGGTGATATGTACATTACGCGGCCGGCCGTGGCGCACGGCGTTGCTGACCGCTTCCTGGGAAATTCTCAGCAGCTCATGCTCGTGTTCCGGCTTGAGCCCCGTTGCAATGCCGCCGCCTTCGAAAGTACAGGTGACGCCTCCGGGAACGGTGGAGCGCTCCGCCAGTTGGCGCAGGGCGATTTCCAACCCGGCGCGGCGAGTTTGATCCAGTCGCAAGGCCATCACGGAACGCCGTGCCTCGGAGAGGCCATCACGCGCCAAATCGCGGATACGGACAAGAATGGTGTTCAGCTCGGAGTTCTTGCGCTTGCACGGTGGGAACTCTTCGGCCGCGCCAAGTTGCATCAGGATTCCGGTGAAGGACTGCGCCAGGCCGTCATGTATTTCCTGGCCGATGCGCGTGCGCTCGACCAGAACGGCGGCTTCCTTGGCGGAGTACGCGAGCCGTGTGAGCTGAATGGCGAGAGTTGCCTGTTGAGCAAGAGCTACGAGCAGCTCACTGCGCTGCACGTCCTCGGCGTTCCGGCGGAAACTCAGAATGAAGAATCCAACATTACGGCCGCCAAATACAAGTGGATAGACGACTACGCTGGTGTAGCCCTCGCGGCGGTGGAACGCGAGCGCGCCGGGCCAGATGTCCGCCGTGTCCTGGTCAAGACTGAAGTACTCCGGTTCCTGCCGGTTTCCCCACACGTTGGTAAATAGTGAGCCGCTGAATGGCACGCTGGTCGCGAAGGGTGCGGCGGCGAGCTGTCCATCGCGCACGTGCGCGACGACGCGCCACTCCTGCAATGAGTCCTTCGAGACGATTACCGCGCCGGAGTCGGCATCGAATTGCCGAGCGGCCTCGAGCAATATGTGCCCCATGAAACTGCCCAGATCGGGCTCGCTGGCGAGGCGCTCGAGATTGCCCCGGATGACCTGGTTGGCTTTGGCGAGCTCGGCAACCCGCTCCTCCGCCGCACGCTCGCGTTCGCGCCTCACGTCATCGACGAGCCGCTCCCGGTGGAGAGCCGCGCCGATTACGCCCGCCGCGGTCTCCAACGCAGCCAGCTCCGACATATCGATCGCGCGGCGCTGCTTGGTGTTGTCGAATCCGACGACACCGACGAATTCACCAGAAACGAAAATCGGGACAATCGCTTTGGTCTTGGTGCCAATGCCTTCGAACCCTACCGACCCGAACTCCACCGCCGTGTCGCTCTTGCTCAGGCATACGCTACGGCCGGCGCGCAGCTCGGAGCAGACCCCCGAGAAATCGCGCTCGTCGCAAGTGGCCGCGGTCTCGTCGTCCAGATGAGGGACCACGCCCTCCGCGACCCACTCGTTCACTACGGAGAGCAGGGGCTCGCCATTGGGCCCGGTCTTCGTGAGCAAAAGATTCACGCGGTCGACGCGGGCAGCCTCGCCGATGAGCTCCAACACCTTGGGAATCACGGCCCGCACGTCGGCGGCCTCCAGCAGCAGCCGGCTCGCTTTGGCCGATGCGGCCAGCAGGCCCTCTCGTCGGTGCAGGGACTCGTTGATTTGGGTGAGCTCTTCCGCACACTGCGGTGAGCCGAATGCGGCGGGTTCCAGGCGGGCAAGAGTGGCGTTCATGGCTTTCCGGGATTAGCGGTCCTGCGCGCGAGTGTAACGCGGCAGGGGGGCCTGCTCCCAACCCCCACCGAGGGCCTTGTACACGGCAATGAGACTTGTGGCCGTTTCTGTCCGGCTCTGCGCCAGGTGATCTTCGGCCACGAGCTGGGTCCGCTCGGCGTCCAGCACCTCGAGGAAGTCCACGTATCCACCTTCGTAGCGCGTGCGCGCCAGGCGGGACGCCGTAGCGCTGGCCTCGGCAGCCGCAACAACGTGCTCGAGGCTATCGCGGTCTCGAGCGTGGGTAACCAGGGCGTTTTCTGTTTCTTCCAAAGCTCCAAGCACGGTCTTCTCGTAGGTAGCTAGCGCGATGTCGTTCCGGGCGTGGGCCTGGGCGACCTGCGCGTGCACCCGGCCTAGATCGAACGCGGCCCAGGAGATTCCGGGTCCGATGACGTAGCTACGTGAGGGCGATGTGCCCAGATTGCTAGGAGCGACAGCAGCATATGTAAAACTGCCGTTAAAGGTGACTTTCGGAAAGTAATCACCCACGGCCACTCCCACCAGGGCGGTGGACGAGGCCAATTGACGTTCCGCTACGCGGATATCGGGGCGGCGGCGCAGAAGGGTCGCGGGGTCACTGATCTGGACGATCTTTGGCAGCTCGGGGAGATCTTTTACGGGAGTCAGCAGGGTGGTCAGGGCGTTGGGGTCGCGGCCGGTCAGCACGCCCAATCGGTGGATCGCGCGGGCTACAGCAGCCTGAAGCGGAGCAATAGTGGACAGCGTCGTGCTCAACTGTGACTGAGCCCTGGAAGTATCGAGCTCAGTGCCGCGGCCCGCCTCCTGCCGAGCTTGTGTCAACTTCAATGTGTCTGTCTGGTTGGCCACGTTGCGCTCGGCCACCGCAAGTTGGGTTTGCTGGCCGCGCAGCTCGAAGTAGGTCCGGGCAACTTCGGCGATGACCGACACTTGCGCATCGCGCAGGCTTGCCTCAGCTCCTTGCAACTCCGCGCGGCGCGCCTCTACGCCGCGGCGAACGCGGCCGAACAGATCCAGCTCCCAGGTGGCGTCGAAACCAGCGTCGTAGTACGACGCGTTGAACGGGAAGCCGGCCTGTGCGGGGGGAATCAGTTCTGTCGTGTGGTGTCCGGCAGCCGTGACAGTTGGAGCGAGATCGAAGTACGACTCGCGGCGGGCGGCTCGGGCTTCGACCAGATGGCCGAGGGCTATGCGCAAGTCGTGGTTGGCGAGGAGCTCGTCGTTGACGAGTTGGTTCAGGGTCTCGTCGTCGAACTGGCGCCAGAATTGCGCCTGCGGGTCTTGTGACGTGGTGTACGTGCCCGCCTCCGCGTCGGCGAATTGCGGGGCGACTTTGGTGTCGGGGCGCTTGTAGTTGGGGCCTACGGCGCAGGCTGCGAGGGCTGCGCTGATGGCTAGCGCGAGGAGGCCTCGCGCCACGCTGGCCGTTGTTGTTGATGGGGCGGCGGCGCGGCCGCTCGCTCGAGCGGCACGGCCGGTTGTTGTGGTTTGAGCTTGGATCATAGGATTACGCATGGTTGGCTTCTGCTGTCGCGGTCGACGTCGCCGGAGCAAGCCGATGGGATTGCTCACTTGTTTGGACTAGGGCTTTGTCCCGGTGTGACACGCGACGGACTAGTACGTAGAACACCGGGGTCAACAACAATCCGAAGACCGTCACGCCAAGCATTCCTGCGAACACGGTCGTGCCCAGTGCATGGCGGATCTCGGAGCCGGCGCCTCCCGCCAGCATCAGCGGCACCACGCCCATGATGAACGCGAACGATGTCATCAGGATCGGGCGCAGGCGCAGCCGGGCCGCCTCCAACACCGCCGTGATGGCGTCGTGACCCTGATCCTCTTGCAGGTGCTTGGCGAACTCGACGATCAGAATGGCGTTTTTGCACGCCAAGCCGACCAGCACGATGAGTCCCACCTGGGTGAAGATGTTGTTGTCACCGTGATCGAGGAGCACACCGGTGATGGCCGCCAGCAAGCACATTGGCACGATCAGGATGATGGCCAATGGCAGGGTCAGGCTCTCGTACTGTGCGGCCAGAACCAGGAAGACGAACAGGACGCACAGCGGGAACACGTAGAGCGATGTGTTGCCCGAGACGATCTGCTGGTACGCGAGATCGGTCCATTCGAAGTTCATGCCATGCGGCAAGGTCTCCTCGAGGATCTTCGCCATTGCGGCCTGCGCCTGGCCGGAGCTGTACCCCGGTGCCGCGGCGCCGTTAATATCCGCCGAACGGTAAGCGTTGTACCGCTGCACGATGTCAGGGCCGAAGGTCTGGTCGACGGTCAACAACGATCCCAACGGAACCATCTCATTGGCACCATTGCGTGTCTGTAGCGGAAGAATGTCCTCCACGTGCGAGCGGAAAGGAGCATCCGCCTGCGCGACGACCTGGTACGTGCGACCAAACTTGTTGAAGTCGTTGACGTACAGCGAGCCCAGGTAAACCTGGAGGGTCTCGAACACGTCCGACAGCTTTACGTTCTGGCGCTTCACCTTCTCGCGATCGACGTTCACGTTCAGCTGTGGAACGTTGACCTGGTAAGTGCTGAATGCGGCCGCCAATGCTGGGTTTTGCGACGCTTTCTTCAGGACCTCCTGCACCGTTTGATACAGGGTGTCCGCACCGAGATCGCCGCGATCTTCCACGTTGAGCTTGAAGCCGCCGAGCGTGCCCATCCCCATGATGGGCGGTGCCGGCACCACGATGATGAAGGCGTCCTTGATGACTGACAGTTTTTGGTTCATCGCACCCGCGATGGCCTTGGCCGTCAGGTTCTTGCCCTTGCGCTTGTCGAAGTCATCCAGCGTGAAGAACACCAGCGTGGCGCTCGAGCTTGGCACCAGGCCATTCACCGACATACCGGTGAATTGCACCGCGCCGGAGACACCGGGTGTCTTGAGGCCGATCTCGCCGATCTGACGGGTGACCTCATCGGAGCGCTCGACAGTTGCGGCCGCTGGCAGCTGGCCGATTGCGATCACGTACTGTTTGTCCTGATCGGGTACGAATCCGGACGGGACGGCGTTGAAGCCGAAGTAAGTGAGAACGATCAGGCCGGCATACACCACGAGCGCAATGCCGCCACGGCGTACGGTATGTGTGACGGTGCGGGAGTAGACGTTACCGGCAGCAACGAAGCCACGGTTGAAGCGCTTGAAGAGCCTGCCGAACAGACGGTCCATGATGCGCGTCAACAGGTCCGGCTTCGCGCCATGTGGCTTCAGCAGCACAGCGGCCAGGGCCGGCGAGAGTGTCAGGGAGTTGAACGCCGAGATCACCGTCGAGATGGCGATCGTCAGCGCGAACTGCCGATAAAACTCACCTGTCAGGCCACTCACGAAGGCAACGGGCACGAACACCGCGCACAGCACGAGCGTGATGGCGATGATCGGGCGGCTCACCTCGTTCATTGCGGCCTTCGTGGCCTCGCGTGGTGACTGTCCCGCTTCTATATGTCGCTCTACGTTCTCAACGACCACGATAGCGTCGTCAACCACGATTCCGATGGCCAACACCAGACCGAACAGCGACAGCGTATTGATCGAGAAGCCGAAGCCGAGCAATACCGCGAAGGTGCCTATGATCGATACGGGCACCGCGACCAACGGAATGATGGAGGC